>Ga0172369_10003219_pt1 | contig 21678 bp, 19 predicted proteins | sample LakKiv25m_FD_114539 | JGI IMG/M metagenome (GOLD analysis project Ga0172369, IMG submission 114539) | Freshwater microbial communities from Kabuno Bay, South-Kivu, Congo - kab_022012_11.25m | ecosystem: Environmental > Aquatic > Freshwater > Lake | place: Democratic Republic of the Congo...
TATCTCGGATATGACCGGGAAAAGAAATTCCCAAAAGTGAGAAAAGCCGCTGAAGCGACACGGGGCTATGTCGTCGTCTACAAAGGCGATGCGATTTTGGCTGCGTACTGTTCTTCTACGGATGGACGCACACGGAAGCTTTCCGGCTATCCCTATCTCAAATCCGTGTCGGATCCGTATGGAAAGAGAAAGGGGTTGAGACCGGGCCAGGGCGGCAATCACATGTGGGGACTTTCCGCCAATGGAGCGTTCGGATATGCCAAGCACGGAAAATCCTGGATTTGGATCCTCACGCACTATTATTCAAAAACAAGCGTGAGTCGGAAATACTAAGCTTATGAAAAAATCCGGCTATATTCTCACTTTCCTCTATATCATTGCCACCGCCGCTGTTTTGTGGTTTGCTTTTTCGGTTGTGAAGGGCAGATACTTCGGCTCCGGCCAGAAGGGCACAGACCAAAAGACAGAAACGCAAAGCCAACCGGCGGACCAAAATGGCAATCCGCAAAATTCCGGCCAGGACGGAGTATCGCCGGACGCGGCATCTTCCGGAGAAACGCCTGCGCCCGAGGGCACGCACCTTTTTGTTGCTCCTGCGGATTGCGACAACGATTGCGCGCGCTTCAAAGATAATGAAGAAAACTTCAAATACTGCCAGGAGGTCTGCGGCGACATCGCGCCCGAGGAAAAAAACTCGGAAGAAGACTGCGCGAACCTCGAGGGGCTTGAAAAAGACTATTGTTTCCGCGACCTGGCCGTTTCAAAACAGAGCACGGCCATCTGCGGAAAAATCGGCGACACAAAACTCCGCTCCGTCTGCCGCAACCGAGTGGTGGAGGATCTGCTCGGGAACTAGAACGTGTATTTTGCCAGGCCGTCCCAAGGGACGGTTTTTTTGTTTTGGCGATTTGTTCGACTTCGCCAGTATTTACAATCCAAAAGTTTTGTGCTAAACATGTATTACTTTCAAGGAGGCAAAATTCTTTTAAAAAGGGGTAGGCAATGAAAAGATATCAGATTCACGGCCTGTATTGTCCCGGCAATATGTATAACCGCAGAGAATTCATCAAGCGGCATATGTGGACGCCGGTTGAACTATTCGGCCAGCTGGAAGTTGAGGAAGATGGTACCGTGACAGGCATGACTGACGGCGTGTATTCCCAATGCTGCAAACTGCGGGGTAAATTGAATGGAGACAATCTCCGGCTGGAGGAAATCCATGAGCACTATGAAGCCGACCCCGAGAACAAATATACTGGCCGTATTCTCTGGGAAATAAAAAAGCAGACCGAAGGGTGCGCCTGCGGTTGGGTTGGTACTTACAAGGTACAGGAGGGCGTGAAAGGATTTTACAATGATATCGGGTCGCAGGGTATCCTGATTCTCTCCTGCGTGCCGATGGAGTAACAATCCCTAACCAGAGCCGTGTTCTCGTCAAGATTCAACCGGTTGGTTGCCTACGTGGTGACTGGCCGGTTTTTCCATCCCAAATATCGTGATATACTATTTTTAAGGTTTAGCCTTAAAAATAAAATTATGCGTAAACATCAATTTGCAGAAGATGAATTTTATCACATATATAATCGAGGCACGGATAAAAGAAAAATATTTTTGGACGATGCAGATTATTTTCGATTTCTGCTTTCAATCCGATTGATGAATGACGAAAAAGACGGGTTGATGTTTCTTTGGAAAAATTATCATGCGAAATTGCCAAGTAGCTCGGTAGAAGAATTTTTAAGGCTAAACCTTAAAAAACAGGAACCGCTGGTTGAGATTGTTTGTTACTGTCTGAATCCAAATCATTTTCATTTTATGATGCGACAGCTGGCGGAAAAGGGGGTTGAAAGATTCATGCAAAGGATAGGAACTGGATATACAATGTATTTCAACGGGAGATACGAAAGAAATGGCTCTCTCTTTCAGGGAACATTCAAATCGAGCTTGATCAGGCCGGAGAATTTTTTGTATCTTTCGGCATATATAAATTGTAATAGTGAAATACACGGGATTGCGAAGGCTGAAGGTTGGAAATGGAGCAGCTATTCTGATTATATCGGGAAAACAAAATACGGGCTTTGTAATAATAAGGCAGTGATGGACAACTTCAAGGGAAGTGCTGATTATAGAAATTTTGCCGAGGAAAACGCCAAATTCATGAAAGAAAAGAAGGCGGACGAGAAATTGATTCTCGAGTAATGATTTTTAAGGTTTAGCCTTAAAAATGAGATTGGCTTGAATTTTGGTTGAGATTGGTATATATTAGAGATAGATTTAAGCTCAAAAATATGCGTATTGGGATTGATGCCAGGGTCATTCTGAATCCGGAAAAGTCCGCGCCGACGGGAGTGGCGAATTATGTCTGGCAATTGATCAAAAATTTGCTTGAAGTCGACCAGGAAAACCAATATATTCTCTTTTTCGACTTCAAAGTCCGCGATAGGGACGTGAAGCGGTTTTCCAAGCCAAACGTGAAGGTCAAATTTTTTCCGTTCTCCGATTACAAAAAATACATGCCGGCAGCCTATTCGGAGATTCTGGGCATGGCCACTTTCGCGCGCGAAAGAATGGACGCGCTGCACACGACTTCGCCGCTCTATCGCGTGCCGGCCTCATACCGCGGGAAGATAATCACCACGTTCTATGATTTTGCGCCCTATCGCGTGCCGGAACTTTTCCCAAGGCTCTCAACCGCCAAACTGAAAACTCTTTATTCTTTCGCAGCCAAAAAGTCGAGCCGCATCATTGCCGTTTCAGAGTCAACCAAAAAGGACGCGGCTGATTTTTTGAAATATCCGGCTGAAAAAATCACAACGATATACAACGGAATAGACAAGAGGTTTTTTGGGGAAGACGGTTTCACGCGCGACGACGTGAAAAAGGCCTACGGGATTCTCGGCAAATATATTTTGTTTCTCGGAACGCTCGAGCCGCGCAAAAATTTGAGCCGGCTCCTGGAGGCTTTTGCGCATTTCAAAAAAGATTTTCCAAACAGCGCCGATTTTCAGCTGGTCGTGGCGGGAAAAAAGGGCTGGCTCACGGAGGAGTATTTTCAGCAGGCTGAAGATTTGGGCATTGCGGATGACGTGATTTTCACCGGCTATGTCGGCGGGGACGAATTGAAGCCCCTTTACAAAAATGCCGAATTTTTCGTGATGCCGTCTTTGTATGAAGGCTTTGGCCAGACAATTGTCGAGGCGATGGCCTGCGGCGCACCCTGTCTGGTTTCAAAGGTCTCTTCCATTCCGGAAATTGTCGGCGAGGCGGCGCTCTTTGTTGATCCGCGTGACACGAATGGAATCGCCAAAGGTATGGCGGAGCTGGCCGGCAACGAAGAGTTGAGGCAAAGCTTGTCCGCCACAGGCCGGGAGCAATCCAAAAAATTCAGCTGGGAAAAATGCGCGAAAGAAACACTTGAGGTATACAAAAATGTTTAAGCCGGTCGATCCCAAACAGCCTCTTTCCGAAATGGAGGAGAACATCTTGAAGTTTTGGGAAGAGAACAAAATATTTGAAAAATCTTTGGAACTTCGCAAGGACGCGGAGCTCTATTCTTTTTATGACGGGCCGCCTTTTGCGACGGGAACGCCGCACTATGGCCACATTGTGGCGAGCACAATGAAAGATGTTGTCCCGCGCTATTGGACGATGCGCGGATTTCGCGTGCCGCGGGTGTGGGGGTGGGACTGCCACGGATTGCCGATTGAAAATATAGCCGAGAAAGAGCTAGGTGTCCGGCGCAAAAAAGAAATTCTTGAAAAATACGGAGTCGAAAAATTCAATGAGCTCTGCCGCTCAAAAGTTTTGGAATATGTCGAAGAGTGGAAGAAAATCATAAAAAGACTGGGGAGGTGGGCGGATATGGAGCGGGCGTACAAGACAATGGATCTGCCTTTCATGGAATCGGTCTGGTGGGTGTTCAAGGAACTTTGGGATAAAGGTTTGGTCTATGAAGGCTACCGCTCGATGCACATATGCCCGCGCTGCGAGACAACGCTTTCGCAATCGGAAGTGGCGGAAGGATACAAGACAACCAAAGACTTGTCGGCGGTCGTCAGATTTGAGCTGATGGACGAACCTCACACATTTTTTCTGGCCTGGACTACAACGCCCTGGACGCTGATCGGGAATGTCGCCTTGGCGGTGGGGGAAAATATTTCCTATTGCAAACTGAAAATCAAGAGTGAAAATATAAAATTCAAAGACGGAGAAACATATATTCTGGCCAAAGACAGAGTGGCTGACATTTTGGGAGACCAGGAATATGAGATTGTTGAAGAAATGAGGGGGAAAGATCTGGTTGGGAAATCCTACAAACCGCTTTTTGACTATTATTTCAAGGATGAAAACCTCAAAAACCGCGAAAACGGGTGGAAAGTTTGGCCGGCGGATTTCGTGACGACGGAGGAGGGAACGGGAACCGTGCATATCGCGCCGGCGTTCGGGGAGAACGATATGAAATTGGGGCAAAAATTCAACCTGCCGTTTGTCTCCCACGTCGATATGGACGGGACGATCCGGCCGGAAGCGGCGGATTTCGCGGGGCTTGATGTGAAGCCGATTGAGGACAGCCAAAAGACGGATGTTGGAATAATCAAGTATTTGGCAAAAAACGGGGCGCTGTTTTCCAAGCAACAATACGAGCATTCCTATCCGCACTGCTGGCGGTGCGACACGCCGCTCCTGAATTATGCCACTTCTTCCTGGTTCGTGGCGGTCGAAAAAATCAAGGACAAAATGCTCGAGTATGCCAAAGACATCAATTGGTCGCCAACCCACATCAAAATCGGCCGGTTCGGCAACTGGCTCGAGGGCGCGCGTGACTGGTCAATCAGCCGCCAGCGCTTCTGGGCGTCAGCGATTCCGATTTGGAAGTGCGGATGTGGGGAAATGAAGGTTTTCGGAAGTGTTGGGGAACTGGAAAAACTGTCTGGCGAAAAAATCACCGATCTTCACAAGCACATCGTCGACAAAATCACCTTCAAGTGTGAGAAATGCGGCGGCGAGATGAAGCGGGTGCCTGACGTTTTGGACACCTGGTTTGATTCGGGCTCAATGCCGTATGCCGAGATTCACTATCCGTTCGAGAACAAGGAAAATTTTGAGAAATCATTTCCGGCGGATTTCATCGCGGAGGGGGTGGATCAGACGCGAGCCTGGTTCTATTATCTCCATGCCATCGCAACAGCCGTCAAGGACTCAAAGGCCTACAAAAACGTGATTGTGAACGGGATCGTGGTCGGTCCGGACGGAAAAAAATTGTCCAAGCGCCTCCAGAATTATCCCGAGCCCGCCGAGGTGATGGAAAAGTATGGGGCGGATGCCTTGCGCTATTATCTCGTGAGCTCGCCAGTTGTTGCCGCCGAAAATCTTGCTTTTTCCGAAAAGGATCTGGCCGAAAACGTGCGGGGGATGCTGCGGATGCTGTGGAACACATATTCGTTTTTTGTGCTTTATGCGAATATTGACAGGTTTGAACCGAAAAACGACGCAAATTCATTTTTAAGGTTAAACCTTAAAAATTTGCTGGACAAGTGGATTGTTTCGGAATTGAATGAGCTGATAAAAAACGTGAATGAGCATATGGAGGCGTATGAGCTCAACAAGGCGGCGCGGTTGTTTCCGGAATTTGTCGACAATTTGTCGAACTGGTATGTTCGCCGCAGCCGCAAACGTTTTTGGAAGAGCGAAAATGACGGGGACAAAAATCAAGCATACGAGACTTTGCACTATGTACTGGTCGAGTTGGCCAAACTGATGGCGCCGTTTGTGCCGTTCATCGCGGAAGAAATATACAAAAATCTCACAGGCGAAGAATCTGTTCATCTGGCTGATTTTCCAGCGGCCGATAAAAAACTGATTGACGAAGAGCTGAACCGGAAAATGGCTCTTGCGCGGCGGTTTGTGAAGATGGGTCTCGCGGCGCGGGCGCGCTCCGGCATCAAAGTCCGCCAGCCGCTTGCCGAACTAAAAATAAACGAAGATATTGGAAAAGAAATGGGAGAGCTCATCAAAGAGGAAGTGAATGTGAAGCAGGTGAGTTTTGCCGGCGGGGTTCCCGAGGAGCCGGGCTTTGTCCGCGAAGAGGAAATCACCTGGGAAGCGGGACTGGATACTTCAATCACCGAAGACCTGCGGCTCGAAGGGGAAGCCCGTGAGCTCATCCGGCGGATTCAGGAATTGCGCAAAAAAGCCGGGTTTCAGGTTGACAACCGGATAGCTCTGCATTATCGTGGAGGGTCGGCCATTTTTGGCAAGTTTGGCGACCTGATTGCCAGAGAAACGCTGGCTCGGGAAATTTCCGAAGGCGAGAGCCGGGAAGCCGATATTTCCGAACTTATCACCCTTGAACGGGAGCCGGTGAAAGTCTGGCTCAAAAAAATTTGATTGCGAAAAAGGCCGGCAATCCGGTTTTTTTATAAACATCTCTTTGACAATCAAACGGACAAGCTGCCGACACAGGGAGGAGAAAATATGGAGAGCAATGAGATCTGCAGCTCTTTTCAATCTGACTGCAAATGCAGGATGAGTTTGTTGTTTGTCCAAATGCTTTTCCTGGTTGCGGTCTTTCTGGGCGCCTGTGCCCGGGCAAGCGAATTTCCGGACGCGGAAAAAGAGATATTCGTGTTTCAGGCCAGTTTTTTGGTCGGGCTCCTGCTGGCAATTCTTGAGGGTATTTGGTGCATAAGATGCCCTTTCTTTCTGCAAAAGTTGATTCATTTTCATGCAGTGGGTTTTGTTTCTCTTTTGAGAACAAGCCAAATCTGCCACACGGCTTTTGCCTAGGGAGGGGAAAATGGCACAGATAATCGGCTGGACGATGGTGATATTGACTACGGTAGTGTTTTTCGTACTTTTTCTCTCGCCGCTTGTCGTTGAGTGAACAGAGCCGCGGGGCGAAATTTTTCCCTGCGGCTTTTCTTTTTGGTATTTGGTATAATGGGTATATGCAAAAACTCACCGCTATCATTCTGGCCTCTTGCGACATTGGGGAATTTGACCGGATATATACGATGTATTGCCGGGAAACCGGCCTCACAAAAGTCGTCGGGAGAGGAGTGAGAAAGCAAACCGCGAAACTGGCGGGACATCTGGAGCCCGGAACGCTTGCCGAGGTGTATGTCGCCCGTTCGCGCGGAATGGGGCAGGCCACAAGCGCCATTGCGCTCGAAAATTTTCCCCGAGTGAAAAACGATTTTGAAATCCTGGACGAAATTTTGAAAATTTTCAGGTTTTTCACGCGGAATTTTTCCGAAGAAGAGAAGGATGAAAAAATCTTTGATTTGTTGAACGACTTTTTGGAGCTTTTGGAACATTCCAAGAGCTCAACTCCTGGGAGTATTGCCGTTGAGGCGTTTTGGTGGAAACTGTTTGATTTTTTGGGCCATCGGCCCGAAACAACGAAATGCGTCCGGTGCGGAGAGAAGCTTCGGGAAGAAGGGCGGAAATTTTTCTCGGCCGAGCGGGGCGGAATTGCCTGCGAAAAGTGTTCGGCGGAGGACGGCGGGCTGTATATATCTTCGAATCAGATAAAGTTTTTGAGGCTTGTTTTCGCAAACCCCTTGAAAAAAATTTTGAGGCTGAAGATTGATAAAAGAGAAATAAGCGAGTTGATGAAGATAAGGCTTATTTTCTATAATTCGATATTTGGTATATAATTGATTGCAAGATGTCGCTTCAGGAAACAGAAAGAAAAATATACCGGCGTGACGGGGGCGTTCCCGTTCCTCCCCCGCGGCAGGGTCCGGCGACCGGCAAGGGGGCCGGCAATCCGGGATTGCCGAGAGCGCTGAATCCCCACACGGCGGAGGAGGCTCCTTTTGCCGCGTCTTCTTTTGGCGCTTCCGACCTTGAAAAGAAAAAAGAAGCCTGGATGGCCGGGCAGGAGGAAAAGAAAAAGAGGAGAAAAAAAATAATCAAAAAAATTTCCATAGCGCTCGCGGCGGCTGTCGTCGCGGCCGGAATCGTTTGGCTGGCCCTCTATGTCCGCAAGAGCGCCTTTTCGGAAAGCCAGGTGAAGGTGTCCATTGCCGGTCCGGAGAAGGTGACGAGCGGGGAAAGCGTGAGTTTCAGCGTCAATTATCAAAATCTCAACAGGGCGTCTCTCCAGGACGCGGTGCTTTATGTGAAATATTCCGAAAACTTCAAACCGGCCGGGAATCTGCAATTTGAAAGCGAGGGCCCAAGCGTGAGCAAGGTGAACATCGGCGAAATCGGCGGAAAAAAAGACGGGCAGGTGGCCATCCAGGGAAAATTTTTCGGCGCCCGCGATGCGCTGGTCTATATTGAAGCCAGGCTCGAGTACAAATCTTCCTCTTTCAACTCAACTTTTGCGGCCACGGCGAACACAAACGTCTTCATATCCTCAAGCCCTCTTCTGGTTGAAGTGAGCGGCCCGCAAAGCGCGGCATCGGGCAATGCCGTGTCATACTTGGTTTCCTACCAAAACACGGGGGAAGAGGCCTTTCATGATTTGAAGATAAAGGCTGATTTTCCGTCGGGATTTTCTTTTTCAAATTCAGAACCTTTGCCCACCGAAGGCAGCAATATTTGGTACATAAGCGCGCTGGGGGCGGGTGAAGGAGGGCAGGTGAAGATAAACGGGACAATCAATGGCGCAAGGGACGAAGAAAAGACGCTGAAAGTGTCCATCGGCGAAACAGGGGCAGACGGGGATTTTGTTTCATTTGGCGATACCCAGAGCACGCTCAAGGTGATCGGTTCTCCCATTGTTCTCACTGAAACCATAAATAAACAGCAGGAAAATGTTTTTGTGAACGCGGGTGAAACCCTTTCATTCAAAATCGCCTACAAAAACATGGGAACAATCGGCCTTCGCGACATGGTTTTGTCTGTTGAGGCAAACAGCCCCATTTTGGATTATGCGCGGATTGATATGAGGGACGGAAAAGGAGAATTTGACGCGGCAAAGAAAACCATCATCTGGAGAGCTTCGGAAATCCCGGCTTTCAAGACGCTTTCTCCCGGCGCGGAGGGTGAAATCAGTTTTGCAATTCCCGTGAAAGAAAAAATCCCGGTTCAGTCTCCGGGGGACAAAAATTTTTCCTTTTTGGCGGTTGCCCGGATGGACAGTCCGGATGTTCCCACGCCGGAAGGAGCGAACAAGGCGATCGCCGGCAATTCGGTTGCCGTCAAGCTGAATTCGAAGTTGCTGGCCGGCCTTCAGGGGTTTTTCAACGATGCCGATATATCAAACGCCGGCTCTTTGCCGCTCAAAGTGGGCCAGGAAACGACTTTCACCATGCATCTCAAAATAACCAATGTTTCAAACGATATAACTGACGCAAAAGCGACAATGGCGCTTGCGCCGGGAGTGAGGTGGAAAAACAATTTTCTTCCCCGGGACGCTTCCGTGAATTTCAACGACCGGACAAACGAGCTGGTTTTGAATTTGGGCAGCCTTGCGGCCGGAACGGGAATTCTCACCAATCCGAAGGAGCTCATATTCCAAATCGGGGCGACGCCGTCTCCGGGCCAGGCCGGCAGTTTCATGCCGCTTCTCTCCGAGACGATTTTTTCGGCCAAGGACGCTTTCACGGGCCAGCCGCTTGAAGTGAAGGCGGGCGCGAAAAGCACCAGTTTGAATGAAGACTTGGGTGTGGGAGAAGCGGGGAAAGTAACTCCGTAAATTTCCAATCCCGCTGGGCGGAATCAATTTTCAATTATTGAAAATTTTTTGTTATGTTCAAGTTGATAAAGAAAGAGAAAAAAAGGCGCGTTGGGAAGTTGTACACAATGCATGGCTCCGTCAGCACGCCCTTTTTTCTTCCGATTGCAACCAAAGGCGCGGTGAAGAATCTGACTCCCGAAGAGTTGAGGGAAGCGGGAGCGGAAATAATTTTGGGGAACACCTATCACTTGTGGCTGCGGCCGGGGCACGAACTGATTTCGAAGGCCGGCGGGCTGCAAAAATTTTCGGGATGGAACGGCCCGATTCTCACCGATTCGGGCGGATACCAGGTTTTTTCACTGGCAGGAAAAAGGGGAAATCAAGGGGTGAAATTGACGGAACGGGGAGTTGAATTTTGCGATCCGACAGACGGAAAAAAATATTTTATGGCGCCGGAAAAATCAATCGAAATCCAGCTTGCGCTTGGAAGTGATATTGTTATGGTTTTGGACGAATGCCCGCCGTATCCGTGCACGAAAGAATATGCGCGCAAATCGCTGGAAAGAACGACCCGGTGGGCGGAACGTTGTTTGAAATATTTCAAGAAACGAACGCAAAGTGAAAAGTTCAAAATGCAAAATGACAATGCGAAATTTAAAAATAATCGGCCACTTCTATTTGGCATAATTCAAGGCTCGGTATATAAAGATTTGCGCCAAGAATCCGCCCGGCAATTGTTGGAGCTCGACTTCGACGGATACGCAATCGGCGGGGTGGCGGTCGGAGAGCCTCGCGAAAAAATAAAAAAAGTTCTTGAATGGGTGTTGCCGCTTCTTCCGGAGGAAAAACCGCGCTATCTGATGGGGCTTGGCCGTCCGGAAGAAATCGCGTTTGCCGCCAAAAGCGGGATTGATATGTTTGATTGCGTGATTCCGACGCGAAACGCCCGACATGGGAGTTTGTTTGTGCGAAAGGGGATTCGCCGGCTGGCAGAGGGGGGCAAGAGGCAGTTCTATCAGGCCATCAACATCACGAACAAAAAATTCAAAAACGATTTCGGGCCGGTTGACGGGCATTGCGATTGTTATACCTGCCGGAATTTTTCCCGCGCATATCTGCGGCACCTTTTTTCGGTCGGGGAACCGCTGGCCGGAAGGCTGGCCACCCTCCACAATTTGAAATTCTATCTGGACTTGATGGGTTGCCTCAAGAAATAGAAGGCATTTGCATGCATTTCTTTTTTCCATTAAAATAAAGACAATCAATCGCCTAAAAAATAAAATCAAAATTATGCCAAGGAGGACAAAAAGGGGACCCGCCAATATCGCTTTGTTTGCGCCTGTCGCTTCACGAAGAAGCGTTGCGTCCGGAAAGCCAACCGCCAAAAAAACAAAGATTGCTTCGTCCGGATCGAAATTTTTTCGAAAGGATATGCGCTTCAGCGCTTCGCTGGTGATTCTCACCGGGATGCTTGTCTTTTCCATGCTTTTGCTTCTCATATCATTGAACGGGCTTTATGGCGCCGATTCAAAAGCCGTCCTGAACGGAGCTTCTTCCGGAAGTTCGGGCGGCGAAACTATCCCTCGGGCGCAGGCGGCAAGTTCCGGCTCATACACGTTTCAGAGCGGGGGAGTGAAGTTTCAATTGTCGATTCCGGTTGCTTGGAAAGATTGGGCGTACAGGACCGGCCAGGTGAAGAGTCCGGTTGATGATTCTCTTTCCGACAGTTATGTCAAAATCTTCCTGCCGTCTTCCCCATCCGGAAAAGAAGCCGGTCCGAATCTCGATAGCCGCTATACGGACATGGCCACCATCTTGACGTTTTCTGCGGGCGAGTGGAAGAAGCTTGACAAAAATTGCCAGAAAAGCGATTCGGAGAGTTGCGATGCGATGGGCACAAAACTTGCTGATGCCGCTTGTCCGGACGAAGAAAATGCCGATTGTGTTTTTAGCTACAAAAAACAGCCGGACTGCCCCGGGCCGCTTGAAGCAAGATGCAGAGAAGTGGATGGAATAATGAAAAGCTTCCAACTGAAATAGAAAAGGGCCCCGAAATTGCATCGGGGCTTTTTTGAAGAATGAAATAAAAAATTGGAGAAAATCGTAGTGTCTTAGGATTGGGGTGAAAATGATTCATATGAGTTCGAGAATAGAGAGATTGAGAAACCTGTTCTTGTTTGTCTTTTTTTTGCTTGTCATGTCGATTATCTTCACTCCGCTGATTGTGCGAGGAGGCTTTTCCATATTCACTGAAGAAATACTGGAGTCGATTCTTCTTTTCGCCCAGGTGTCGGCTGCCTGGAAAATTTTTCGGCTCTATGAAGAAACAGTGAGCCATCGCGAAAGGGAAATCGAAAAGTTGGGAAAGGAATACCGGAAGAGGGAAAAGGAACTGCTTGAAGCATTCGCCTATCTCGGAAAAGTCAATGTCCAGGTTTCTTTGATAAAATCGTTTCTTGAAACACTAAAAGCCCCCTCAAGCCGCAGGGAGGCCGAGAATTATATAAACAAAATTCTCAAAATCGTGCTTTCTTTGAGCGGGAAAAAGTGGGCGACTCTGCGGGTTATTGACATGAAAACACTGCAAACTTCCAAAGAATACTGGACCTATCCGTCTGAAGCCGGCCCGGAAGCTGAAAAGGCGGGGATAAAAATCGGAAACAAGGATATAGTGCGGTGGGAAAAGGAAGGAATTGAGAGCGAAAAGAACAAATTTTTTGTCTTTGGGTCTTCGGGATCCGAACTTTCCTCCGGAAGGGTCTTTCTGATTTTTCTCAACGGCGGAAAAATAGAGCCGGACATCAAGGATTTTTTGCGGGCGGCGGCCAACCAATGCGAGGTTCTTTTGACATTGTTTGATTTGCAGGGAAAGAGATAAAGTTTTTTTGATTGTTGTTGACAGATATGCGGATATGTCCTAGTATGCAGTCTGTGAGGGTTGGCAGCCTCAATGTGCAAAATGAATATTCCAAAGCGTCCCGGCGGAATGTCGGGAAAGTCGGGTGGAACCGCGGGCATGGCTCGTCCCGAATATCTGAAGTTTTTCTTTGGGTGTTTAGGACGATTTTTTTATTAACTTTTTTATAAAAACGTATGAGTGAGAAAAACGAGCAACTGATGGAGAAAATCGTGTCGCTGTGCAAGCGGCGGGGAATCATTTTTCCGGGGTCTGAAATATACGGGGGTCTGGCAAACAGCTGGGACTACGGCCCGTACGGTTCGGAACTGCTGAACAACATCCGCAACCACTGGTGGGATTTTTTTGTGACGCGCCGGCCGGATATGGTCGGGCTTGATTCGACAATCATAATGCATCCGAAGGCTTGGGAAGCGTCGGGGCATGTCGAGGGATTTCACGATCCGCTGGTTGAGGACAAAGTGACGCACAAAAGATATCGGGTCGACCATTTGCTTGAAGACCATGGAGTGAAGCCCGAAGGAATGAGCCTTGACCGGATGTGGGAGGAAATCGAAAAGAAAAAAATCAAAAGTCCGGACGGCAACGAGCTCACCAAACCCAAGCAGTTCAATCTGATGTTCAAAACCTATATCGGCCCGACCGAGGATCACACCTCGCTCGTCTATCTGCGGCCCGAAACGGCCCAGGGAATGTTCGTTGACTTTCACCAGTGCCAGCAAACTTCGCGCAAGCGGATTCCGTTCGGGATTGCGCAATATGGAAAATGTTTCCGCAACGAAATCACGCCGGGAAACTTCATTTTCCGTCTGCGGGAATTCAACCTGATGGAATTTGAATATTTCATCCACGAAAAAGACTGGGAAAAATTGTTTGAGATGTGGCTCGAGGAAATCAAGAAATACCACGCCGAACTTGGCCTCAAAGCGGAAGATTTTTTCTGGCACGAAATTCCGGACGGGGAGCGGGCCCATTATTCGAAGCGGACAATCGACATCGAATACAAGTTTCCGTTCGGAACGAAAGAACTGCACGCGATTGCCTATCGGACGGACTACGATCTTTCCGCGCATCAAAAAGCGAGCGGAAAAGATATGGCCTACACCGATCCGGAAACGGGAGAAAAATATATTCCCCACTGCATCGAGCCGACCTTCGGGATTGACCGGACGATATTCGCCGTCATTTGCGGGGCATATAACGAAGAAGAAGCGCCGACAGCCGAAGGGAAAACCGAAACGCGTGTCGTTTTGAAGTTTCCGAAACGCCTTGCGCCGGTGAAAGTTGCCATTCTTCCGCTTTCCAAAAAAGACGAGCTTGTGAAAAAATCGCACGAAATCTGGGGCGAGGTTCGAAGGCATTGGCGGAGCGAATATGATGAAACCCAGTCCATCGGCCGCCGCTACCGCCGCCAGGACGAAATCGGAACGCCATACTGCGTGACGGTTGATTTCGACACTTTGAAGGACAATGCCGTGACGGTGCGGGATCGCGACTCAATGAAGCAGGAGCGGGTGAAGATTGATGAACTGGTGAAATATTTGAAGGGAAAGTTTGGGGAATAAAAAAACTCTATGACTGTGCAACAAATATACAAACTGGCTGTCGAACTTGGAATCAAAAACGACCTGCGGCCGAAAAAAGATATCGAGAGGATCCTCAAGCGGACAAAAGAAAAATTTGAAAAGCTTGATGCGAAAAAGAAAGAGGAGTTCGACCGGGAAAGATTGTGGAATCCCTATTCCGACACGCGGGCGCATTTTGATTCCGGCAAGAAAGTGAAAAAAATTCTCACTGGAATTGACATCGAAACGGGTGAGGCGATGCTTGCGGACCGGCTGGGGGACATTGATCTGATTCTCGGCCATCATCCAATCGGAAAGGCTTTGGCAAATCTTGATGACGTCATGCATATGCAAGCGGATGTCCTTTCTTTGTATGGAATTCCCATAAACATCGCCGAAAGCGTGATGAAACCTCGCATTTCGGAAATATCGCGGGCGGTCAACACGGCCAACGTGAACCAGGCAATTGACGCGGCCAAATTGCTCGGCATCAGCGTTATGAATATCCACACGCCGGCGGACAATATGGCGGCGAAATTTCTGGACAAAAAAATATCCTCAAGAAAGCCTGATTATGTCGGAGAAATCATTGAGATGCTCAAGGAAATTCCGGAATACAAGATGGCAATCGGGTTGGGCCAGGGGCCAATGCTTTTCAACGGACACGAGGAAAACCGTTCGGGCAAAATCGCCATTACGGAATTTGCGGGCGGGACCGATTATTCGCCGAAAGTTTATGAGTATCTTTCGCGTGCCGGAGTGGGGACGATTATCTCAATGCACCAGAAAGAGGAAAGCCGGAAGGCCGCCGAAAAAGCCCACATCAACATTGTCATTGCCGGCCATATTTCTTCGGATTCGCTCGGAATGAACTTGTTTTTGGACGAGCTTGAAAAAAAAGGAATTGAAATTGTGGCTTGTTCGGGGATAACAAGAGTAAAAAGGAAGTAATGCATTTCAAAAAAACCACTTTCAAAAACGGGTTGCGGCTCATCACTGCGCCGATGGCGGACACAAACACCGTGACGGTGATTGTGGCGGTGGCGGCCGGGTCGAAATACGAGACGAAAGGCACGAACGGCCTTTCGCATTTTCTTGAGCATATGATGTTCAAGGGGACAAAAAAGCGGCCGAAGACAAAAGACATCGCTGGCTCTCTTGATGCGGTTGGCGGGGAATACAATGCTTTCACTTCGCAGGAATCAACCGCCTATTTTGCCAAAGTTGACAAAGAGCACTTGGATCTCGCGGTTGATGTCGTCTCGGACATATATCTCAACTCAAAACTCGACACGCGTGAAATTGAACGCGAACGAGGCGTGATTCTGCAGGAAATCAATATGTATGAGGACACGCCGATGCTGGCTGTTCAGGAAGAATTCGAACATCTGCTCTGGGGCGACCAGCCGGCGGGGTGGAAAGTCATTGGAACAAAAGAAAACATCGCGCGGGTCGGGAGGAAGGATTTTGTCGGCTATCGCACGAAATTTTATAACGCAAAAAACACGGTCGTCTGCATTTGCGGGAATTTTGGAGAACGCGGAGAAAGCGGCGTGATCAGGAAAATCGGAAAAGTGTTTGCGAAAATGCGAAGGGGAGGCGTGAACAAGAAGCAAAAAACAATTGAGCGGCAGTCCAAGCCCGCCCTCAAGGCGAGGCACAAAAAAACCGACCAGGCGCACCTTGTCCTGGGTTTTCGCGGATACGATATGTTTCACCCGGACCGTTTTGCTCTCGCGCTTCTGGCCAACATTCTGGGCGGGACAATGAGCAGCCGGTTGTTTCTGGCCGTGCGCGAGCGGCTTGGCTTGGCGTATTATGTGAGTGCCTCAAGTGAAGAATATTCGGACTGCGGGTATTTTTCCGTCCGGGCGGGGGTTGATACGAACCGGGAAAAAATCGAAAAAACATTGAAGACGATTTTGAGGGAGATTGGGAGAATGAGAGAAAGAGGGGCGACAGGGAATGAATTGCAGAAGGCAAAAGACAATATGCGGGGGAAAATGGCGCTTTCGCTCGAATCCTCGGACGAGGTGGCCGGCTATCTTGCCGGGCAGGAGCTTGCGCGCCGCGAGATCAAACGGCCGGAAGAGATTCTGCGCCGGATTGATAAAGTGGGCAAAAGTGATATATTGAGAGTGGCGAGGGAGGTGTTTCAGAGCGAGAATCTCAATTTGGTAATGATAGGGCCGGTGGAGGATGGAAAGTTTTTGGAGAAAATATTGAAAATTCATGAATAAGGCAATTGAAATCTCATCGGGGACAATTTTGCGAACAATATTCATTATATTGCTTCTCTGGTTTCTTTTCGCTGTCCGGAATATCCTGCTGCTTTTGTTCATTTCAATGATAATCGTGAGCGCGATTGATCCGGTAGTTGACCGCCTGCAAAGAAAAAAAATCCCGCGCGCGCTCACGGTGATTGTCTTGTATGTTTTTTTGCTTTCGCTGGTCGGCTTCACGATTTTCCTTCTTGTCCCGCCGCTCACGGCTGAAATGGAAGGCTTGGGAAAAAGTTTTCCGCAGTTGATTGAAAAGCTGTCAGGATATTTTCAGGCAGTCAGGAATTTTGCGGTGGATCACAACCTTGAGCAGAACGTCGCTGATTTTATGTCAACAGCCGCGAGCCGCATTTCACAGGCCGGCGCAAACATATTCACGGGAACAATCACCTTTCTCGGCGGAATATTCGAGTTTATCATCATTCTTTCCATCGCTTTCTATATGACTGTCCAGGAAAAGGGGACGAAAAAGTTTTTTGCCTCCATTCTTCCTGAAGACCACAAGGAATACGTGATGGACCTGGTCGAGCGCATTGAGTACAAAATGGGGCGTTGGCTTCAGGGCCAGATTTTGCTGATGTTGCTGGTTTTTGGTCTTGACTATCTTGGGCTTCTTGCCATCGGCGCGCCCTACGCCCTCATTCTTGCGCTTATCGCCGGTATTTTGGAGATTATTCCCTACATCGGGCCAATTGTCTCCGCCGTCATCGCAGTTGTGTTCAGCCTTTTGCACGGGCCGGTCACGGCGCTCCTGGTGCTTGCGCTTTTTGCCGGTGTCCAGCAGCTTGAAGGCTATGTTCTCACTCCGCTTGTGATGCGGCGTGCGGTCGGACTCAATCCGGTCGTGGTGATTGTCGCCCTTCTGGTCGGCGCGAAGCTGGCCGGAGTGGTTGGCGTGATCGTTTCTGTTCCAATTGCGACGGTGTTGAGCGAAATTGTGAACGATCTGACCAAAAAGCCGGAAAAGACTAGCGAGGAAAAAGAAGGATGAGAAGGGAAGCAAGGGAAATTGCGATATCCAAAAGGTTGTTTTTGAGGCGAAAGCGGCGTTCGGGGGAAAAATCTGGGGCGCGATGAAGTTTTTGATGGAACCGGTAGATCGGATCAAAAAATCTTATTCCCAGTTTCCAGCAAAGCACGGTGGTTCCATCGGGAAGAAGGGAGAAAAAAATTCCGATTGCAATGTTTTGGATGTTGACGGCACTTGCCGGAATGAGGCCTCGGAAGAGAACTGCTGCGGATACGATTGAAAAACCAATAGCAAGATCGATGGCCACTTTCCAAAAATCTTTGAAGCTTGATTTTTTGTCAAGATAGTCTCCGTGCGGGAGCAGATCGAGCAGAAAGTGCAAGACGACCGCCAATCCTGCAACTGCGTACGGATTTTTTATTTCCGCTCCGACGACTGCGCCGGACAAGATGTGAGTCGTGAGAATCATATGGGAAAATTATACATAGTCGCAACGCCAATCGGAAACCTCGAAGACATAACTTTGCGGGCTTTGAAAGTTTTGCGCGAGGTGGATTTGATTTTGTGCGAGGACACGCGGGTGACGAAAAAACTGCTGGACCGATATGAAATTCAAAAACCTCTTCTATCATACCATCATCATTCGAAGCTCTCAAGGGTTGAAAAAATCGCGGAGCATCTCGAGAACGGAAAGACTTTGGCACTGGTGAGCGATGCGGGAACGCCGGGAGTGTCGGATCCGGGCAATGAATTGATTGCGGAATTTTTAAGGTTAAACCTTAAAAATGAAGTTGAAATTGTTCCGATTCCCGGGTCTTCGGCGGCCACTTGTCTTGCGAGCGTCGCGGGAATCAATATGGGCAAATTTTCTTTTCTCGGGTTTCCGCCGCACAAAAAAGGACGGGAAACTTTTTTCCGGGAAGTGGCGGAGGCGAAATATCCGGTGATATATTTCGAATCCCCGCATCGCTTCGCGAAAAACCTGGAACTTTTGGAAAAATTCCGCCCGGATGCTAAACTGGTTGTGGGCCGGGAACTGACCAAGATGTTCGAAGAAATCGTGAGAGGGGGGGTCGGGGAGATTCGAAAAATTTGGGAAAAGCGAGGAGAAAAAGAAAAAAGGGGAGAGTTTGTGATAGTCGCGCATTGATGAAAAAAAAATTTTTTATCACCACTCCAGTCTACTATGTCAATGACGTGCCGCATATCGGTCACGCCTATACGACCATTGCGGCCGATGTTTTGGCGCGGGCCCGTCGCGAGCAGGGCGATGACGTTTTTTTGTTGATGGGGACGGACGAGCATGGCCTCAAAATCCAAAAAGCGGCGGAGGCTCAAGGAAAGAATCCGCAAGAATTTGTGGACGAAGTATCTCAAGAATTCAAAAATCTTTGGGACGCGCTGAATATAAAGTACAACAGCTTCATCCGAACAACTGATCCAAAGCACAAAGAAGTCGTTCGGAAAGTTTTGCAGATTTTGTATGACAAAAGTGCAATATACAAGGGTGAGTACGAAGGACTCTATTGCGTCGGGTGCGAGCAGTTCAAGAGTGAAAATGAACTGGTTGATGGAAAATGTCCGGACCACGATCTGGTTCCGGAAAAAATGAAAGAGGAATGCTATTTACTGAAGATGTCTGATTTGCAGGATAGGTTGATTGAAAAAATAAAGAACGACGAATTCAATATCAGGCGCGAGAAATATAAAAAAGAAGTCTTGTCTTTTCTGGAGAGTCAGCCGTTGAGGGATATTTCGATATCCAGAAAAAATGTTTCGTGGGGGATTCCGCTTCCGTTTGATCCGTCACATACGGCCTATGTCTGGTTCGATGCGTTTTTGAATTATTTGACGGGTTTGGGCTGGGATGGCGATTTGAAAAATATTCCCGACAAGTGGCCAGCTGATATTCACTTGATAGGAAAAGATATCCTGCGTGTTCATGCGACTATCTGGCCGATCATGCTCATGCATCTTGGAATCGAATTGCCCAAAGAACTCTTTGTCCATGGTCATATATTGTCCGGAGGAAAAAAGATGAGCAAAACAATCGGGAATGTGATTTCGATTGACGAGATGCTTGAAAAGTTCGGCAAAGACGGAACGAGATACCTTCTGATGAGCGCCGGGACTTTCGGCGAGGACGTGGATGTGACAATGGAGCGGATGACGGAAAAATACAATGCCGATTTGGCGAACGGGCTGGGGAACCTGACGTCGCGAGTCTTGAAACTCGCGACAATTTCAAATTTCAAATTTCGAATTTCGAATCAAATCCAAAATCAAAATGATAAAATTTTTAATTTTATCGATAATTTGGAACTAGATAAAGTATTGGAATGTATCTGGGATATTGTAAGGGAGGACGATAGATATATTGAAAAAAACAAGCCTTGGGAGCTTGCGAAAAGCGATCAGGCGAAATTTGGAAAAGTCATGGAAAAATTGGTTTCTGATTTGCATTTGATTTCAGAGTTGCTGGTTCCATTCATGCCCGAAACTTCGGAGAATATCAAAAAAGCGCTTGAGACAAAAAAAGCCGAAACTTTGTTTCCGAGAATAAACTGACAAGTGGCTGCCTTACGTTTTTAGCGACCGCTAGAAACGTAAGGCAATGCGCCGAATTGAGATAATAGGTTTTTCTATGATTGATACGCATGCACATTTGGATTTCAAGGATTTTGACGAAGACCGCGAGGAAGTGATTTTGCGGTTTTTTGAAGGTGGTGGGAAAGCTATTGTGAATGTCGGAGTGGACTTGGAACGAAACCGGAAGTCAATTGAGATTGCCCGGGCGCACGAGAGAGTTTTTGCGAGTGTCGGATTGCATCCTGACTTTTTCACGAAACACGAAGCCTGCAGTGCAAAACACAATTGGGCCGGCGAGTTGGGGGATTTGGCAAAAAATGAAAAAGTTGTTGCCATTGGGGAGACGGGCTTGGATTATTTTCGCATAGCACAAGATAATTCAGAGGAGATCAAAAAAAATCAAAAAGATGGTTTTGTCGCTCAAATTGAGATCGCAAAAGAATTGGGATTGCCGGTGATTGTCCATTGCCGGGAAGCTTGGGAAGATCTATACAAAATCATTGCCGCCTCGTCTAAGGTCGGAATTCCTCAAGGCCAGACCTTGACGAAATTTGTTTTGCACTGTTATAGCGGGAACAAAAATGATACGGGGAGATTTCTGAAATTGTCTAACGCATATTTCTCTTTTTCCGGAAACATCACCTATCCGAAGCCGGCGGAGCGGGCGAGGCAATTTGAAGAGGTGATAAAAATGGTGTCTCTTGACAAAATTATGCTTGATTCGGACGCACCCTTTCTTGCCCCGCAGGAATTTCGCGGAAAGCGGAATGAACCGGCGTATGTCCGGCACATCGCGGAAAAAATCGCAGCCATAAAGCAAATATCGGGGAAAGAGGTGGAGCGGGTGACGGACAAAAACGCGAGGAAATTTTTTGATTTTGGATAGTTGAGAAGAAAAGGGAGATTCAGTAGATTGTAACATTTTTCGAAATTTGAAAGTTGGGGAGACTGGTCGATTTTGTGTTATACTGAAAGGGAAAAGTTGTCACAAAATCAAAATGAATTCCACCGGCGCGCCGCTTGTCAAAATCGAAAAATTGAGCATCGTCTTCAACCAGGGAAAGCTGAATGAGATGACAGCTCTGGACAATATCAATCTCGAAGTGTATCCCCACGAATACCTCATTTTCTTCGGCCCTTCCGGTTGCGGAAAATCGACGCTCCTCAATGTTATTTCCGGCCTTCTTCCCCCAACAAGCGGAAAAGTTGAAATCGAAGGCAAAGAAATTTCAGCTTTCACGGAAAAAGAAAAACTGGAGTTTCACCGCCGCCGGGTCGGAATGGTTTTCCAGTCTTTTTTTCTGGTGCCGACTCTTTCGATTTTGGACAACGTTTGCCTCCCGCGTTCGTTCGTCGGGGACGATTCGCCGGTCGCTCGGCAGGACGCTCTCAATCTCCTCACCCGCTTTGGAATCGAGGCTCAGGCGGAAAAATTTCCCAATGATCTTTCCGGCGGGCAGAGGCAGCGGGTGGCGATCGCCCGTTCGCTCATCAACAGCCCGTCGGTCATCGTCGCGGACGAGCCGGTGGGAAATCTCGACTCAAAGGCGACTTTCAACGTCCTCTCGATCTTGAAAGAACTCAACGAGGTGGACAAGAAACTGGTGATTCTTGTCACTCACGACCCGAGCCACCTTGCCTACGGAGACCGTGTTGTCCATATGCAGGACGGAAAAATCACCAAGATTGTCGAGGTCTTGGAAAAAAAGGCTCCGACCGAAAAA
>Ga0172369_10003221_pt1 | contig 21673 bp, 16 predicted proteins | sample LakKiv25m_FD_114539 | JGI IMG/M metagenome (GOLD analysis project Ga0172369, IMG submission 114539) | Freshwater microbial communities from Kabuno Bay, South-Kivu, Congo - kab_022012_11.25m | ecosystem: Environmental > Aquatic > Freshwater > Lake | place: Democratic Republic of the Congo...
CCCGTCGAACCCGAACGTCCAGGTTGACGATCCGCTGATCGCCGGCTTCCTGGCGCAGACCCAGGTCGCCAGCTACTTCCCGAACGAGCCCGAGATGGGTGCGGTCTGGACGCCGGCCGGCGACATGATCACCACGGTCATCGAAGGCAAGGCCACCCCCGCTGACGCGGTCAAGACGGCTGTCGACGCCATCAACGCCGCCAACAAGAAGTAAAGCTCTAGCACTGGGTGGGGAGGTAGGGCACGAAGCCTTACCTCCTCTGCTTTCCCTCCGCAAAACGTCTAACGCTGTCGCGAAAACTCCTGCCAGACAAAGGAGACACTCCATGGCGACCGCACGATTGGCACAAAGACCCCCTGTCTCGGCCAGTACGCTGGCCAAACAACAGCAGCACCGCATCTGGCGCACAGCTTACCTGTATATTTTGCCCGCCGCCATCGTCATGCTGTTGATCACCTTCTGGCCCCTGATCTATCAACTCTGGATGAGCTTCACGGAGTTCAGCAACCGGAATTTGCGCACCGATAACCTGCTCTTGCAAATCCTGGGATCATTCGCCGGGGACAAAGCCGCTCACAACTCGCCGGCTTTCATCGGGCTGTCCAACTACCTGAGCGTTTTGAACGGCAGCCTGAGCAAGGTGCTCACCGGTTTCGATTTCTGGCGCATCTTGCTGTTCAACTTCGTCTGGACTTTCATCAACCTGTTCTTCCACGTCAGCATCGGTGTGGCTGTTGCTGTGTTGCTGAACCAGGATGGGCTGAAGCTGAAGCGTTTCTATCGCTCCCTTTACATCATCCCCTGGGCGATGCCCGGCCTCGTCACCGCGATGATTTGGCGGAACATGTTCGATGATCAGTCGGGCGCCATCAACCAGCTTCTGCGGGTGTTTGGGCTGCCCGGGAACAACCGGTGGCTCCAGCAGATTGATCCGCCGATACCCTGGCTTCCGCCGTTCGTGCGCGTGCCTGACGGCGCGAATCCCTACCTCTTCATGTTTATCCTGATCCTTCTCATCATCGTGCCTTATTTCGTTCGGTGGGTCCGGCAGCACTGGGTGCCTTTCACGATCGCCTGGTGGGCGGCCCTGGAGGTTCTGTTCGTCGGCCTTCTGCCGCTGCTGCTGAAAGGGGGCCCACAGACCACCACCATCGGCCTCGGGAGCCTCTTCCCGATGTCGTTTTATGCCGTGCTGATCACCAACGTGTGGTTGGGCTGGCCGTTCATGATGGCCATCGCCACCGGCGCGTTGCAAAGCATACCGCGCGAGTTGTATGAGGCCGCCGAAGTTGACGGCTCGACCGGATGGCAGTCGTTTTGGAACATCACGGCGCCCCTGATCCGACCGGCGATGATCCCCGCCATCATCGTCGGCATGACGATGACGTTCAACCAGTTCAACGTGTTTTACTTCATCTCCGCCGGTGGGCCGCTGCATGCTACCGAGATTTTGGTGACACAGGCCTATCGCCTGGTGAACGAGACGACTGTCAACCTGCCTGGGCTGGGCAACGTCCGGCCCTACGGAATCGCGGCGTCGTTCGCGTACATCGTGTTCCTGGTCCTGGCGACGATCACGCTCATCACTAACCGGGTCACCCGCGCGACCGAATCCTATTCCGACTGAGCCGGCCTGGCTTCCAGCATCGTGGAGGTGGTCTAACCATGATCGGTAAAATGACGCTCAAGCGGCAAATCATCTCGCAAATCCTGGCGATCCTGCTGTTGCTGATCGTGATCTTCCCCGTGCTGTGGATCATCTCAATGTCCATCGATCCGCGCAACGTGTCGCGGCCCTCGACGCTGATCCCGCCGGGCGCTTCGTTCACGGCCTACACCAAGATTTTCGACAAACCGACACCCAACCCTGTGACCTTCGTGGAGCTGTTGCGCAACAGCACGATCCTGGCGTTGGGTGTATCGGGACTCACCGTGCTGATCGGCACTACGGCAGCTTATGCGTTCTCGCGTTTCCGCTTCCCGGGACGCCAGGCGGGCATGCTGGGATTCATCATCGTCCAGATGTTGCCCGCGGTGGCGACCGTCGCGGCGTTGTTCGTGCTGCTGAACCTCGTGCTCGGCCCGAATCTGCGGAACTCGATCGCTGGCGTCGGCATCGCGATGGTTGCCAGCGCGCTACCGTTCGCCATATGGAACATGAAAGGATTTATCGACACCATTCCCAAAGAGCTCGAGGAAGCTGCGAAGATCGACGGCGCCACCGCCAATCAGACCTTCTACCTCATCATGCTGCCGTTGGCGCTGCCCGGCCTGGCGGTGACCGCGCTCTTGGGCTTTATGTCCGGCTGGCAGGAGTTCGTGCTGTCGTGGCAGTTCATCTCCAATCCCAAGTGGTTCACGCTGTCGATGGCGCTCTACGGCATGCAAGGACAATACGCCTCGAATACGCCGTGGTCCCAGTTCGCGGCCATGAGCATCGTGGTGTCGATCCCCATCGTGATCGTCTTCTTCAGCTTGCAGAGGTATATCGTGGGCGGGTTAACGTTGGGCAGCGTGAAGGGTTAAGCGTGCCGGCGCATCTGCGCATCCTGAACGCCACGCTCCTTCAGAGTAGCCACGAATTGCACGAATCTGGACACCTCATGGCTCTTTTCGTGTCAATTCGTGCCATTCGTGGCCGGTTTTTGACTCCACTGCGTAAGCCCTGGGGTTACTACTTCCCGGGAGTCGGGGTGGGTGTCGGCGAAATCGTCATATCGTCCACGCACGCGTCAGCGATGGTTTGCATCGCCGGGGCCGCGTCCTCGGGAGTAATCGAATCGGCCATCACCCGGGGCAGGTACTTGTCGATGCCTTGCCATGCGCAGGCCATCTCCAGCGCCGGTGGGACCCCGCGCGCCACCCGCAACTGCGCCATCGCGCCGGACAGGATCGGATCTTTCGTGATCAGCTCGCTGCGGGCGGCTTCCTTGTCACTGGGCAGGCGGTGCATTTTCTCCAGCCATTGCTGCTGCGCCTCGGTCGAGGTCATGAACTCCACAAACCGGGCGGCAGCATCGAGCCGTGCACCGTCAGCCTTCTGGCTGATGAACCAATACCGGCCGGTGGCCATCGGCACGGGCGCCAGGCCCGAGGCGCTGACCCGCGGAAACGGGGCCACGCCGACGTCAATGCCCAGCCCCTGGTAGCGATCCAGGTTCCACATCCCGTCGATGATGTAGCCGGCACGCCCTTGCCGGAAAAGCCCAAAAGCCGTGTCGTAGTCGGTCTGATCCGGCACCACATGATCGACGAACTTCAGGTCGTGCACGAACTGCAAGGCATCGGCCATTTCCAGCGTATCCAGCGCGGGCCGGTCGGCCGCATCCAGCGGCCAGCCGCCGAACCCGCCCAGCCACGGTATCAGCCAATACGACTCGTTCAACGGATAGACCAATCCCACCGTCCCCGTGATCGTGTTCGTGATGGTCGCGTCGATCGTAGCGGTGATCGGGCCGGTGACCGTGCTCGTGATCGGAGAGGTTAGCGATTTGAGCTGGCCGATCCACGCATCGGTGTTCGCAGGGACGGCGTTAACGAGCGCCTTGTTGTACAGCAGCAGCAACTGGTTGCCGAAGTTATCCGGCAGGCCCCACAGCTTACCCTTGACCGTCACCCCCGCCAGCGCGCCCGCGAAATACTGATCGAGGAAGTCCCGGGCGAAGATCAGATCGACCTGGTGCACGATCCCCAGCTCGCTGAACGGGCCGGCAAATTCCCCCGCCGCACGCACCAGCTCGGGCGGCTTTCCGTTGAGCGCCTGTTGCCGGAATTCGGTACGGAAGTCATCGTAACTGTAGTGCACCCGCTTGACCGTGATATCAGGGTTGATTTTCATGAACGCCGCACTCAGCTCATCCAGCAGCACGCCAGCATCATCGGTATCCGTTTCCCAATAGGTGAGCGTGATGGGACCGGTTGGGGTCGCAAGGGCAGGCGCGGAAAGTGTGGCCGCAGGGGTCGGGCTCGCGGCCGGCGTGGGCTTGCGTCCGGCCGCGCAGGCCGCCAGGAGCAGGCCAAGCAGCAACAACGGCAGAATCAGAACGATCCTCGCGCGTGGCACGAGTTTACCTCCCCACAGGAATCTCGCAAGCGTGCGATCAAATCCGCGCCGATTATACCCCTATCTCCCCTCGCAGGGAAAAGGGGAGTAGGGATTGGGGATTAGGGATTGGCGATTGAGCCGGACATGATGAAACATTCATGCTGAGGCGCCCACCGCTTCATTGCGTGTTCATTTGATGTGCCTATACTGGAGTTTAGGATTCACATGCCAGGCACTTGCGAAGTGCCTGGCATGTGCGTTCAGGAGGAATACCTAATCCCTAATACCCTTCCTTTTTCTTCACTCACAACTCGTGTGGTAAAATGACCTGGACTGATCCCATCGCTGAGCTATCTATGTCACCCACATTCATCGACATTACCTTACCCATTTCCGAACGAGTGCCCGTCTGGCCGGGAGATCCACCGGTCGAAATCACACGACCGGATAGAGAGCTGCCGGCGATCGTGCGCCTGAGCATGGGCAACCACGCCGGCACCCACGTGGATGCCCCGGCGCACTTCTTTCCCGGCCGCGCCACGGTCGATGCGCTGCCGCTGGAGGTGATGATCGGCCCGGCCTGGGTCGTTCACCTGCCCGGAACGGCCGCGATCACCGCCGCGATGCTGGCGAATGCCGGCATTCCGCATGGCGCGCCCCGGCTGCTGATCCGCACGGATAATTCGGATCGAGCCGCGATGATCACGGCCTTCGATCCCGATTACGTAGCGCTGACGTCGGATGCCGCGGACTGGCTGCTGGCAAGAGGCATACGCTTGCTCGGCATCGACGGCCCATCGGTCGATCTTTTCACCGCGTCCGATTCCCCGGTGCATCGCGCGCTGTTGGCCGCAGGCGCGATCATCATCGAGAGGCTGGCGCTCTCCGGCGTCGAACCCGGCGCTTACGAGCTGGTCTGCCTGCCCCTCCCCATCACCCAGTGTGACGGCGCGCCGGCGCGGGTGATTCTGATTTCGGCATAGGAGACATCGTTGATCACTCACTTACGCGGCGTTTTTGCGCCGATCATGACGCCTTTCCGGCCCGCTGATGGCGAGATCGATCTGCCGTGGATCGCCGGACACGTGGCATATCTGCGGGATTACGGCTGCACCGGCATCATCCCGTGCGGCACCAATGGCGAGGCCGCGTCACTCAGCGTGGCCGAGCGCATCCAGGTCACCGAAGCGGCGATGGCGGTCGCCGGTGAAATGCCGGTCATCGTCGGCACCGGCGCGGCCGCGCTGCCCGATGCCATTACGCTGACGCGCCATGCGTTCGCGTCGGACGCGGACGCGGCCCTGGTGATGCCGCCCTTCTACTTCAAGAAGCCAGCCGAGGCCGGGGTGGTCGCGTGGTTCCAGCGGCTCTTCGACGCGGCCGTGCCGCCGGGGGGCCGAGTAGTGCTCTACCACATACCGCAGATCACCGGCGTGCCCATCACGGATGGGCTGCTCAGGATGTTGCTGTCCAGCCACGGCGAAGTCGTCTACGGCATCAAAGACTCGACCGGTGACCCGGAGCAGGGCGTGCATCTCCGGTCCACTTTCCCGAAGCTGGCCTACTTCGCCGGCAATGATCACCGCGTGGCCGAGGCGTGCGCGGGTGGTGGCGCAGGCTCCATCACCGCGGGCGCGAACGCCTTTCCTGACCTGGTGGCAGCCGTTCAGCAAGCTGCCTGGTCGGGCGGCGACGCGATGGCCGCCCAGGCGAAGCTGAGCGCGGCTCGCTCGCTCATCGAATCCTACCCCCTCCAGCCGGCGACCAAGGCGGTCCTCACCGACCTTGCGGGTTTCCCGCCAACGGCTGTTCGTCCGCCGCAAGTCGAGTTATCGCCCGATCAGCGCGCCGAGTTGCACGCCGCGCTGATGGCCAGGCTGCCGGAATGGCGGCCAAAGTGAGGAGTACGCCGTGACCATGCCCACCATGTCCGCTGTGCCGGAATTTCTAACCTGGCAGGAAGTAGATAAGCTGATCGACTACTTGTTGCCGCAGCTCCGGGGGCCGTACGATGCGCTGCTGATGATCACCCGCGGCGGCATTGTGCCGGGCGGACTGATCGCAGAGGCGTTGGATATCACCTACATCCTCACGGCCGCCGTGCAGTTCCCCGAGGCCGGACAAAGCCACCTCGCCTGGCCCACCTTTCTGCAATTCCCGGAAGATCGACTGCTCAAGGATCGGTGCATCCTGATCGTGGACGACATCTGGGCCAACGGCCGCACAATCACAACGGTCAAAGGCCGCGTGCAGGCGGCAAGTGGCAGGCCGGAAACCGCTGTGCTGCACTACAAGCCCAACAGCAGCTTGTTTCGCGGCCTCACGCCTGACTATTATGCTGCCGTCACCGATCGTTTCATCGTATACCCCTGGGAAGTTCAACGCGGCCCTGACCGGACGAACCAGCGGACGCCGCAGTTCAACTGACTCTGAATGCGGCCAACTGTGGCTTGATCGGGAACCTCCGGTGTCCCGCTGGCGTCTAGCTTGCTGTATGCGCTGAAGTCCCGCAAGACAGACAGCGAAAACGCCGCAGGAACGGAGGAAATCCCCATGTCAGTTCGTCATTCCAACACAACTCTCGTGCTTGTCACCCTGGCATTGCTTGTCGCCCTGGCGTTGAGCGGCTGTGCGCCGGTTGCCCAGGCGACGCCTCGGTCCGCCGGAGACAGTCCCTCGCGCACGATCACCGTGGTCGGCCGGGGCCAGGTGAAGGCCAGCCCAGACATCGCCACCATCAATCTCGGGGTCGAAGTGGTCGCGTCGACCATTGACGAGGCCATGCCGCGCGCCAAGGATCAGATGGCCGCGATTCTTGATGCCTTGCAGAAGATCGGCATCGCAGCCAAGGACGTTCAAACCAGCAACTTTTCCATTGGCTTCGAGCGCAACACTTCGACAGGCAGCGTCAAGGAAGCCCCCGCGACGCTTGATAGTCAAGGCCAACTCAGCGGCGTGTATCATGTCAGCAACATGGTGCAGGTCACCATCCGCAACCTGGACCAGGTAGGGACTGCGCTCGATGCTGCAGTGAAGGCCGGCGCCAACAACGTGTGGGGTATTAACTTCGGCCTTGAAGACACCGCCACGCTGGAAGGGCAGGCTCGTGCCAAGGCCATCGACGACGCCAAGGCGCGCGCCCAAGATCTGGCTCGCTTGAATGGCGTCACGGTCGGCAATGTCGTCGCTATCAGCGAAGTGATCAGTGGCGGCAGTGTGCCGGTCTTCTCCGCCGTGGCGATGGCCAAAGCGTATGGCGGTGGGGGCGGGGCGCCGATCGAACCGGGCGAATTGACCTTCGACACGCAGGTGCAGGTCGTCTACGCGATCCAGTAAACCAAGACTGCGTTAACGCCAACAGCCCTGCATCCAGAAGGATGCGGGGCCGTTGGCGCGTGAGATCAGGTCAGGGTAGCCCAGGACAGTACAGAGTTTTGCAGCGACCCGGGGAATTTGGACCACGAAGTCGCGAAGGCAGCGAAGAACGCGACCCGCAGGGCAAGTGAGCACGAAGCGCCCGTATCGTGTACCACTCCTGGTGTGGGGCGGCCGTTTGCCACGGTCAGGGTGGTCACGCCATGCTGATTGGCACGCTGGCGGCGCCCTTCGTGGGCTTCGCGCTCACATGCGGTGCAGTTTCCCGTCGTGGCTTTCGTGCAGTTTTGCGTCTTCGTGGTCCAAACACCTTCATCGCAAAACCTTGAACCACACCCCAGGACACGTTTGTCTTCGCCATAATCGCCGACTTATGCTACAATCAACCGTGTCATACTTGGCTCACCCAGACGAGCTATGACACCAGCGTATCCCTCGAACGGAGAGTCTATGCCCGGCCGAATCCGCTTGCGGTGGGTGTTTGTTGTTTTGTGTGGGCTGTCATTGATCATCAACAGGGCGCCCGCTACGGCGCAGGATGTTTCCCCGAACTGGCAGCCCCTCGGCGGGCCGGGCGGACGTATCACCCATTTGGCAGCGGATTCGCAGGGCAAAGTCCTGTACGCGGTGAGCGTCACTGGCGTAAACCGCCGCGAGGATCACACCCAGTGGTACGACTCGGGCAGCGCTTACCGCTCCGACGCCCTGTATCGAAGCGAAGACGGCGGCGCTACCTGGCAGCCTGTCACCAACGATTTACCCCCAGGATCGATCACAGCGCTCTATGTCGATCCTCTGACCGGTGATCTCTACGCGGGCATCCAAGGCAACGGGGATGCTTCGTCACGTCGCTCGGCCCTCTGGCGCAGCGCCGACCGCGGCCAGCACTGGCAGTCATTGGCATTGAGTCAAGCAAACGATCTCTTGATCCGGTCCATTACGCACAACGCTGGAGGCGGCTATCTCTTGCTAGGCATCACTGATTCGGACGAGCATCCCCAAAGTTATGTCTACAAAAGTGGCGACGGTGGTTTCACCTGGGCCGTGGTCTCTGCCTTGCAGTACAAGCAAGGGTCCAACAACATCCTGGCCGACCTGATCCCGCATCCGACGCGCCCCAACCGCATGTTTCTCACCACCTACGATGGTGATTTGCTCATCAGCAACGATGCGGGGCAAACCTGGAATCCGGCCGCCGAGCCCGCTGTTTCGTCGTCAACCAACCTAGGGCCTGCACAACTCGCCTTCAGCGTCGACGCGCCCGACACGGCGTTGCTGATCCGCGGCGGACTCGGGACCAACGCGGATGCCATCACCGTGTCACGCAGCACCGATGGTGGCGCCACCTGGCGTGCGCTCGAGACCTCGGGACTGCCCAACCGCGTCGGGTTGCGCGCGCTGGGAGCTCTGCCGGCCGGTATTTTCCTGCTGAACACCACCGCCGGCACCTATCGGAGCGCGGATGGGGGCCTTACCTGGCAGGCGCTTGAAGGCGCGCTGAGCAGCGGTGGCGTCGCCGAATTCCTGGCTCTGCCTGCATCCTCATCGACTTCCTCGGAGTCGGGAACCATCGCCCTGGCGGCCACAGGCAACGGCATCTTTGGGAGCCGCGACGGCGGCGCGGTGTGGCAACCGTTCGGTGCCGGGTTGCCGCCGAACAGCAAAATCGCCGGCCTGATCACACACCCCGGCCGCGTTGGCGAGGTGTTGGCGATCAGCGATAACCGCTCGCTGTGGGGCACCGTGCAGCCGCCCGTGATCCTGCGCAGCATGGATAGCGGGCGCCGGTGGAGCCCCACCGCGACGGGTCTGCCCGATGCGTCGATTACGGCCTGGACAATAGACCCCAACGACCCGAGCGCCCTCTTTATTGCCTCCTGGGATCAAGTCTTTCGTAGCACCGACGCCGGCCTGAGCTGGCAGACCACGCGCCTGGACTCAAGCGCTCGCAAGGCCATCGCTGTAGCATCGTCCGACGGCAACGTGATCTACCTGGGCGGCCGTCCCGCCCTGCGGAGCACAGACCGCGGCATCACCTGGCAACCGATCGCCGTCGTGACGAGCGGCCAGGATCAACAAACGCAGGATGTCACCGGGTTGGTCGTAGATCCACAGGATGCCGACCATGCCTGGGCCGCGCTGGATGGCGGTGGTGTCTACGAGACCCAGGATGGGGGGCGTTCCTGGCGTTCGGCTGGCCTGGACGGCAAAGCTGTCCGCTGGCTGGCAGCCGGCATAGTCGCCCAGGCGGCAGAGGGCGCGGCGGGGATCGTCAAGCTATACGCGGGAGTCTTTGAGGATGGTATCTACCGGTGGGATGGCGCCACGGCCGGTTGGGTCCCGGCTTCCGCCGGGTTGCCGGCCCATACCACAGTGCTGTCCTTTGCCGCGGACGCGCGTCGGCCTGGGCTGCTTTGGGCTGGCCGGGACGGTGGCGGCGTTTATCGCAGCACGGACGATGGCGCTTCGTGGATCAACGTCGGGGCCGGTGTCGGTGACAACCTGGCGATGACCCTGGCAGTGGACTATTCCGCTCCTGATAGCGTGCTGATGGGGACGGCTACGGCCGGGGTCTGGGCGTTACGCTCGAATTCCCAACCGGTGCCTTCGCCGCAGGTGCCTGTCTCGACATCTTCATCGGCAGCAGCCACGCGGGCCGGTGTTGACGCACGGATCGAGGTTGTTTGGCCGCATGACTGGGCGCCGGTGACCCAGGCCAGGCTGGCGAACCTGGGCTTACGCCTGTTCATTCCGGCCAGCCTCGCTTCGCCCCCCTGCGGCTGGCAGCCCAACGTGACTGTATGGGAGGCGGCCAACACCGAGCCGGCCGCGCCGTTGGCCCAGGCCGAGCAACGCACTGTCGATGGCCAGCCGTTCCCCTTCTGGGAGCTGAACGATATCGACGTGAGCCGGGCGATTGATCCCAAGCAAAAGCTATATTTTATGGTCCGTATAGAAAGCGTGGACACAGCCACCAGTGTTTGGGCGCACGGCGCTGATCCGCGCACCTATTTTCCACAGCAGGATGTCCCTAGCGGGATCGCCACTGGTCAGATTGACGCGGTCGATGCACGCATCCAGATCGTCTGGCCACACGATGAGGCCGGTAACCCTCGACCGGTGACCGAAGGCACACTGGCGAACGTTGCCGTGACGTTCTTCGAGCACGGTACCCGGCTCTCCGTGCCGGTGGGATGGCGGCCGGCCGGGTTGACCCTGTTCGGCGCGTGGAACCAGGAGGTGGGCAAACCGCTCGCCACGCAGGCCCTGTCGTATACCCGGCAGGCGGGAGCGATTACCTATCCCGTGTGGGAATTCGACAACATCCCGGTGGCGCGCGCCACCGTGGCCGGCCCATCCGCAGCGACGGCAGCAGACAACCCGGCTGATCACGGATCCACCCTCTACCTGTGGATCATGGCGGACGGTGTGCAGACCTACCCGAACATTTGGGCGCACGGCGCCGACTCGCGCACCTACTTCCCCGCCCAGGATGAGCCGATCCAGGGGTGCACGCCTTGATCGTTCAAAGTATATGGCAGGCTTGTCTCCTGGGCCTGGTGCTGGCTGTTGCAGCCGTGCTGCTGACAGTCTGGTGGCGGCAGCAAAGCCTCCGCTGGGCAGTCGTTTTGGCGTTTTGCCTGGCCGCGGCTTTGACGTTGAGCGCATGGTCGGGCATCGCTTTCCAGGTGGATGACTATCGGGCCGGTTGCGATGGACTGTGCCCAGGCTTCCGCGGCGCGCCGGTGTCGACATTCCGGGGAGAGGCGGCCGGCGGAGGCTTTGTGCCGGGGGGTTTCGCGCTAAATAGCCTGGTATATCTGGTGTTGTTGTTGGGATGGGCCGCGGCAGTGCGGGCGATCCTGCGCGGCTCCGGCAACGATACGCATCGGGCGCTGGTCGCCCAGGTCTTCTGGGCAGCGGCATTGATGGTCGCACCGCTGATGCTGGCTCCGCTATACTTACCGCCGCCGGAAGCGCACGTCCGGGGTGATCCGCAGCGTATCTCCATCAATGCCCGCCGCGAGGTCTACATGTACGACAAGGATGCGCCGTTTCCCATCCTGCGGGTGGGCCTGGAAGATGTGCGGCCCCGATCCGACGGTCAGCCGGGCATGCGCGTGTGCCTGGCGACCTACACATTTTTCTATATGCCCGTAGGGCATATGTACCTGGACATGACTCCGGAAGGAGTTCATAGCAACCGCGGCGGCCTGCTGCCCCGCTCGGCATCCTGTTGGGAGTAACCATCATGCAAAACAAACAGAACCGCACGCTCCTGATCATCCTGCTTGGCGCTTTCTTGTTGTTATGTTGTTGTGTCGTCGTCATCGTGGGCGCGGTGGGGTTCTACCTGATTAGTAGCCCGTCCGGCCCCAGTATCGAGGGCCCAGTCACCGTGGTTACCAGGGTGGTGACGATACAGCTTCCCGAGCGCCAGGCGACGCCGGTCCCTGCGACGACGCCCGTGCCGGGGCAAGCGACCCCTGAGCCTGCGCCAACCGCGACGCCGGGCGGCCAGGCTGAGGCGACCGTTCCCTCTCCCGCCGAGCTGCAAGGCATCCCAGCGCTCGACACGGAGGAACAGGCATTGTTGGCCGACGAGATGCCGGCCGCGGATGCCCGCGATCTGGCGCTGCGCCTCGAACCGAATATCGGCGATATCCCGATCGTGGTGAACGCCACGCCGCCGAGCTACAAGGTCGGTGACACGGCCAAGTTCTGGGTCACCAACAGCGACACCCAGGAGCACCGCCAGATCACCGCGGTTTTGCGCTACATGACCGATCACGTGGCGATGTGGGTGGAGCAAGGCGTCACCCTGAACAAGGCAGACCTGGAGGCATCGGCGAACCGCTTCGAGCAGAAGACCTATCCCACCAACCGGGAGTTCTTCGGCAGCGAATGGACGCCCGGTGTCGATGATGACGTGCGGCTGCACATCCTTCATGCGCGCAACATGGGTGAGACGATTGCCGGTTATTATTCCTCTGCTGACGAATACTCGCACAAGGTTAATCCATACTCCAACGAGCGCGAGATGTTTTACATTTCCGCCGATTCCGGGAACGCCAAGCCGAACAGCAATTTCTACGACGGCACGCTGGCGCACGAATTCCAGCACATGATCCATTGGAACAACGACCGTAATGAAGACTCCTGGGTCAACGAGGGCATGTCGGAGCTGGCGAGCTACCTCAACGGCTTCGATCCGGGCGGCGCCGACCAGGCCTATGCCCAACAGCCCGACACACAGCTCGATACGTGGTCTGATCCCAGCCAGGGCAACGCCGAACACTACGGCGCGTCCTACCTGTTCATGACCTATTTCCTCGACCGCTTCGGCGAGACGCTCACCAAGGCAGTCGTCGCGTCCCCCAAGAACGGCGTCGCCGGCTTCAATGATGCGTTGGCGAAAGCCGGCCGCCCCGAACGGTTCGATGACATCTTTGCCGACTGGGTCATCGCCAACTATCTGAACCAGCGCAGCGCGGATGCTGAAGGCCGTTACGGTTATGCCAAGATCGACGTCCCACCTATGGCAGTCTCCGAGACCTATCGCAGTTTCCCTGCCTCGGCCAAGGCCCAGGTGAGCCAGTACGGCGTAGACTACATCCGCCTGAAGGGCAAGGGCCCGGTGACGATCGACTTCCAGGGCCAGCAAAGCGCCAAGCTGGTCGACGCGCAACCGCAGGGCAAGATTTCCTGGTGGTCGGACCGGGGCGACCAGAGCGACTCCACGCTGACCCGTACCTTTGACCTGAGTAACACTCAATCGGCCACTTTGAACTTTTCGCTCTGGTACGACATCGAGGATGGTTGGGATTACGCCTACGTGGAAGCTTCGGCGGACGGTGGTCAGCACTGGCAGGTGCTCTCGGGCCGCCACACCACCGACAAGAACCCGGTCGGCAACGCGTTCGGGCCCGGCTGGACGGGGATGAGCGGTGGCGGCCAGTCGCCGGACTGGATCGATGAAAGTGTTGACCTGACGCCGCTGGCCGGCAAACAGGTTCAGGTGCGCTTCGAATACGTGACTGACGACGCTGTGAACGGGCCCGGCGTGTTGTTGGACAATTTCGCCATCCCGGAAATCGGCTATAAGGACGACAGCGAATCGGGAGCGGCAGGCTGGGAGGCTTCCGGCTGGGCCCAAACCGATGATAATCTGACCCAACGCTGGCTGGTGCAATTGCTCCAGATTGGCGGGGGGCAGGTAACGATCGAGCGTATGACCGTAGGCCCCGATGGTCGCGGCCAGCTCACCGTCTCGGACCTGGGTAATCTCAACGAAGCGATGCTCATGGTTTCGGCGCTGACCCCGGTCACTACCGAGCCCGCGAGCTACAGCTACACCATCACGCAGAAGTAAGGTGTGGGCATTAGCTAACCCTTTGCTCTTCGCCACCGGCCTGCTTTTGTTGATGGCCCTGGTAGCGGCCGGCACAGTGCGTACGGGCCAACTGCTTCGCACGTGGACGCCATCCTTCAACGTGATGCTGAGCCTGCCCGAGAACGCGCTGCGACTCGTGCTGATCGGAGCCTGTGTCGGGCTGGGCTATGCCCTGGGGCCGGGAACGGCGCCCCTGGGCTGGCAGACGTCTCACGCCGGGTTGGATGTCGAGCTCGGCACGATCGTCGGCGTGTTGATGGCCGGCGGGTTTGCCTTCGCTGGCCGCGCGGTGGAGCACTGGTGGGGGCCGGAGGCTTTCGAGGACAAGCTGCTGCGCTGCATCCTGCCGGCAGTCCCTCGCGAGTGGCCGGGGGTGCTATTGGCGCTACTGCCCGCGGCGGCCCTGGAAGAGTTATTGTTCCGATCGCTGCCATTGGGTGGGGTGGCCGCGCTGCCAGCGGGACGAATGCTGCCCTTCTTCCTGATGTGGCCGCTGGCGTTGTTTTTCGGGTTGCTGCATTGGCCGCAAGGCGGCTGGGGGGTCGCAGGCACGACGCTGGCCGGCCTGGTCCTATCCCTGTTGTTCCTGGCGACGGGCAGCATCTGGTCGGCGCTCGCTGCGCACTATGTACTGAACGTGTTGCAGGTTGTGCTGGCGCAGTTAACGGGCACAAGACCGCTGCGCGGCCCAACTTGAGACACCTGGTTCTCTGAGGAACGATGCAAGCAAACCTGATCAATGGCTGGCGCGAGGTGCTCGCGCGCATTTTCGACGGATTCGATACCCAATACGGCGTGACCCCTGAATGGTTGGTCAACCCGGATACCAACCGTCGCCTGAAACTGGACTACCTCTTCCCGGAAATCGGCCTGGCAGTTCGCTTCATCGGATTGGAAGGCAGCACGAAGCGCCGGAAAAGCGACGAGGAGGTGGCGGCCGAGGCGGATCGCGAGCGGGTACGAGCGGAGGTGTGCAAGGCGCACGGCGTTGTGCTGATCAGCCTCGACCCGGACGGCGAGTCACGTGTCGCGCTGCGCAGCCTGGAGATGGGACTGGCGCGCGCTGCCGCGCAACTGGCGCAAGACCTGTCCACGCCACCTGCTCGCAAAAAGAAGCTCATGCCGCAACTCAGCCTGGCGCGGCGTCGCGCCGGGGAATTCACGACGAAGCTCAACCCACCCGAGAAGCTGAACATCTATGCTGAGATGTGGTGGGATCGGCAGGCAAACCTTGCTGCCCAGGCCGACGCACCCAAGAAGATGGCAACCCGGCCCCAGGCTTACCAGGTCGGCATGGAAGTGACCCATGAGCGTTTCGGCCCCGGCAAAGTCACGGAGATCGCGCCGGATGGCAAGGACGTGGTGATCACCGTGGACTTCCCTGGATCGGGCGTGCGCACCTTCTATGCCAGCCTGGTGGCCGACAAACTGACACCGCTGTGATGCACGGCCGTATTTGTCAGACGCTTGTCGTTCCCCTGTCAAGCCGGCGCTTCCTCCAGGTGTAGAATAGATGCGATTTCACCTGTCAGCCACGGGGAAGCGCTTCCACCGAAAGCGAGGAAGGCTATGAACCGCACACGTATCATCTTTTTCGGCGTCCTGGCCGTCTACCTGGCCATCATCACCACCACCCTGGCGTTGCGTATCGCCAGCCTCAATCTCGCCCGACAACTCTTCATCGCCAGCACGATCTTCTCGGTGGGTGTGGTGCTCCTGGATTTCCTGGGTATCCTGGGTGGGCATCACGGCGGAGACACCACGGGTGACATTACCGCTGGTCACATCGCAGGAGATCACATGGCGGCCGATCTCGGCGGGCACGGCGACGTGGGCCACGTCGCAGGCGAGCTTGGCGGGCACGGCGATGTGGGCCACGTCGCGGTGCATGTAACCGGCGAACACGGGGCGGATCATCATGCGGACGAGGCGCAGCACTCCGTCTCCAACCACCAAAACGCCGCCCCGATCCTCTCGGCGCTGACCTATCTGCGGCTGTTCGTTTATTTCTGCCTGGGCTTCGGGCCGATGGGCTGGGTCGCCATGACCACCGGTCAGAGCGTGTTCGTTAGCCTGGCATTGGCGGCGGTGGTCGGTGTTGCAGCGGTGTTCCTGGCCCAGGCGTTCTTCCGCTTCCAACGCCGTGACACCGATTCGCAGCTCGCGAGCGCCGACCTGGTCGGCCAACGAGCGACGGTCATCGTCCCGCTGGATGGCAAGACGATGGGCAAGGTGCGCATCCAGGTCGGCCCGGTCGTGACGGAGCAATACGCTCTCGCCGCACGAGCCGGCGCAGCGTTTGAAAACGGAGAGGAGGTCACAGTGACCTCCGTGACCGATGAGTGTGTTTACGTTCGATAAGCCTCGAGCCTCGAGTTTAGAAAGGAGTGACTTCGCATGTCTGACCTGAATGGGCCCGTGTTCGGCCTGCTAGGCGGCATCCTGGCGTTAGCGGTTTTTATCATCGTCCTGGGGTTACTGCGCTCCCTGATCCGGGTCTGCCCCTCGGACCACATCCTGGTGGTCACAGGTGGCACGGCGACGGAGGTAGGCGGACGCAAGTACGGCTTCCGCATCCAAAAGGGCGGCTGGACCCTGGTCATTCCGTTCATCCAGACCGCGCAGACCATCGACCTGTCGATCTTGCCGATCAACGTGCGGGTCGAAGGAGTGAACTCGGCCAACGGCATCAACGTCGGCGCGGACGCTACCGCGTGTGTCTGCGTGGACGATATGAACGAGACGCTGCTCTACAGCGCCGTGCAGCAACTGCTGGGCAAATCGCGCAGGCAGATCCAGGAGCAGATCCAGCAGACCATGATCGGCAACTTCCGGGCGGCGCTGAACAAGACCACCCCCTTGCAGGCCATCGGCATGGAGGAAAGCGCCGACATTGGCGCCGAAGGAGCGGGGGCCGCGAACGCGGTTGCGGCGACGGCGACGTCCGCCGCAACGGCGGTCGCCGCGGACGCCGAAGGCGAGCGAGCCACCTTCCGCAAGGTGCTGCTGGAGGATTGCCAGCAGGATCTGAGCGCGTTCGGCATGCAGGTCGTCTCAGTGTCGCTCCAACGCATCTGGGACACCTCGAACTACATCGCCAACCTGGCGAACAAGACCCTGTCGCACAAGCGCCAAGAGGTCGAGATCGAAGAAGCACGCCTGCGCGCCCGGGCCGAGCGAGCCGAATCGGATGCCAACCGGATCATGCTGGTGGCTGAGAACCACGCCAACGAGCGCATCGTGGCCGCGCAACAGGATGTCGAGCTCTTCCGCCGCCAGCGGGAAGCCGCGGTGCGCCGGGCCAAGCTGGAGGCCGACAGTGCGGTCTCCCAGGCCAAGAACTCGGGGCAGCGCTCGGTCGAGGAGATGAAGATCGAGTGGCAGAAGCTCAAGAACCAATCCGAGGTGACGGTCGCGGCTGAGACCAACCGGCATGCGGCCGAAATCCTGGCCGGCGGTCAGGCCGAGTCCGTGCAAATCGTGCAGCAGGCCCGCAATGACCTCTTGCAACAAAAGGTCGAACTGCTGGCGAAGTCCGGCGACACCGGCAAGATCGCCCTGTTCATCACGCAGTTGCCCAGGCTGTTCGATGCCTATCGGAATTCTGCCAAAGACCAAAAGGTGGACAACCTGCTGGTGTTGAACGAAGATGAGGGCTTCAATGCAGCGGTCAACCGTGGCCCGGCCGCCATGGTGGACTTCTTGCAGCGACTGGATGACGGTTTCGGCATCAGCGTGAAGGGTTTGCTGTCCAGCAGCCCGAACGGCACAACGCCGGCAGCGGCGAAGGGGGCATGACGATGGTCGCCTTTACGATTGTCTTGATCGTGTTGATCGTCATCACACTGGCATTCCAGGTGGTGACCAAGATGAAGCTGGTGCCGCCCAGCCGCCTTGCGGTCGTGCATGGCAAGGGTGGCAGCTTCCGCACCTACCGCGGCGGCCGCGTCTTCGTCCTGCCGTTGATCAACCGGTTTGATACGATGGACCTGACCCCGCAGACGACAACGGTCGTGGTGGAGTCAGCCATCGCCAAGGGCATCGTGCCCCTGACGGTCAAAGCCACGGTGAGCTTTGCCGTCGGCCGCTCGGAGCGGGGCATGATCAACGCCGTCAAGCGTATCCTGCACCTGACCAAGGACTGGACCGAGCTGCAAGCCATCGCCACCTCGATTATCGAAGGGCACCTGCGGGATTCCATCGCCAGCATGACGCCCGAAGAGGTGATGAGCCATAAGGATCGCCTGATCCAGAGCATGATCAAGGTCTGCAAGTCGGACCTGGAGGGGATCGGGCTGGAAATCACCACGATGAACATCGCGGACGTGGAGGATCACCGGCTGGACGGCGTGAAAGAGCCCGACCTGTACATCGCGCTGCTCAAGCGCATCCAGACCGCGAACGCCGAGAGCCAGTCGCGTGAGGCGAAGGCCACGGCTCGCGCCACGGCCAAGGAGCAGGAAGAGGAGCGCCGGGCGGAAGTCGCCATCCGGTCGTTGGAAAACGAGCGGCAGAAGATCGAGGCGCAGACCAAGGTGCAGATCGCGCAGGAGAACCAGCGCGGGGCCATCGGCGTGCAGGAGGCGACCCGCAACTCCGAATCGGAGGTCGCCGGCGTGAAGGCGCAGATCGAGGCGGAGAAGCAGCGCATCGAGATGGTGAAGGCGCAGTTGCAGGCCAACACCCTCGTGCCGGCCCTGGGCTCCCGCCAGAAGATGGTTGAGGATGCCAAGGCCGAAGCCGCCGGCATCCGGGGCCAGGCGCAGGCCGAATTGGAGCAACTGGCGAAGACTATCGCCATCCTGCAGGAGGGCGGCAGCCAGGGCATGACGGCCTACATCATCGAGAAGTTCGGCGGGCTGGTGGATGCGTTCGCCGGGACCATGGACCTGTTCCCGGTGCAGCACATCAGCGTCATCGCCGGGCAACGGCAGCCGGACGGCCCCATCTCGGCAATCCACCCGAGCGCCATCGACGCCAACCTGAACCAACGCATCGCCCAGATCCTGGGCGCGGTGGCGACGGCACCGACAAGCTGATAGTCCTGCGAAGGTAAGCAAGCGGCGCGAGGCTGTAGGGCCTCGCGCCGCTTTTTGATTGCCGGGCACCCTCCTCAATTCGACAGAATCTGTAATGGTCAATGACCTGCTGGACTTGGAAGAGCATCACGCAAAGGCGCAAAGGGCGCAAAGAATCGATACAGGGGGTGTCTTGGCGTTCTTTGCGTCTTGGCGTGAGCCATTCAGGCCGTCCACCACGTCTCTGACCAGTACACAATTCGACAGAATCGGCCAGACTGGGATATGATCAGCAGCACCTGGCGCGACGATTTTCCAACCTCACGACCGGCCAACAGCCATGAATACACCAGCTCTCGATCGCATCTCCGCACGCCTGTGCGAGCGTCTTGCCGTGGGCGGCAACACCGCGGCCTATCGCGTCCCCGGCCTCTGGCTCGATCCGTACGGGCCACAAGACCCGCAGGTGGTCGTCCCGGAGCAATTCTTCCTTGACCGCATCGGGACCATCTTGGCCGAATTGCCCCGACCGTTGGTTACCGGTCATGACGGTCCCGGCGACTGGGGCCGCTACGCCGTCGCCTACAACCTGTTTGTCCGCTCGGCCGCGGCGTGGGATCACGACGGCGACGGGCAAATCGCCGTCGGGCCGAACCCGGACGGTTGGCGCGAGACGGGCACCTTCCTGAAGGCGATCACACTGCTGCCGTTCATCCGGTCGCTGGGCTGCAACGTCGTCCACCTGTTGCCGGTTACTGCCATCGGCCGCGACGGGAACAAGGGGAACCTGGGCAGCCCCTTCGCCATCCGCGATCCCTACGCGCTGGACGAAGGCCAGTCGGAGCCGGCGCTGGGCCTGGGCGCCGAGGTCGAGTTCGCCGCGTTCGTCGAGGCCAGCCATCACCTGGGCCTCCGCGTGGTGGTCGAGTTCGTCTTCCGCACAGCCGCCAAAGATGCCGCGTGGGTCGGCGAGCACCCCGAATGGTTCTACTGGATACGCGCCGATGTCCCCGACCAGCGGCCCGGCGAGCTGGCCGAGACGGCCTACGGCGCGCCGCTGTTCATGCCGGAGGAGTTAGAGGGCATCTATCGCCTGGCAGGCACCGGGCGGTACGTGGACACGATCCCGCCGCACGAGCCCTTTCGCCGGATGTTCACCGTAGCGCCGCAGCCCGAAGATGTGCGGCTTGTCGGAGGCCGGTGGCTCGGCACGGTGCATGACGCGGAGACGGGACAGCCCATCGCCGTCCGCATCCCCGGCGCGTTCGCCGACTGGACGCCCGATTCCGACCAGCCGCCGTGGAGCGATGTCACCTACCTGCGGATGTACGACGATCCCGGCTTCAACTACATCGCCTACAACACCGTGCGGATGGTTGACGACCGGCTGGCGCGGCCCGAAAACATCGTTCGGGGGCTGTGGGATAAGATCAGCGCGGTGATCCCTTACTGGCAGGAGACTTTCGGAATCGACGGCGTGATGATCGACATGGGCCACGCGCTGCCGCCCGCCTTGAAGCAGCGCATGGTGAGCCGGGCGCGCGGCGTGGACCCGGACTTCGCGCTGTGGGCCGAGGACTTCGATCTCAAGCCTGGCAGCCGCGCCGAGGGGTACAACGTGTGCGTCGGCCCGTTCATGCAGACCGTACGTGACCGGAGGAACCTTGTCCGCTGGCTGCGCGAGCTCGGCCGCACGGGGGTCGTCGTGCCGTTCATGGCGATGGCCGAGAACCACAACGTCCCGCGCGCGGTTACCTGGCCGGGCGGCCTGGCTTATGCCTTGTACGCGCAGGCCATCGGCGCGTTCCTGCCCGGCGTGCCCTACATCCACGGCGGCATCGAGCTGGCTGAGACACGTCCGATCAACACCGGCTTCGACTTCACCCAGGCGCAAGTGGCTGGGTTGCCGGCGCCCGCACTGCACCTGTTCAGCGCGGGCGCCTACGACTGGACGCGGCGGCCCAACCTGGTTGCCAGCTTAAGGCGCCTCCACGCCGCACGCGCTCCTTACGCTGAGCTGATCACCGATCCCGGCCCGGAGAGCGTCCAGCCGGTTGAGACGGATAACCCACTCATCGTGGCCTTCCGCCGTGGGCGACCGGGTGGCCCCGGCCTGCTGGTGCTGGCGAACAGCGATAGGGTCGCACCGCAGAGCGTGTCCGGGCCGGTTATCCCGGTGGGCGGCCGGATCACCGACCCGACCACCGGCAAAGAGCTCGATGCAGGTGTCGGCGGCACGCTCGTCCTGGCTCCGTGCCAGGTGGTCATCTGTCGGCTCTGAGGCCCTGGGAATGATGATGGACGATGGACGACGATAGACCATAGACGATGGCTGTCGCTGCCCTGGAAACCGCCCGCTCACCACAAAGGCGCCAAGGCACGCAGGCCACAAAGCCTCTTCAATTCCTTGTGTTCTTGGTGTCTTTGCGTCTTGGTGGTGAGCCGTTTTCACCGTTACATTTGGCCTGTCACACCGCGTTTTGACAGCGACCGTGCAGGTTGGCGGCCACCCTCTCACAGTGCCCCCGGGTGTGGTGCAGAGTTTTGCGTGTTGTCAGGGGATGCGGAACACGAATTCACGAAGGAACGCGAAGCACGCGAAGCGCGAAGTCCGCGAAGACGCACGTAGCGCAGTGCTTGGCGGACTTCGTGCTTCGTGAGCTTCGCGATTTCGTGTTCCACACGCCCCTTCTGCAAAACCAGGAAACGCAGAACGGCAGCCAGCAGAGCGTGACCAACAACGTCTACGACGGGCTGGGCCGCGTCCAGTACCAGTACGCCGCCGCGTTCGAGAGCTACAGCGCCAGCTTCAGCCGGCCGACGGGGTGGGACAGCCGGCC
>Ga0172369_10003231_pt1 | contig 21630 bp, 24 predicted proteins | sample LakKiv25m_FD_114539 | JGI IMG/M metagenome (GOLD analysis project Ga0172369, IMG submission 114539) | Freshwater microbial communities from Kabuno Bay, South-Kivu, Congo - kab_022012_11.25m | ecosystem: Environmental > Aquatic > Freshwater > Lake | place: Democratic Republic of the Congo...
ACAATCCAACATATCGAAAAACAAGCGTTAAAATTAGATGTAAACTCGCGCGCTAAGTTGGCAAGCGCTCTCTTATCAAGTCTTGACGATCTTTCCGAATCAGAAAATGAAAAATTGTGGGGGGAAGAAGCTTTATCGCGCCACGATGAGATGATTAAAGGTAAAGTAAAAGCAAAACCCGCAAATCTGGTTTTTAAGAACGCCCGCGCCCGCTTAAAATGATTTATTCTGTTTCCTTTAACGAATATGCTGAAAAAGAATTAAATGAAGCGGCAGACTATTATGAGTTTCAGGTAAAGGGGCTTGGGGTTGCTTTTCTTGCTGAGGTTGAACGCTCTACTAAATTAATCCAACAAAATCCGAAATCATTTACTCCAATTCTGAAAGTTGTACGACGTAAAATGCTTCGCCGTTTTCCCTATAGCATAATGTATTCCTTCGTAGATAGTTCGATTCGTATTTTAGCTATCGCGAATCACAAAAGACGCCCATATTATTGGCGAGGCCGTAATTAATTTTCTTCCGTATACTTTAAGGCGAAGCTATGACGAATGAATATGATTTTTCAAATGCGTCCGCGGGAAATTTTATCGAAAGGATTTTCAGTTGAACCTCCCAATTTATCTAGAAAAAGACATAGCTGAATTTATTCATAAAGTTGCGGATCAAAAGAAAACTGATTCACAATCGGTAGTAAATAAAATGTTACATGGTAATAAAGAAACAATAGAAGTATTCCAATAATTTAGGGAAGGATAATAGCACAGATTAATAATCTGTGGTACGGGGAAAAGCAATTAAAAGCCGAAAAATGAGAGTATAAAGCTTAAGTTGGAAAGTGAGTTTTTGCTCAATCAATAGCCGGGGAAAAGTAGAGACTGAAAAGATGGTTGAGGTGTGATGGTTGATGGAATTTATTAATTAAGTGAAAAAAAAACATATTGTTTTTAATGCTGGTATTGAATATAATACCACATGAAAATTTATAAAATAGTGATTGACACAAATGTTATAGTTTCGGCATTAAAATCAAGAAACGGATTTTCATTTAAACTTCTTTCAATTATTGATGATGCGAGAATTAAAATCGCAGTCTCAGTTCCACTTATTCTTGAATATGAAGATGCCGTTAAAAGAAACAAATTAAAAATGAAATTGTCTAAAGAAGATGTTGATGCCATTTTGGACTACATTTGTCTTGTGAGTGAAAAAAGGAAAATATTTTATTTGTGGCGACCGTATCTAAAAGACCCGAAAGACGATATGGTTTTAGAGTTAGCGGTTGAATCTGAAAGCGATTATATAATAAGTTTCAATAAAAAAGATTTTATTGGAATTGATAAATTTAATTTACAAGTAATAACTCCAAAGGAGTTTTTAAGCACATTGGAGAGACGAAAATGAGTACTATAAGTTTACGATTACCGGAATCATTACATAAAAAAGCCCGTGATTTGGCAAAGAAAGAAAATACATCGATAAATCAATTAGTATCATCTGCATTGGCAGAAAAAGTATCCGCATTGATGACAGAAGAATATCTTGATGAACGAGCAAAAAGAGCAAGTAAAAATAAATTTGTTAAAGCTCTTAGTAAAGTAGCTGATGTTCAGGCTGATCACACGGATCAATGATAAAGGGAGAAAATTTTGTAGCACAGATTAATAATCTGTGCTACGGAATGGATTTCTTAGAATCCGAAAAATGAGAGAGAGTTTTTAGCCCAGTTTACTACCGGTGTGAAATAGATTCCGAAGAAAACCATTGATGCCGCTAAAACTGCCGCAAACGCGCTTTCAAGTACTGGGAATTTAACAAGTTCAACTGCTTCTTTCGGTCTGTTCAAATACATGTGCTTTAAGACGCGAACGTAATAGTAAAGCGAGACAACGCTGTTCAACACCATTATAACCGACAGAACAATCATTTTTGCATCAAGCAGCGCAAGGAAGACGTACAGCTTGCCGATAAATCCGGCGGTAGGCGGTAAACCGGTTAGCGAGATGAGAAAAACACCGAGCGAAACACCCATAACCGGCATCGAATATCCAAGTCCGTCGTAATCAGAAAGTTCTTCGCTGTTAATTTTATTTCTGATAATAATTATGATAAGAAAAGCGCCGAGATTCATAATCATATAAATTGCAAAGTAAACAAGAATCGCGATCAATCCTTGATCTGAGAGTACGGCAAGCGCGGCAAGGAGGTAACCGGCATGCGCAATAGCCGAGTAGGCGAGCATTCTTTTAATATTGCTTTGCCAGAGCGCGGCAAAGTTTCCAAGTGTCATGGTAAGAATAGAAATGAGCACGAGAAAATCCTGCCAGTAAAAAGTTGGCAGTACAACCCAGGCGCCGAGTGTAGAAGTTTCAACAACAAAACCGGTTTTAATTAAACGGATAAGGAGTGCAAATCCCGCGGCTTTGCTTGCAACGGAAAGATATGCGGTGATGGTCGTTGGCGCGCCTTCGTACACGTCGGGAGTCCAAAAGTGAAACGGTACTGAAGAAATTTTATAACCGATTCCCGCAAAGATGAGAATGAGAGAAAGATTTAGTAAAAATTTGCTTCCGGCTGTTGCCTGGAAAAGATAATTTATTTCGTAAAGATTCGTGCTTCCGGTTAATCCATACACGAGTGAAATACCGAACAACATAATTCCGGTTGAAGCGGCGCCGTAAATTAAATATTTTAATGAGGCTTCCGCGCTTCTCGTTGAGGTTTTGATAAATCCGGCAAGAACGTACGAGGAAAGGGAAACCAATTCAATTGAAAGATAAAGTAAAATTAAATTAGTAGCCGAAACCATAAAAAACATCCCCAAAATCATTCCGAAGATCAGCGTATAATACTCGCCGATCCTATCCATAGAATCATGCAATTCTTTCGAGATGATAGTAAAGAGAATTACAAGAAACGAGCTGATGAGGATAATCATTTTAAAGAATGAACCGAAAGAATCAACCGCCACCATTCCTTTTCCGGTATCGTTCAGAAAAGCCATCGCGTTGGCGCTGTAATTATCCATAACGAGATAGAAGGTTACGGCTAAACCAACGAGCGAAATGTAAGGAAGGATTTTCTCAACTTTGCTGCTAATCAAATCCGCTAAAACAATAACGGCAATAAGAAGTGAAATAGCAATTTCCGGGTAGAGCAAAGGTAAACTATCAAAAAAATATGTTAACGGCATAAATTAAAACTCTAACTATTCAATTAAAATTGTATCGATGAAAAAAATGTTTGCGACTTAGCCATAAAAGTAACCATCGTGTTCACCGAAGTATTCATTAAATCCAACATGAATGATGGATAAACTCCGAGGATAAGAATGATGACTGCGAGCGGAACAAGCATTGCGTATTCTCTAAAATCGAGGTCGGAAAGTTTATTCCATTTTTCATTCAACTTGCCGAGATAAACGCGCTGTAAAGTCCAGAGCATGTAGCCGGCGCCTAATAAAATTCCAAGTGTAGAAACAACAGTTATTACACGGATTGGTACAGAACTGAAGGCTCCGAGGAAGACAAACGCTTCAGAGATAAATCCGCTTAAGCCGGGCAAACCAATCGCGGCAAAGAAAGCGAAACTTACAAAGCCGGTATAAATAGGCATTTGAACCGCGAGCCCGCCAAAGTCGTTAAGTCCGCGTGTATGCGCTCTATCGTAAATTACTCCTACAATAAGGAAGAGCATTGCGGTGATGGTTCCGTGGTTGAACATTTGAAAAACAGCACCGGAAATACCGGCAGTGTTTAGCGAAGCCATACCGAGCATTACAAAACCCATGTGAGAAACGGAAGAGTAGGCGATAAGTTTTTTAAAATCCTTTTGAGCCATCGCGCAAAGCGCGCCATAGATAATATTTATCGCGCCAAAGAGGGCAATCCACCAAACTAACTGCTGTGTAATTTCAGGGAAGATAGGATAGTTGATTCTTAAAATACCGTACGTTCCCATCTTTAATAAAACTCCGGCAAGAATAACGCTTATTGCGGTTGGCGCTTCAACGTGAGCGTCCGGTAACCATGTATGAAAAGGGAACATTGGGATTTTGATAGCGAATCCGACGAACAACGCGATGTAGGCAACTAATCTTAAATTATTCGGATTTAACGGAGAGAGAATTCCGGTTTGCGTGTAATTCTGCGGATCCATTAACGCGATCATGTTGAAGGTGAAAACTTTTGTACCGTTTGCAAGTGTTTCGGTGGCGCTCAAGTACAAGCCGATCATCACCAAAAGAATAAAAACCGAACCGAAGAGAGTGTAAATAAAGAACTTGATAGCCGCGTATTCTTTTCTTGGTCCGCCCCAAATACCTATAAGGAAGTACATCGGGAGAAGCATTAATTCCCAGAAAATGTAGAAAAGGAATAAATCTAATGAAACAAAAACTCCGACCATACCGGTTACAAGCAGCAAATACATTGCGTGGTAGCCTTTAAGCGAATGATCAATCTTCCAGGAAGAAATAGCCGCGATAAAAGAAATTAACGCAGTTAAAAAGAGAAGAGGTGCGCTTAAACCGTCGATTCCCATAAAGTAATCTACTTTGATCATGCCAAGCCATGAGACCGTTTGTATTTCAATCCATCTGAATTTTTCAACAAATTGATACGTAGCTTGATTATTAATGCCGCCGAGCGAGTAGTTGTACATACTCCAGATCATTCCGGCAAGAACAACTTGAATTCCCGTAATAACGATACTTACCGATTTGATCGCCTTCTCGTTAGATTTCGGCAAGAGAAGAATAAGTATCATACCAAGCAGCGGTAAGAAAGTTATTAACGATAATAATGGAACTTGTTGCATTGTTTTATAATCCTTTAAAAATTCTGAACTAAACTATATTTTAACAAAAAAGAGTAAAAGAAGAACAAGAGAAAAGACAACCAGCACAACGTATGCTTGCACTTTTCCCGTTTGTAGTTTTCTGAACGCTAAACCTATCAATCCGCTAAACGTTGCGGTAACATTCACTGCGCCGTCAACAACATAAGAATCAAACAGTCCGCTGAAACGCGAGAACATCCGGGTTACGGAGGCGGCGCCGTTCACTATTCCATCAACAATGTACGTATCGAACCATGCGAGGAGATTTGAAATTCCTAATAGTCCGGCTACAAATGTTTTATGATAAAACTCATCGAAGTACCATTTGTTCAACGAAAAAGTATAAAGCGGTTTTACTTTTTCCGTAAGTGAATCAACGTCAATTTTCTTCCATTGATAGAAGGCGAACGCGAGCAAAATTCCTAATCCGGCAACAACCAACGATAAAAGAACAGCCGGAATATGGGCATGATGCAGCGCTTCGGTGTAAATTTCCGAGTGAGTAATATGCTCGGTAACTTTTGTGGTTTCTTCCTGCATCTTTTCCGGAACCATAAACGAGTAGCGCGCATGTTCGGGAACAACCGAAGCCGGAGTTTTAATCCATTTTGATAAAACCCAACCGCTATCCGCATTTAAGGGATTCGCCGTATAAAAAATAAAAATTGATAACGCTGCCAAAAGCGCTAACGGAGCTACCATCAAAAAAGGCGATTCATGCGCATGATCGTAAGCGTGTTGATTGCGCGTTGTTCCGTGAAAGGTGAGAATGAGAATTCTGAACATGTAAAACGCGGTAAGCAGCGCTACAAAGAATCCGGTAATCGCAAAAACCGTATTTCCTGTTAACAAACCAAACGCGTAGGAACCGGCAAGAATTCCGTCCTTTGTTAAAAATCCGGATGTTAGCGGAATGCCTGAAATAGCGAGACAGAAAATCAAAAAGGTGTAATAGGTAACCGGAAGTTTTTTCCGCAAGCCGCCCATTTTCATAATATCTTGTTCGTGGTGCATTGCATGAATTACGGAACCGGCGCCAAGAAATAATCCGGCTTTGAAGAAAGCGTGTGTAACAAGATGGAAAAATCCAAACGCAAACGAACCAACGCCCAATGCCATAATCATGTAGCCAAGCTGGCTAATTGTTGAATAAGCCAAAACTTTTTTAATATCGGTTTGTGTTAAAGCGATTGTAGCAGGAATGAAAGCTGATAAAACTCCGATCACTGCCACGAAGAAAAGCGCATCTCCCGTCATCATCGGGAAGATTCTTGCAACGAGGTAAACGCCGGCGGCAACCATGGTAGCGGCGTGAATTAACGCGCTAACCGGTGTTGGACCTTCCATCGCATCCGGTAACCAGACGTGAAGAGGGAATTGAGCAGATTTACCAATCGCTCCGCAGAATAACAAAACTCCAACTATCGTAAGCCAAAACTCAGAGTTGAAAGGAAGAACACCACTACTGATTGCGAGGAATATTTTATCAAACGTGAAAGTGTGGTAATTAACAAAAATTAAAAGGATACCGGAGAACATTCCGAGATCGCCGATTCTGTTTACTAAAAAAGCTTTTTTTGAAGCGTCGGAAGCGGAATCTTTTTCGAACCAAAATCCAATTAACAAATAGGATGATAAACCGACAAGTTCCCAGAAGATGTACATCATCAAAATGTTGTGGGTTAAAACGATTCCCATCATCGAAAATGTAAAAATGCCGAGGAACGCGAAATAACGATTGTAGCGTTTATCGCCTTTCATATATTCGATTGAATAGTAGTGAACCAAAGAACTGATAAGAGCGACAACAAACAACATCAGCGCGGTAATGTTGTCAATCATCATTCCCAGCTCAACAGTAACTTTGCCCAGCAGAGGCACGTTTCCTAAATTTATCCAGGTAAATTCTGAAACGAATTTTATATCCGGGAAGAAGAATAATTTTGTAAAGGAAACATAAATAGTTGTTAAAAGAACCAGCGTTGAAACAGCTATTTCAATTAAATAACTCTTCTGCATCTTCTTGCCAAGCACCAGCGTAAACCAGAACCCGACAAGCGGGGCAAAAAGAATAAAAAGCGATAAGGTGATTAAATTAGATCCATCCATATAAAACTATTCTTTCAATTTATCAATTTCATCAACGTTAACGGTTGAGAAATTTTTGTAAATATTTAAGACAATGGCTAAAGCAACCGCGGCTTCGGCTGCGGCGAGAATAATAACGAATAAAGCGATCAACTGCCCGTCAAATCCGAAATTACCGAACCTGGCGAACGCAATAAAATTAATGTTGGCTGAATTAAGGATCAGCTCAATTCCCATTAAAACCATAACGGCGTTTTTGCGCGTAACAATGCCGAAAAGTCCAAGCGAAAAAAGGATTGAACTAACGACGAGATAATGTTGTAAACCGATTGTTGTCATAAAATTCCTAAGTTTTCAGTCCGCCGCGGCGGATCAGTTGTCAGTCCGCCACGGCGGACTAAAACTAATAACTACTTTTATTGTTTCCTCGCAATACTCGCGGCGCCAATAAGGGCAACGAGTAATAAAATGCCGAGGAGTTCAAAGATCAAAATGTATTCATTCATTAAAAGCTTGCCTACGTCTCCAAGTGTGGAAACTGCTAATTCAGCCGGCATTGATTTCCAGCGTGTGTTCATAAAGGTTGAAACTAAAATTCCGCCGAACGCGCCAATGGTGATGGAAGCCGGGATAATAAAAGAAGCTTCCGTCTTTATCGGTACATTCTGAATTTTATTTGTCAACATCACACCGAAAAGAATTAAAATAAGAATGCCGCCAACGTACACAATCACCTGAACGATAGCGATAAAATCAGCGCCGAGAAGAACATAAATTCCGGCAACACCTAAGAAGGTAAGTAGAAGTGAATAAGCCGAATAAATGATATTCTTAAACGTTACTACCAAGAATGCCGAAACGACCGTTATCACGGCAAAAAAATAAAATAAAAAGTCTGCTAAATTCATAGTTCTTAATTCTCAGGTTTACTTTCTTCAGCCGGCGGCGGAGTTGGTTTAACAACCGGAGCCGGTTTTGGCGCGGCAGCTTTAGCCGCAGCTTTTTCAGCTTCAAATTTTTGAAAATTTTCTTTCTTCTCTTCTACTTCTTCAGGTGTAAGCGATGAAAAATGATATAACAATTCGGTTCGTTCCAATTTGGTAAATTCATATTCATCGGTCATATAAATACATTCGGTTGGACACGGGAATACGCACAATTGGCAGTAGCAGCATTTGGCGAAATCAATATCGAATTTCGTTACCCAAAGCGCTTTCTTTTTTCCTTGAGAAGTTTTGCCGAGGTCTTCGGTAGGCAATCCTTTTACGGTATCAATTGAAATACAGCTTACCGGGCACGCACGCGCGCATTGGTCGCAGCCGATACAATCATCAATGTTTACGAATAAACGGTTACGTACTCGTTCAACCATCGGGACTTTTACACTCGGATATTGAATAGTTACCGAAGGAGTGAAAAGATGAAGAAACGTGATTTTCATTCCGATGAAAACCGTCAGTAATCCGTCTTTTATATTATTAAAATATTCTCTCATTAATTATAAAACCATTATTAATGCAACAATTAAGAAATTTACAAAAGCGATCGGGATAAGATATTTCCAGCACAGAGCCATAAGTTGATCAACGCGAAGACGGGGGAGAGTCCATCTCAGCCACATCTGAACGAAGACGAAGAAAATTCCTTTACCGGCGAACCAGAAAAATTGTTCAACCGGAACAAGCCAGGTTATTCCGATTAAATTGCCGAAGTAGCCGAATGGGGAATGGTATCCGCCGAGAAACAGCGTAGCCGCAACTGCGGAAACCGCAAACATGTTGGCATATTCCGCAAGGAAAAACATCGCGAACTTCATTCCGGAGTATTCAGTATGGTATCCGCCGACTAATTCAGATTCAGCTTCGGGTATATCAAACGGCGTTCTATTTGTTTCCGCAAGCGAACTAATATAAATGATGACAAAACCAATCACCATAAAAGGAATAAGGATGAATTTTTTTATTCCCGCAATACTTCCGCCAAGAATCATCCAATCCCAAAACCGGGCTGTCTGGAATTCGGTAATTTTTGTCAAGTTCAATGAACCGGCAACAACCACAACGGTAAGAATAACAATTACGGTGGGAATTTCGTAACTAACAACTTGCGCTGCCGAACGAACCGCTCCGTAAAGCGAGTACTTATTGTTTGAAGCCCAACCCGCCATCAAAATACCGGCAACAACTAATCCGGAGACCGCAACAATGTAAATAATTCCTAAATCTATTCCTGATCCGATGTAAGCTGAAGAAAAGGGAATTGCGGCAAACGCGCCGTAACTTCCCATAAAGACGAGTACCGGCGCAATATTAAAAAGCTTTTTATCGGTATCCGACGCAGTAATATCTTCTTTTTGAATAAGCTTCAAAATATCGGCAATCGTTTGAGTTGCGCCGTGGTATCCAACGCGCATTGGTCCAAGTCTATCCTGCATGTGTGCCGAAACTTTTCTTTCAAGCCAAACCGCAAAAAGAGCAAAAGGAACGATAAAAATAAACGGAAGCGCGCTTGAAATAAATGAGGCGATAATATCACTTCCTGTCAGGTTTGCAATAAATTCGTACATTATCTATCCACCTCTCCTAAAACAATATCGATACTTCCGAGAATTGCCACAACATCCGCAATGAGATGCCCTTTGCATAACTCGCCGAGTACGCTAAGATTAATAAATGACGGAGGACGAACTTTTACTCTGTGCGGCTGTAATTGTCCTTTGCTAACTATAAAAAATCCAAGCTCACCTTTGGGATTTTCAACGCGCGAATAGATTTGTCCTTCAACCGGTTTAATTCTTTTAGGCAGCGCCGAAGTAATTTCTCCTTCAGGTAGTTGATCTAACGCCTGCTCAATAATTTTGATGCTCTGCTCCATTTCCAACACGCGGAGATAATATCTATCCCAGCAATCGCCGACTTGCCCATGCAATCCTTTTCCGGTTGGTATTTCAAAATCGAATCTATCATAAATTGAGTAAGGATCGTTGCGGCGGATATCCCATTTCAATCCGCTTGCCCGTAAGTTAGGACCCGTAATACCGTAATTGATTGCCGCATCAATAGGCAGCACGCCAACGTTAGCTGTTCTTTCTATAAAGATTTTATTATAGGAAAGAAGATTGTTCACTTCAATGATAGTCTTTTTGAAATCATTGAGAAAATCTCTTGTTTCATTTACAAAATTAATAGGAAGATCATGCGAAAGCCCGCCGACCCAAATATAATTGTATAGCAGCCGCGCGCCGCACGTTTTTTCAAAGAGGGTAAGGATTCTTTCTCTATCGCGGAAGAGGTAGAGGAAAGGAGTAAATGCGCCGATGTCAATTCCATAAGTTCCAACAGCTACCATGTGAGAAGCGATTCGCTGCAACTCAGCCATAATTACACGAATGTATTCAACTCTTTCGGGAACCTTAATATCAAGCAGTCTTTCAACAGCAATTGCGTAACCCATCTCATTGTTCATGGAAGCTAAGTAGTCCAGACGGTCAACGTAAGGAATAATTTGCGGATAGGTCATCGCTTCGCAATGTTTTTCGAAACAGCGATGCAAATAACCCAAATGCGGTTTTACATTTGTAATGATCTCGCCTTCGAGTTCTAATTCTAACCTTAGTACTCCGTGGGTCGATGGATGTTGGGGTCCCATGTTAAGGACCATCTGTTCGGTTTTTAGCATAAAGTTTTCAATAATCAGTTTTTCAATCTTAATCTGTCGGGTTTTTCTTTGTGAGTCTAAGTGTACTTAGTGTCTAAGTGGTAATTTTTTTCACCACTAAGGCACGAAGGGCACTAAGAAACACTAAGATAATCTAACTTGCATCAATAAGGGACTTTCATTCCGTGATAAAACTCGGGATTTTTATAATCTTTTCTTAAAGGATAACCGGCTTCCCAATCGTAGGGCATTAAAATTCTTCTTAGGTCGGGATGATTAAGAAATTGTATGCCGAACATATCAAAAGCTTCGCGCTCATACCAATCTGCGCAAGCCCAAACTTTACTAACGGATTCAACTTCCGGATTATCTCTTTGTGTTGAAGTCCTCAACACAAGTCTGTTTCCTAATTTCATACTTTCAAGGTGATACACAACAGAGAGCGTTCCACCTTTTGTTTCGGTAGTTCCGTCTTCCAATTTTACTTTTTCACCGTTATCATCATCTAAACCGGTAAGAAGAATAAGGTTATCAAAGAGCAATTCTTCCGTATCTCTCAAATACCAGCAAATCTCTGCTGCTTTTAGCGGCGCTACTTCAATAACGGCATCTTTAGGCAATTTCGCGTTCAAGTCAAGAACGGCATCACCGAATTTTTCTTTTAAGATTGCAAATACTTCTTCTGTGGATTTCATACGGCTTTCTTTACCAATGATTCATTTCTAATTTTTTCTTGAAGGGTCAAGAGTCCTTCCAACAAAGCTTCGGGACGCGGAGGGCAGCCTGGGACGTACACATCAACCGGGATAACTCTATCAACGCCTTTTAATACGTGGTACCCATGTTCCCAGTAAGGACCGCCGCTGTTTGAGCAGCTTCCCATAGAAATAATATATTTCGGATCGGGCATCTGTTCATAAAGACGTTTAATGCGTGTTGCCATTTTAAGTGTAACGGTACCGGAAATAATAATAATATCTGCCTGGCGCGGAGAAGGGCGTGGTATAACGCCAAAGCGGTCAAAATCATAATGAGAGGCTGAGGTAGCCATCATTTCGATAGCACAGCACGCAAGACCGAAACTCATCTGCCAGAGGGAAGATAATCTTGCCCAATTTAAAAGGTCGTCAACTTTGGTAATAACGATGTTATCGTCACTAAATTCTTTATCTAAAAGACCCATTCTAAACTCGATTATTTATAAAAAGCATAAATTAAAACTAATTAGTGTAGAAAGCGGAAAGTTTCAAGTAGAAAGAAATATCTCTTCACTTTTTACTTTTCACTTGATACTTGAAAAGACGCGTCAACTTCTTTAACCGCATTTTTTATCTTAGAACTTTGAGGATACGGGCGAGCCCATTCGAGATCCCCTTTTTTCCATTCGTAAGCCATGCCGAGACCCAAAAAGAATAAGAAAATTACACCGATAAAGTATCCTGCTAATCCGTACTGTTGATAAACTATCGTCCAGGGGACAAGAAGCACCACTTCCACATCAAAAATGAGGAAGATGAGCGCTACTACGTAAAAACGGATGTTGAACTTTACCCAGGGAGTTCCTTCGGGATTTTCTCCACATTCATAAATGAGTAATTTTTCTTTGGTTGGGCGGGCAGGTCTGATAAGTTTAGCCATAAAAACCGATACAATTACAAAAATAATTGCTATCAGTAAAAAAGCGAAAATGTTTCCGAAATCTGTAAGCATTGAATATCTATATAAAATTTTGTTCTCAAACTTAGCACTATTTAAAAAGAATGTCAAAAAAAAATGAGCCGCGGGGGAACTTTTTTTCTTTAAAATTGATTTACGCCGATTTTTCTTTTATAAATTAATTTTTTATGTTGAAAGTAGAAACGGGAAGATTTTCTTATTCGGGTTTCCTTTTCTGATTTCATACTATAAATTAAATGCGGGTATGGCGCTATGAAACAGTTTTCGGTTAAGGCTCTCTACTTCTTTTATTATAGTTTAACGGTTACATCCGTTGCTATTCCTCTTCAGATAAATTCTTCTGCTAATAAATATATATAACACCGGGATTAACTATATCCGGAGGTTATCCTTTTCCTTTGGAGTGTTAATCCCAAACTCATCGCAATTAAGAACAGGCGTTCTCCCCACTTTATTTTAAAAAATAAAACACGGTACGCGGTTCTTTAGAAATTATTAGTATAAAACAATTCACTTATGTGGTGTAAAGTAAATGAACATCTAATTTATTGGAGGTTACATGGTTACTGACGCAAATAAAAAATTAATTGAGCACGTTATAAATGTATTTGAAACGGGTACGCCCGAAGGAAAGTACAATCAAATAACAATTCTGGCAGACGGTAAAGATCGTTCCCGCCAAATTACCTATGGACGAAGCCAAACCACGGAACAAGGGAACCTGGCTAAACTCATCGAAATGTATATCCTAAACAACGGCGTTTATGCAGAGCAATTCTCTAAATATATTGATAAGATAGGGAAGCTGCCCTTAACGGATAACAAGACATTTAAAGATTTACTGCGCGCTGCCGCAACGGAAGATGAAATTATGCGGGCTACGCAGGATGAGTTCTTCGGACTTGCGTACTACGTTCCGGCGTTTGATTTTTTTAGCAAGAACGGATTTGATCTTCCGTTGAGTATGCTTGTTATTTATGATAGCTACATTCATTCGGGAAGCATACTGCGGCTATTACGAAAAAGATTCGGTGAGTATCCGCCGGCAAAAGGAGGTGATGAAAAAAAATGGATCACTTCGTATGTGGATGTCCGGCATCAGTGGCTTAAATATCATTCCAACCCAATTGTGCAGCGCACTACGTATAGAACGCAATGCTTTAAGGAGCAGATTAACCTGGATAACTGGATGCTGGATCAACTGCCGGTTATGGCAAACGGTACGGCGGTTAGTGCATAACACGAATTACACGAATTTTCTCGAATTCTAAAACTGAATTTTCTTAAATAGATAAAATTTATTAATGAAAGTGAGATAACAAAATGGAACATGAAAATCAAAATAAAGTTGATACAACACAACTACCGCCTTTAGGCAAAAAGAAATCGGTTTATGAAAGAGCAAAACGATGGGTGGTTGAAAAGAGCGCCGCCTTCTCACGCTTTTTTACTTTTAGAAAACATTATTACCTCGAAGCTCAACAAGCTTTTCGTAAAGTGGAAAGTGAATTCAGCGTGTTAAAGTCGGTGGTATATGCTAAAGAAGTGCAAACTCCCGAAGCATTAGATACCATCAGGGAGGTTGATAAACTTATTGAAGAAGCGCGGGGACAAATGACGTACGCGGAGTTTTGGCCTTATATCCATTTAATTGAATTACACCTTATCAATTTATATGACCTAAAAGAACTGATTGCGAAACTCTCGATTGTGCGTAATAATCTTTATGTTCTTAAAGATGGAGATAAAGTTGAATGGGAAAAAAGACTTTCGGAATTTGATGCAGCCGAGCCTTCTAAAATAGATACGGAATTTTTACTTAAAATTTTATACACCGTAACATCCGAGATTAATGAAGAGCGAAGGACTCGTTTTATGACGAATGATCTTAAACATGATCTTATGAAAAGATTGATCAGGATTACCGTTATTATCGGCGTGCTTGCATGGATGTTCACCTTTATGATTGTGCGCGATAATCTTGTACATTACGCCGTTATTGTGGGAGTGCTCGGAGGATTCTTCAGCCGCATCTTATCAACGCAATCATTGGAATTTAAACCTCCGGCTTTCGCGCTTCTTTCTCTTTATACTTATACGCAGCCGCTGCTTGGCGGCATTGGAGCGCTTATCTTGTATCTCATCCTTATCTCACCAATTGGTCCGGGAGTTATAAGCGGCGATACGTTTTATCTTACGCCTGCCGATACACGTATCTATGTTGATTCATTAGTAACAAATCATCCCGATGTATTGGGAATTCCTTTTCCTTTAATTGCGTCCGATTCTACATCGGCAAAAATTGTAATTCATCAATATCCCAAACCGGGATTGTTCTTACTCCTCGCCTTCCTTGCCGGTTTTTCCGAACGGTGGTTGTTGGGAACGCTTGAAACCATAGTAGGGAAGAAATTGCAAAAAGGTGAAGAGCCGAAACCTTCTGCCGAACCAAAACCTAAACCGGATACTAATCCTAATCTTAAACCAGACGCAGCGCCAAACGGGTGAGGGAAAGAAGGAAGATGTATGAAGGTTGATGGTTGATGGGTGAGGGAAAATGAGAAAGGAAAAATTTTTGTAAATGGTAAATCATAAAAAAAATATGAGGAAATAAAATGGAAATAGTAAAATTCAAAAAATCGGGCGGACCTCTTTATGTTGAAGTAATAGGAGGTGAAGCTCAACCGGGATCGTATTCACTTTTTCTTTGGGAAGCTGACGGTAACAAAATAGCTTTTGAAGTGCATGGAAATTTTCTTAGTCCCGATGACGATACGCATAAATTACCATTGCCGAATGAAGCTAACAACGGACGAACCATTGACGTCGGGATTACTTTTGTAATAACTCCCCCAATAAAAAACTATTATGCCGAACTGAAGATTACGCAGGATGATAAAATTATCGGTAAGGTTTTTACGGAGGGAACGACCGATAAGACAACAATAACAATTCTACTTAAAGCAAAGCTCTCTATGGAGGATGAATAACCATGAAAAGATCATCAATGCTCTTCTCTTTATTTTTGATTTCGCTTCTATTTTCTCATTCTCTTTTTGCACAAGAGGTTCAGTTTGCAAAAGAATTGAAAACGAAATATGCAGTACCGGATGCGCCTGCATTTAATATGCTGAATCAGAATGCCTTAACAATACTAAAACCCGGTTCGGTAAAAGATATTGCGCTCGGCTTGGCAAATTTTCTTGATGTTGATAATAGGATAACGCTGCCAAGATCGCTTGCAGTTGAATTTTCTCCCGGACTTTTAATGTATGGTAAAACGCTTACGCTTGATGAATACCGCAAGCGCGCGGGATTGTATCGCTTAAGAATTTCTCTTGCAACCGCTAAAGGCGATAGCAGTTCTACAGCTACTAATCTTGCCTTCGGCTTAAGGGTTACGCTTAATGATGATTCTGATCCCCGAACTAATAAAGAGTACCTAACCGCTGCAACTAAATTGGCGGAAAAAATTCAAACGCTTGTTGATGTGAGACGAAAAGCACTCGGTGCTTCTGCAACAATTTCCGAAATAGAAAATGATCAAAAACTTATTGCGGAAAAGAAAGAACTTGAGGATTCGTTTAATGCCGAATGGCTTGAAGATAAGTGGAATAAAAACATGAGTGAACTTGCCTTTGCTTTTAGAGCGGCTTCTAAGGATTCACTAACTAAAAACTTGAAGCTAAATAAGTTTACGTTGTGGTACACGTCCGCTTACGGATTGGATGATTGGGGACAGTTCCTCTTCGGATTAAATATCAGCACTGAAAAAGTCCCGGCGACAAACAAGTTTCGCGCTTCCGGCAGTATCGCTTCCCGGTTTTATATGGGAACGAACGACTATAAAATCTATATGGAATTAGAGGCTTCGTTAATGGAAGAAAGCAAGGCAGACTATTTCGTTAACTCGGGATTTGAATTGAAGGTGCAAGATCATCTTTGGGCGGAGTTTACTGCGGGAATTAAACAGGATAACTTGATAAATCAAAGTCTGCTTGTAACGGACTTTAAATTGAAATACGGATTATGAGTGAAGCAAATAAAAATCTGATGATTACAACAAATTAACTTGAAGTTGCAGCTAATTTTTTAATAGTTACAATGAAATATTTAGAGGTTGCAGCTAAAAATTTAAAGCTCGCAACGAAAGATTTAAAGGTAGCAGTTGATGGAAGTCACCTTGCAACGAAAAATTTAAAGGTTACAAACGATGGAAAGCATCTCGCAATGAAAAGTTTAAAGCTTGCAATTGATGGAAGTCACCTTGCAGCGAAAGATTTAAAGGTAACAATTGATGGAAGTCACCTTGCAGCGAAAGATTTAAAGGTTACAATTGATGGAAAGCATCTCGCAGTGAAAGATTTAAAGGTTACAATTGATGGAAGTCACCTCGCAAAGAAAGATTTGATGGTTACAATTGATGGAAGTCACCTCGCAGTGAAAGATTTGATGGTTACAATTGATGGAAATCACCTCGCAGCGAAAGATTTAAAGGTAACAACTAAAAATAGTGAATTTAAGAGGTTTTCTTCGTTCCCCTCTGCCAGAGGCAGACAAGTTTGTGAAAGAATTCTTCGTGCTCTTCGTGCCAGGATTCTTTTTGGTTACACCCCGCAAAAGTGCGGGGTAAACTCCATCTCGAAGGAGACACGAAGTTACACAAAGTGGTTTTCTTCGTGCTTCTCTGCCAGAAGCAGACAAGTTAGTGAAAGAATTTCTTCGTGCCCCTTCATGCAAGAATTCTTCGTGCTCTTCGTGACAGAATCTTTTTATTACACGAAGGTTCACGAAGGAGACACGAAGTTACACGAAGCAAGTTTCTTCGTGCCAGGATTCTTTTTGGTTACACGAAACGGAGATCCTTTTGTTACAAAAAACTTAATTATGATTTAAGGAGTACTTATGGAATTTGAACCAACAACAAGAAAAATAATTGGAGCTGCAATTGAGGTGCACAGATATTTAGGTCCTGGATTATTAGAATCTGCCTATGAAGAATGTCTTGCTTATGAACTTACTTCATACGGCTTATTTGTAAAAAGACAAAAACCAGTCCCGGTTGTGTACAAAGAAGTTAAACTCGAATGTGGGTATCGAATTGACATTTTAGTAAATGATGAAGTAATCATAGAAATAAAATCCGTTGATCTGCTGCATCCGGTGCATGAAGCGCAGATACTAACGTACATGAAATTTGCTGAGAAGAAAATCGGACTGCTGATCAACTTTAACGTTAGCATCTTAAAAACCGGATTGAAGCGGTACGTACTATAAAGATATGAAAGAAAAGATCGTGTATAGATTCTTTGTAACACGAAGTTACACGAAGCGAGATTTCTTCGTGCTTCTTCGTGAAAAACCTTCGTGCTCTTCGTGACAGAATTCTTTGTCATACGAAGTTACACGAAGCGAATTTCTTCGTGGTTCTCTGCCAGAGGCAGACAAGTTCGTGAAAGAATTTCTTCGTGCTCTTCGTGACAGGATTCTTTTTGATTACACGAAGTTAATAGAGACTTTAATTGAAATAAAAAGAGAAATACGTTCATTACAAATAAACATTCATAAACAAAAAAAGGAGTACTATCATGAACGCGCGCGAAAAAAACAAAAAAGAAATGCTTCAAGCAGTTTCCGAATTTTATGAATCGGAAAAGGACGCCTTTACAGGTCTGCCCGGTGTTATTGCAGCTTTCTCTGATCTTGGTTTAATCAACAAAGAGATTGATCTAAACCTGAAGGTTATCAAGGAGGGGATAAAAGGAAAAATTGTTTCCAAAGACAATTCCCAGGACGAGCTTATTAAAATGTCGTTGGTTTTTGCCGGTGCAGTGTACGGATACGCCGCCGTCTCCAACGATTTTGAGCTGCTAACCTTTATGGATATCAGCAGTACATCGTTTTATAATCTGCGAGACGCCGAGATACCTCTGCTTGCAGAAAAGATCCTTGACAAAGCCGATGCATTAGGAGCGGCGCTTATTCCTTACGGTATAAGTGAAGAAAAAAGAACCAACGCTCGAGCTATGCTGAACGATTACCTCCAGAAGTTCGGCAGTGTTAGTACCGGCAGGGGGAGTAAAAAATCGGCTACGGAAACCAACGATATGCTTCTTGTAAAAATGGAAAAGAAGTTTAAAGCGTTGGATAGACTAATGCTGGGATTTAAAGAAGGGAGTCCGGAACTCTACTCCCGTTACAACGCCTCGCGTGTAGTGTATGATAAAAGGGGAGCCCGCAGAGGCGGCAACGGCACTACGCCACCGGCTCCGCCCACACCGGAAGGATGAAGGTTGATGGGTGAGGGATGAGGGTTGATGGATGATGGGTGATGGGTGATGTAGAAACTGATCCATGATGGTGGACAGTAAACTGTAAACTGAAAACTAAGGAGGCGTTTGTAAAAAGAACGCCTCCGGAATTTAGGAGGTTGGTAAGAAGTAAGAAGTCCCGCAAAGCGGGATGGCGCCAAAGGCGCACATAAGAATTCAGAAGTCCCGCGAGCGGGATGGCGCCAAAGGCGCTCATAAGAATTCAGTAGTAAGAATTCAATCCGCGGTGAAGGACAAAAAGTCAAAAGTTAAAAGTCAAAAGTCAAAAGTCAAAAGTCAAAAGTCAAAAGTGAAAAGTCAAAAGTCAAAAGTCAAAAGTGAAAAGTCAAAAGTCAAAAGTGAAAAGTCAAAAGTCAAAATTCAAATTCAGAAGTCCCGCAAGCGGGATGGCGCCAAAGGCGCCCAGAAAAAGGAAATAAGGAAAAAGGAAAAATGGAATTTCTTCTGACTACTGACTACTGACTGCTGACTACTGATAACTGAGAACTGATGCTCATTACTTGTTTGATAAAGAATTAAAAATTAGAAAATAAAAATTCAAAATTAGAAGTCCCGCAAGCGGGATGGCGCCAAAGGCGCTCAGAAGAAGGAAAAAGGAAGTCCGCTTGCGAATCAGAATTGATTTTTTCTGACTTCTTACTTCTGACTTGTTACATAACGAGTTTGGGATTATGATTATGATTATGATTAAGAAGAAGAATAAGTAGATTGAATCTTGCAATCTTGAAAATCTTTCAATCTTGATAATCTTTTTAATCTTGAAAATTTTACTTGCATAGTATTATTTTTTTTGTTTAGCTTAACAATACAAGAAATGTTTATTTATTTCGGAGGTTCTATTTTGTTCATGGAGTTAAATAGAAGAAGAAGAATAAGCGAGGATCGCAAGCCAACCGGAATACCTTTTCGAAAGTCAAACACCACTACCACACCACCGCAAAAAGTTAAATTAATAGACCACCTAAGAGAAAGAGAAACCGCATTGTACACCCATAGAATACAACGCGTGGTTTCGCACAATACAATTTTATTCCGTAAATTAGACAAGTCTGCAAATGAGCAGATAGATATTATAACGCTCATCGTTCTCTTTTTTTGCTCATTTACAGATAAAATACTTCATGGTTATACGTTTTTTTTATTATAAATTTTACCAAGTGAGATAAATATGAAAATTCATTTTAAACTAATCTTGTACGTAATATTAGTCTTACAACCATCTATAGATGTAAGTATAGCTCAACAAAATATTACTAGTGATAATTTTAATAAAATATTAGACCCCTTAAAAGTTAATAATTCTATTCATGAGAAATATAAAAAAGGAAGAATTTTTACTCGTTTAACTGGAACCATGGAAGATGAACCACATTGGTCAAACCAGTTTGGACCTTACGGTATTACCGGCACCTATGCTCTTGATGTAGATCTAAATAATGAAAACGTTATATTCTGTGGTACTAATGTAGCCTTAGTACGATCAATTGATGGAGGAAATACTTATGATGTTTTTGACAGCGATTTTCCCATTAAGGATGTTAAAATAGACCCAAACGATAATAATAAGGTTTTTGTAGTTGGTGAATCAGGTTCTATTTTTATTTCTACTGATCTTGGACAAACTTGGAAAAATACGAGACCTACCTATGGCGATTGGTTCAGCTATTGGTCAGAAATTGGTATATCACCACATAATTCGAATTTAGTTTTAATTGGAGCAAATGATCCATCAGAACATCTCCTTCGAAGTTCTGATGGTGGGAGTACTTGGCAAAGTTTTGTAGTTAACGGAATTGGCAGACTTTCGTTTATAAAATTTCATCCATCAAATCCAAACAAAATTTATATTGGTGGTGAAAATGGTGTTTTTTCTTCTACAGATTCTGGTTCTACATGGCAAAAGATAACTCAAGGTTTACCGAATTCAACTTTTATTTATTATAGCGGAATGGCTTTCAAACCATCAGATGATAATATTGTATTTCTTGTTTGTGCTAATTCCGGAAGTACAAATCAAGTATTTATGAGTGAAGATGGAGGCATAATTTGGAGCAATATTTCTAATAAATTTCCTAGCTATGACTATTTTTGGACAATAGATTTTTCTAAGTGGAATGTCAATGAGATATTTTTAGGTGGTTTTTATGCAACATATAAAGTTTCTATCCCAAGTCTACAATCAGAGACTGTTTTTCAAAACGATTCAGTTGAAAAACTTGTTACTACTGACAACAAAATTTTTTTTGCGACAAGGCATAACGGCTTATATAGCAGTAATGATAAGGGAATTACTTTTCAAGAAACAAATGGAGATTTGTCATTTGCTGATATAAGAGCAGTAAAATTCAATCCTCAAAACCCTGCTGTAGTTGTTGCAGTAGGTTGGACTGGAGGAGTTTTTAGAACTTCAAACGGTGGTAATGAATGGATATTACAGTGGTCAAATGGGCATTGGAATTCTGTTGATGTATGTGAAAGCAATGCTGATATATATTATGTATGCGGTGTAGAAGGTGTTTTAAAATCCATTGATGGAGGTGTCACATTCAATTATATTTATTATTCTGGTGGTGAACAATTCATAAAAATTAAGTGTAATCCGGTTGATGCTAATCATGCAATACTCCTTTCTCATGTTGGTGCCACCTACACTGCATCTCAGACTTTTGATGGAGGGCAAAATTGGCTTCCAATTAATGATATTCCCGGTAACACGTCAGTTAGTAGAGCTCATAGTATTATTTTTGATCCAGTGAATAGTGGTAATATTTTTATCTGTACTGATAATGGTATTTATAAATCTCAAAATTCTGGTCAATCTTGGGAACTTCTTACAGAAACTCATATTAATGATATGAATTATTTTGTTGATGAAAATAATGACTTGCATATATATGGTATATATAATGATAGGTGTTAACTGTACCCCAAAGATAGGAGTTACCTTTGTCATAATTTAAGGTGGATTGTGTTAATTTAAAATACCTGATTTTATGATTAATTAAAATATACTTCAGCCGGCGTTTTGTATTCCAGA
>Ga0172369_10003236_pt1 | contig 21613 bp, 19 predicted proteins | sample LakKiv25m_FD_114539 | JGI IMG/M metagenome (GOLD analysis project Ga0172369, IMG submission 114539) | Freshwater microbial communities from Kabuno Bay, South-Kivu, Congo - kab_022012_11.25m | ecosystem: Environmental > Aquatic > Freshwater > Lake | place: Democratic Republic of the Congo...
ATTAAAACTAACCCATTTAAACCTGTCCCCGGCCTTAAAATGAGGCGAAGTGATTTTTAAATCCATTTGTTCATCTTCAACATTGTGCGTTTGGAATTTAACAGCATCAGCCCCTGCGTTTTTCGCGGCCAAAATTAATTCTTTGGCATTGCTCAAATATGCCTCCTCATTTTGTTTCTCTTCGGTTTGAATAAAATTCTTTCCGATTTCAGCGATTAGAAAAACATTATTATCAAATTTTTTATTGGTCAAAAAATTATTTATCATAAGATTTTTTATTATACGCATAAATTTGAATCCAACCTTCTCCGTGAATTATTCTTGACATCAAGGTTTCGTAATCATAGCGCTCAAATTTTACACGCTTAATATCTTTATCATCAAAATAAGGCATGAGCCAATCGCGAATTTCTTTTTCTGTAAATCTATGGACATAAGTTACGTATAAATTATCCAATATATTATATCTTTTATTTGCAGGTACTCCAAATAGCGAAAACACGAAATCCAAAACTCCAAAAGGAATTATTTTGCAAAAACTATAACGGAATAAATCATTTATAAACCATTTTATACCACCTCTTCCATACACCGAAAGAAAAAGAGTTCCCCCGGGCTTTAATACTCTGATAAGCTCATTAAATCCTTTTTTGGGATTATGCGTGTGATGTATAACACCAGAACACACAACATAATCAAAAGTATTGTCTTCATATTTCAAATCCAACACAGATCCAATATATACCTCGGCATTTCGCAAATCACGACTATCTAGACGATAATCTGCCTCTGTAATCGCATCACGGCTTATGTCAACTCCTATCGCTTTTTTAGCGCCGCATTTAGCTAGAGCAACAACAAATCTCCCACCACCACAACCAGCGTCTAGGCATATTTTATCTTTAAAAAACGACGTATCCATACCCCAAAGATCATGGCGCTTGAAAAACAAATCAACTGATTCGTCAAACTGTTTTTCATTATAATCCGTAAAAAGTTTTCCATATATCTCACCTGTTTTATTTGAATAAGAAGAAAGCCCATCTTTTTCAGATTTTTTGTCTTCTTTATACCCGACCAAAAAATGAGCTTGTGCCAACAATAAATTAGTTTTATACGGATATTCCTGAAACAATCCCCGCAGTCGTAATACTAATTTGTTTATATATGTTATAAACTTATCGGTAGAAATCTTGATTGGTGTATACAAAGCAAAAGGACACACCGGAGTTATTGATATATTTTTAAATCCAACATTTTCAGCGGAATGAATATATTCTTTGACAGAATAAGAATTCCTATAATAATCGGAAGTTATAGGCTCTTTATAAAAACCGAATATTTTTTTTAAAAAACGCATAACAGTATTCAAAAACTGTATAGAAAACTTTTTTGGAATATTAAGAGAAATCATCACTCCTCCTGGTTTCAATACTCTTAACTGCTCTTTAAAAATATCATCAAGTATATCAAAGTGCTCAGCCAGGCCAATGGAAACCACAGCATCAAAACTTCCTTCGTCAAACGGAATATTAATCACATTGCTTATCACAAACTCTCCTTTTTGACCATATTTATTAAATTGCTTTTTTGCTATTTCAATCGCGTTTCTATCGCTATCCAACAAAGTAACATCCAAATTCAAATATTTTGACAAATACAAAGAAATAGTTCCCCTTCCGCACCCGACCTCAAGAATCCTTTTGCAGGAAGAATTCTCTTCAAAAATATTTTTTATAAATTTAAAATAATAAAACAAATTCAAAGCTCTCTGCGTACAAGGCTCTTTACCGACATCAACAAACAAAGAAGCTTCATCTGAAAATTCATTTTTTTTGTTTATTGATTCCCATTTTGAGTTAAATTCTTTTAACATAATAAATGTATTTTAATTCAACATATCAAGAAACGCATTTGAAATACTCACTATATTTTCTTCTTCGGAAATATATTCCGGTTTGAATCTTATATTTGGATAAGATTTTACAGAAACGCAGTCAATCGCTTTTAAATAATTTATTACTTTCTGGCTGTCAATCTTATAATTATTCAATATGCGATCAAAAGCATATTTGCAAGAATTATCATCTGACACCCTAAACACACCTTCACAATACATATAAAAAATATATCCGAATACCAAGGCCGGCTTGCCTCGCAAAATCGCCTCCCAACCAGCTGTTCCGGTAACAGTGGCGACAGCTTGTGAATTTTCAATAAGATCATAAGTTGAAGTTTCTATTGGAACTATCACAACATTTGATTTTTTCGCCATTTGTTCATAATATCCATTGTACCTTCCAAGATGAGCTCGTGGCCCAACCCACTGAACAGGGCTTTCTTTTACATAAACCAACCAATCTTTTGGAAGATTTCTTGATAAAATATCTATCATCAAATGCTGGTCAACGAAAACGCCACCCATTGGACTTGTTGAACACTCAGGTTGATTATGCAAAGCCAAATATACGTATTTTTTTGAAAAATCAACTTTTGACTGAAATTTTTCATATTCTATTTTGAATTTTTCACGCATATTCGCCCACTTGCGCAAACTGCTTTTAAAAACAAATCCCGATTCCGAAAACCCCTCCAATGCCGCAACCTGTTTTTTCGCAAAAAACGACTGAATATAATATTTTACTGTTTTTATAAAAGTACCATGTATAATATGATATATTATTTTGGAAAAACGAGGAAAAATTTTATATGAGGACGATAATTTTACGATGTAATCATTTTTCATATAAAAAGGCGTTGGGTCCTTTTTAGGATTTATTTGCTGATCATAATATTCCCTTATATCAAGGCTGAGCTCATCAATACTTACATCATGTTTAAAATCTTTAACCTGATCTAAAAGTTCTGGATATGTCATAAAATCAGTGGTAAAAATCATTCTGCCTTTAACCTGCAAAGCTCTGTAAAGCAAAACTTTTATACCCAACATCTTTGCCAAATAATAAACAACATACTGATACTCAACATGCGGAATATCCCCAAAAAGCACAGCATCCGGCTTTTTTGTATTCAAAACACCGTACCAATATCTTAAATAGATATAATAAATTCTTTTCTTCTTGCTCAAACAAGTATTGTGCAAATCAGAAGCATTCATCATGCTTAATACTGTAGATTCAAGTGGCGCAAGATTGGTAATCATATCAGCGCTCAATGAATCAAAATCCGATTCATCAATATCATTAGCTCCTATTCCTTTTATTGCGTCAAAAGTATTATGAAACACAGTTCCTTTGAATTCCTGATCGATCGAAACAAGCTCGTAATCTTCTTTGGAACCAGACCAATACGCAATCTCATGACCATCACGTTTAATTTTTCTTACTACCTCAATGAGTATCTTTGAATTAAATCTGAATACAAATAATCTCATATTTAAATTTTATATTATATATTCGCATGCTTTTTTAAACATATCATCAGGACTATCTAGACTCTGAACGGAATATCTTTGAATCCAAAAAGGATCTAAAATACCACTCTCTGACTTGTTGTCTTTATATGCATTAAGCGCGTATTCGTATCCGATTTTCTTCAAATTATCAGCCCAAAACGAAAAATCCTCTTTTTTGCCACCAAAGGGATAAGAAAAAACCATTGTTTTTTTATTAATCAATTCATCTATATTTTTTTTTGATTTCAATACCTCGCTACTCCATTCATCTTTGTCAACCAAAAAATTCTTAAAAGATTTATGATAATGTGTATGACCGGCTATTTCATGCCCGGAGTTTGACAAATAAACAATATCTTCCTTGCTCATATAAACTTTTGAAAAAATATTTTTGTCGGCTTTTATGAGAATATTTTTTGCAATCTCATGCAACAAAATATTTGATTCCTTTGGTGGCAGTTCATTTATTATCTTGTTTTTTAAATATTTATAAAAATCAAGTAAATCAACAGATTGATCAATGTCATAAAAATAATCATTCCAATCAAGCCCTGTTACATGAAAATATTCTTTAATGAATTTATAAAATTTTCTAATCCCGTATTTTGCGGTCAAAAAATGAATAATCTGTATGCAAGTCATCTCCCCGTCCAATATGCATGTCGGTATCGAAAAAACTCCTGAAATCTTTTTCTTTGACAAATACGGAGCAAAAACATTGGCATGTTCATAAAGACCATCGTCAAAAGAGAGTACAAAGCTTTTGTCCGGGATGTCTCCTTGTCCTCGAAAAAAAATATCAAACTGAGAAAAACCAATAGCAACATACCCACGAGACTCCAAAAAAGAAATATATGATTTAAAATCCGAAAAACTATGACCCCAAATCCTTTTATAATCATCTTTTCTTTTTAAATAATGAAAACAGAAAAATAAAATTTTTTTTTCTTTCTCTCTCATAAATACAAATTAAGATAAATCCAGTATGTTTAACATGTTATAATTTTAGTCTATAAATTTCCTAAACCAAAATTCCAAATTTACGCATTGCCATATATAAAAAGAATTTTCGCCGTCTCCTTTGTAAAAATTTTTTATTTTCTTTGAAAGATTGTCGTGATTCCAAAAAGGCCTTTCTCTGAATGATTTTGAATTTATTAATTCAAGAATTTCTTTTTTAAAACTACTTCTAAAAAGCTCAGTCTGAACAGCTCCAAAAGTAACTTTTTCTTTTTTTCTTATAATATCAGGCATAAGTTTTCTCATCATATTCCTCGCAAGAACTTTGCGCTCTGAATCTAATATTTTAAACCTAGCAGGCAAAGAAAAACAAAATTCAATAATCCTGTGATCAAGATAAGGCACCCTGATTTCCCTGCCATAATTCATAGAAGCGTGGTCGTTAAATCTTAAAACACGCGGCAATTTTGCGTAACGAATATCCCTGTATTGTGCATTCAAAAGATAAGAATCAAAAGGTTTTTTAAAATTTATCTTATTGTATTTATATTTTTCAAAAAAATCAGTATTCAATAAAGATTTATCAATCAATTCAGTCATGTCTTGACTGTATTCAAAAGAAGATAGCCCGTCTTTTTTATCTTTTTCTTTTTTGACATCGTTTTCGTATTCTATCTCGTAATATTTATATCCGCAAAGAATTTCGTCTAACCCTTGTCCTTCCAAAAGAACCGTAACATCTTTTTCTTTTGAAAGATTACAAAGCTGTCCATACGCTATTGTTGGAATTCCTCCGTATGGTTGATCTTGTATATCATTCATCTGTTGGACCTGTTCAAATAAAGAGCTCTGATTAAAAGTGCAAGTTCTCCATCTTTTCTTTTGCTCAACAGTAAGATACTCATTTATAATTTCACATTCGTCATATCTTTTGCTCTCAGAGCACATAGAAAATAAATTCGGATCCACTCCTGTAATTAACTTGGAAAAATAAAACAATCCGTTCGAATCAAGTCCGCTGGAAAGGTTAATCCCGACAGGAACATCGCTCCTCATCATCAATTTTATTGAATCAAAAAGTAATTCTTTGAATTTTTCCTCAGCCTCCGATTCTTTAATCGTTTCATCAGCGAGCGTATTTCCGACATCCCAATATTTCTTCAAACGAATTCCTTTTGCGTCGATCTCCAAATAATAACCAGGAGAAAGTGAAAAAATATCTTTAAAAAATGTTTCGTCGCGATGATCATACATTCCGTAATACAAATAATCAAACAACGCAGATTCGTTTGCTTTTGGCTTTGAAGAAATTAACGCCAGGATACCCTTTATCTCGGAAGAAAAAATAAAAGACCGATCACTCTTATGATAAAAAAACGGTTTAATACCTACCCGATCACGAGCGCAAAATAATTTTTTTTCAACAGAATCCCATATCGCAAAAGCAAACATTCCGTTAAATTTTTTAACACAATCATTTCCCCAACGAACATAAGAGGCTATGATTACTTCTGAATCCGTATTTGTTTTAAATTCGTAAAAACCATTTAATTCTTTTTTTAACTCAATATAATTATAAATTTCCCCGTTAAAAACCAAATAATATCTCATATCATTACTAACCATCGGCTGCCTCCCAAAAGATGACAAATCTATAATGGAAAGCCTGCGATGACCAAGCGCCACCTTGTTTTTTGAATCATAAAATACTCCACTATCATCAGGACCGCGATGAGACAATAAGTCGCGAGCGGATTCAAACTTTTCTCGTGACGATATATTGCCAAACATTCCTATGATACCACACATATCTGATTTATATATTGCTTACTTTATAAAAATAACTTGATTTATTTTTCAATAAATTTTGCGGCTTTCCGCATTCTGCCACCTTCCCGGAATCAAGAACAATCAACTCGTCACAGTTTTCCAATGTTGAAATACGGTGAGCAATAACTATTATCGTTGTTTTCTTTCTTATTGATTCTATTGTTTCTTTTATCTTATTTTCAGATTCTTTATCCAAAGAACTTGTAACCTCGTCTAAAATCAAAATATCCGGATTACGGACAAGCGCCCTGGCGATTACAATTCTTTGCCTTTGCCCAACGGAAAGAGAAACACCCCTTTCGCCAACAGAAGTATCGTATCCATTTGGAAGATTATTTATAAAATCTTCACACTGCGCAATCTTCGCGGCTTCGGTTATTTGTTTATCCGACACATTTTCACGATAGAATTTAATATTATTTTTTACTGAATCGTTATTCAAAAACAAATCTTGTGAAGCATAGCTTATATTATTTCTAATTTCGGATAGCTCTATGTCTTCCAAAAAAACACCATCAACCAATATACTACCGCTTGTTGGCGACAACAACCTTAATATTAAATCAACAATCGTGGTTTTTCCGGCTCCCGACCGACCTATAATTCCAACCATTGATCCTTTAGAAATTGAAAAATTTATATTATCCAAAACATTATTATCGGAATTTTCATACACAAAAGACACGTTTTTAAACTGTATATTGTTTCTAAAAGACCAACGCACTTTGCCTTTTGTGATTTTTTTTGTCATTTCCTCGTTTTTTGCATCCATTTTGTTTGAGTAATCAAGCAGAATTTCAAGATGTGGAAGGGCTGTTCCCATTTTTGTAAAACCGGCTTGTATACTATCAATATACACAAACATTTTTTGTATAAGATAAACAACGGCCGCGAATGTTACAAAAGTGAAATCAGTGGTCATATAAGAAATAACAAACACAACAACTATAAATATAAGCCCGATAGGCTGAACAAAAGACGATGGTATCGACACGGCCATATAGCCGCTAATACGCATCTTTTCAAAAGAATAAAAAATATCACTTACTTTCTTAATATATGCATTCTCAATGTTAGAATATTTAATGGCCTTTGCTCCTATAGCGCCCTCGTTTATCGCATGGGCTATATCTTTATAAACATAAGCCATCTTTTCCGCTATTCTTTTCTTTCTTATTACAAAAGGCTTCATGGCAATAAACAAAATCAAACCCAACGCCAAAGTCATCGACGTAATAAAAGATGAGATGTTAAAAGCAATCAAAATATACATGCTTAAGCTTGTAACTTGAAGTATGTCTGAACTCAAATAACGCAATAGCTGCGAACTTTGTCGTATGTCGTTCAAAACCACGGATTCAAGAAAACCGGTTTTCTGTTTTAACAAAGTCGCCCAGTCCGCGCCAAAAGTCTTTTTAAGTATGTCCTTGCTTGTCATATACTCATAATTCGACACAATCTTTATCTGCAAATATCCGCTATAAAACAAAACAATCGCTTTTAAAATAAAAAGAAAAACAATAAAACCTAAAACATATCTAAGCCTGAAATCAAGATTTAAAAAACTGAAAAAATCAATAATGGATTTTGATATAAAATCATTCGGCTCCGATCCGTCTCCGGAAACTATTGAAAATACCGGGATAATGGCATTTACTCCAACAGCTTCAAGAAGGCCACTTAAAAACCCAAGGACAGTAAGCGCTAAAATGGATTTTTTATAATTGCCAAAAGCTTGTTTTGACAATTTTATCAATCTGATTATTCTTTTTGTATTATTAAATTTAAACATAAATATTTAATATCAAACTAATCTATAAATTCAAAACAAAATAATATTGTTCGGATGATTTAATATTTTCACAATGTATATATATTATTCCGATAACTTTTATAAATGATAGAGGCTGTAATCATTTAATCCTTTTCAAATATCCCTTTGGATTAAAAGTCATTAAATGATATTCGCGATCAGCGTCACTCATGAACGACTTATTTTTAGACAAGAACTCCTCTACAGCCTCCATTGGTCCATCGCCATAATCGCTCCGAATAGGATGTCCGTTCAGATTAGTGTCCTCGACTACCATATAATCGCCGATCTTGCAAAATTGAGAATATAGCTCCAGCTCTTTATATACATGAGATTTATAATGAAGAGCATCCAAAGAAATAAAAACATGATCATCTGATTTTATATGCTTTTTTACTTGATCCAATATTTCATCCGACACAGAAGATCCGTGCAAATACGTAATTCTTTCATGAACAGGGCGATGATCGTTTTTTATTTTACTATCAATAGTTATAACCTTACCTTTTGAATTCAAATCGCACATATTAGCAAAAAATAACGCGCTGCCACCCCTGTTCGTTCCTGTTTCAATGATTACATCCGGTTTTGTTTCAAAAATAATTTCTTGATATACCCAAGCGTCTAAAGGGCATTTATGAATAATTTGGCCTTGCCAACGCGTCTGATTCCATGTTTTTCCCATAGTTGCGTAATCATAATACAACTTTGAAAAACGATTAATAAGATCGTTTCGATCAAAACGACTCATATAAGCTCTTTGCAAAAATAAATATTTTGCTTTTCTTAAATTTTTTATAATAAAACGAGGTATGGACATAAGCATTAATTAATGTAGGCTAATAATTTTTTTAATTTTTCTTTTCACTCTAAAAATAATATTCCTGTATTTCTGCATTTTAAATCTGCGTATTATTACTGAAGCGGAATTTCCATCTTGCAAACATTCAAACGGTACGGAGTTAACAGGATTATCAATATGCGTAGACAATATTTCAAGATGGTTCGTATAACTGCGACGGATTTTGACAACTTTCATTCCATGCTTGAATAAAATCTGACTAAGCGTATACGGAGAAAAAGAATAAAGATGCCCAAATTCAAAACTTCCAGTCAGCGGTCGCGACGGCATAATGTCGGCAATATCAGGAACAGTTATAAAAATATAACCGCATTTTTTTGTTAAAGACGATAACTGACCAATAACAGTATTAACATCTCTCAAATGCTCCAATACATGCCTCAAAACTATAAAATCATATTTTTCCGTATTTGATTTTACAAAATCTTCAAAAAAAATATTTTGAACATTCTCTAGGCCGTAATGCTCTTTTGCAAATCGAACATTCAAACTATCAGGCTCAATGCCAACAACTTTGCAATTGACACGCTTCTTTACTTCAGATAGGAATATCCCGTAACTGCAACCTATATCAAGCACAGAGCTATTGCTATCAATATACGGCTTAACAAAAAACTCAACAATTTCTCCATTTTTTATTTCCGGCTTTTTTCTTTTGACTCTTTCCAAAAGCTCATTGTAGCCATCTTGTTCTATTCCAGTATGCTCCTTTGTAAATCCACCATTGTAATATTCTTGAAGAGATTCGCAAGACGGCATTGGACTGTTGTACACGAAACCGCAACGCAAACATATTACGTTATTTATATCTTTTACACCCCCTCTTTTCATTTCAGCCTTAGTACACACCAACTTAATATCGTCTGAGTTGCATAGCTCGCAACGATTTTTACTGTTCATATATATGAATATAAATTACAATTTTCAGAAACAACCGTCTCTGCATTTTTCAAATCATCTTTATTATCAACTTCGCACCAACGCGATCCGCTTATATCGCCAATAACCACCGAGTCACCAAGGGTCCCTAAAATTCTAAGGACGTCTTCGGCCACAGCTTTTTCTTTATATCTTTCTTTAGCCAATTCAAAAGCATTCCTGTAATCAAATAATTTGCTCTCGCTACAAAATGTTTTCCCAACATATCCTCTGTCATATTCTGTCAATTTTTTGGACATATCTTTAACAAATAATCCATTTTTTGATAAAACCTTCATGTCGTCATCCGTCAAAATACGATCAGAATCCGTAAAAGCGACGATGTTGTCCGATAATTGCTTTTTAACCATTGAAATAATATCTTCGGAATAAATATGATCAACATTCATAAGGAAAAAACCGCCATTTATTTTATCAAGCGCAACCTCAAGGGTGTATAAATTTCCTAATGTATAATTTTTATTTTCCATAACAACAACATCTGGGTCATTTTCTTTGACCATCTTTTCCAAGTCATCAAAACAAAACCCACCAACCACAATTCTCTTTTTTATACCAAGTTTTTTAAGATAAGAAAGCGCATAAATTATCAAGGGTATTTTATTAACCTCAACCAACGCTTTTGGTTTTTTAGCGGTAATATCGCCCAGACGAGTGCCCATTCCGGCCGCCATTATTACTCCTGTTATATCTCCTAAATTTTTACTCATATTTATTTATAAATAATTTTTAACACCCAAAACACCACCTCCGTTACCTGATCTAGTGAGAAATATTTTTATATCATGCTCCTTAACATATTCGTCAACAGCATCCCTTGCTCCTTGAAATACGCCGTAATCGTCTATAATCAAAACTCCTCCGTCAGATAAACGTGGAAACAAATGGTTTAATTCATGTTTTGTTGATTCATAAAAATCAGTATCAAGACGCAAGACAGCTATGGATTTCGGAGAAAATTTTGGAATTGTTTCTTCAACCAATCCTTTAACTAAAATAATTTTTTCTTTTGGATAATTTGTGCTTTCCATCCTATTTTTTACATCTTCATATGAAGCATAACACCATCGATTGTGATCAAATTCTTGCGCGCTTTCCCAAATAGAGTGTGCCGATCTTTTATTCTTTATATACACGTCTCTTTCCGATGGCTCAGGCATTCCATTAAAAGTATCATATAAATACAAATCTCGTTCTTTTGAATTATTGCTAAGCAATGTATATGCGATTAACATCATCATACCACCTCCAGCAACACCACACTCAACAATTGATCCGGAAATTTTGGAACTTATAACATATCTGACAATGGAATACGCGGAATACATTTCTTCTACGTCTGTCTTTGTATATGCACTTGTTTTTTTATGTATTTCCACAAAACCACCATGCATATGACGGGGAATCTTCATCTCGTTATTCTTTTTTTTAACAACATACCCGAATTTTTCTAAAAAAGAATTTATTAAATTTTTAATTATATAGACCATATTATAATAAAACACTCTCTAATTCTTCAAAAGAATAAATAGTAAAAATATTTTTGTTTACCATCTCAAAATCATCTTCTGAAAATGTTCCTATTCTCCCTACAAAATCAATATTGTTTTCCATCGATTTTCTCATATCTGATAAAGAATCGCCAACAAAAAGTACATCTTCAGGTTTTAAAGACTCTAATTTGATAATATGTTTAAAATGATCAACACCTTTTGAAAAACCATCTTTGTATCCCAAGACATAAGAAAACTCAAGATTTGAAAACTTTGCGAAACGATCAACATTTTCCTGAAAATTATTTGAAGAAACTGCAATTTTAATACCTGATCTTTGAATTCGACTTATTGCTTCTTGCTGCGCAGAATCCATAACAAGATGGTCGGTTGCGGCAACTTTTCGCTCTTCAAACATCTTGGCTATTTCTGAATTATCGCGATTGCCTGGAAAAAGTATTTCAAGCTGCTGAAAAAACGGAATACCTGATGTTTCTAAATATTTTTTACGCGCATCATCACGAGAAACTTCATATTTCCAAGAAATCAAATAAGAAGCGATGTCCGAAAAAATATTCATTGAATCAAGAAGGGTTCCATCAAGATCAAAAATGATAATTTTCTTTTTTCTAAATACCTGCTTTGCTTTTACGATATACTTGTGTTGCTCCAAAGCCTGGTTGGATATCTTTGAAAATCTTTTTATTTGTCTGACAAACAACCCGAACCATAAAAACAAAAAACATGTTCCATAAAAATAAACAAAAATATCAAGCCTGGAAAACGAAATACACAAAATAAGAGGCAATAGAAACCCTGTACTTACAAATAAATTCCTGTATATCCTATAAATAACGGAATAAACAAACCCCTGAGCTTTAAAAGACTTGGTACTGTCAACATGTCTTTGTTCTGGTAATTTTTTAATAACGCCATAAAAAAAACGAATCTCCATAATCCTAAACATAACTTTGAATAATGAGGCGATTGAACCGAATAAAATCGCATATATGCTTCCTGTTTGTAAATAGGCTCCGTATCCGATAGATAAAAAAGTAAATGCGTACAATATGTCATGCGACAACGGCTCAACATAACTTCCACCATAACCTTTTTTATATTTATTGAATCTAAAAACCTCACCGTCAGATGCGTCCATTATGGTTGAGGCCACAAGCAAAACAAAACCCAAAACACCAAACAACAAATCTCCGGACGATATAAAAACAATACCAATCAAATATATCGCCGATCCCAAAAAAGTTATCTGGTTAGGCGTCAATTCAAATATCAAAAATATTTTTGTGAAATATATTGAAAACAGCCTTACTGTCAACCCAAAAAAACTCTGTGTCTTTTTTGAAGGGCCGGAATCTTGACATATAAGACGCAATTCCTTTATTGATACATTATTCATGTTTTTCATAAAAATCGACGAAAAGATGATTTATATAAATAATTTTTCACAATTTTATATACAAGTATTATTAATTATATTTATTCTTGTTTAATTAAAGAAAGTAAATGTTTAAAAATATTTTCCGATGCTCTTCCACTATCGTCATTGACAAAATAATTTATCGCCTTAAGCACATTTTCAGAATTTCTTTTTTCTCCGTTTAGAATTTTTTGAATCATGCTTATAAACATACACTCATCTTCGGCAACCCAACTGCATTCAGATTTCACTATAGCGTCTATATAATCCGATTCATATAAACGTTTTACGGAATAATTTTGATCATTAACACCTTTTGGATCGAATTTTATATTAACAACTTCAGTACCGCATACCAATGAATCAAGTGTCAAAGTTGACGCCACATTGATTACGACATCAGCATGGTGTAATGAATTATATAAATTAACAACGTGACCAAACGACGGGTCCCACCTATCCTTAAATATGTTATTTTGTTTATCCGAATCATCAACAAAAAAATTATCATATGATTCGGACTTTATAAATCTCAATCTGTCATCCAAATATCCAATATGTGGACGAACCAACACTTGGGCATTTCGCAATAATGCTTTATCAAAAGCAATCTTTATAATATCAAGGTATTTTTGTTCATCCACACATTCTCCTCCGGTTGAGCCATATAATATTATTTTTTTATTAGGATCAAAACCGAATTTTTCACAAAAAACTTCTCTTGAAACAAGCAATTCTTTTTTGGAATAAAAATCAAACTGAGGCACTCCCGTAACCGATATTTCGTCATCAGAATATCCTTGAAATTTTTTTGCCTGCTCGCGCATAAAATCACTCCAAACGATTATAGAATCTGTCTTCACTCCAAATAATCCTTTTGAAAGATTATCCCAACTTTTTGGCATGCAAACCGTTTTTATATAAAGCCTCTTGGCGCACTTTAAAAGACCGGAATCAGCATCGCACGAACCGAGAGCTGTTGAAAAAACCAAATCAGGTTTGTATTTTTTTAACAATTCGTCATATTCGTGTTGAGAATTTATCAACGACTCAACATATCTGAATATATTTTTTAATCCCGGAATAAAACGCAATGGAGCCAAAAAAAGCAACCTTGGAATAAAAAATATTTTCTTTGGCGGTTTCCCGGCCATGCGATACCTATAACGTATAAAAACCGTTCTATTAAAAACCAACCCCTTGTACAACTCTCTGATTAATCTCGCAAACCTGACAGTTGGCTCTGGAAGAGAATCTATAAAAAGATTTTTATGTTTATATTCTTCAAACAACCATTTTTCTTTATAATTTGGCGTCAAGACGACAACCCGAACTCCGGACAAAAGAAGGTTCCCGATAATGCCGGTATGAAAAAAATTACGTATCAAAGATCCTCTTGAAATGGAAACCATTATAGTTTTCATTGCCTTGTTTACCATTTATTAATAACATCAACCGCCCGCTTTTTAACACTCATATAAATACGGCCGGACTTTTTTTCAAGATCCGGCGATATGAGCCTTAGTATTTCTTTGCCCAATATTCTGTACTGTCCTCCGACTTTGTTGGCACGCAAAATTCCATGCTTCAAAAGGCGCTTAATGGTACTTTCGCTTATTTTTAGAAGACCCATTGCTTCCTGAGTCGTATAAACAGCATTTTCTTTGATTTCGAAGCTCATATATTATTTATAAATAATAACATATTAATATTAACAAAAGTGTCAAAAAGTGTCAAAAAGTGTCAAGCACTATTTCAGACTATATTGTAGATTATATCCAAAAAATTCAAAGCACACTTTTTCCAAGAAAAATCTCCAGCTCTTTTATAGCCTCTTTTAATCAAGTCTGATCGTAAAAAAGAATCTTTTGCGATTTTCTCCATGGCCGCAAATATTTCTTTTGGATTATCAGGATCAATAAGCAAAGCCGCTCCTCCGGATACTTCCGGGATGGAGCTTGTATTTGAAGCTATAACCGGCGTTCCGCAACTGAAAGCCTCCAAAACAGGAAATCCAAATCCTTCAACAAAAGAAGGATAAACAACAGTGTGTGCTTTCTTATAAATATAAACAAGCTGATTGTCTGACACGTGACCCAAAAAAACAACAAAATCGCCAAGATTATTTTGCTTAATATAATCTTTAATTAGAATAAAATAATCAGAAGCATCGTTATGCTTGCCAACAACGACAAATTTAAAATCTGTTTTAGGATTATTTTTCAAAAAAATATCAAAAGCCTTGAGAGCGCCGATTAAATTTTTCCGCTTTTTAATGGTTGACGCAAAAAGAAAAAACCGATCAGGAAGCAAGATCTTTTCTTCCGCTGTTTTTGAAATATCATTGAATCCGAAATAAAAAACTTTTATTTTTTCGCTTCTGACTTTAAAAAATTTTTCAATATCGCGTTTTGTGGCTTCTGAGATCGCCAAAATCTTTTTTGCCCTTCGAAAAGCCATGGAAGCGACAAAATCCATATACCTGCTTCCGCCACCCACAATCCGATAAGCAAAATCATACACAATGACATAATATTCTTTTGGATTAAAAAACAATGGCACCTGCTGGCCATTAAAAATATATAAATCTGATTTTATTGAAAAAAATAATCCGATTTCTTTCCAAAGACTTCCAAACCCGACCTCAACGACATTGTATTTCGCGCAATATGTTTCTTCACCTAAATCTTCTTTTAAATTTGATCCGTTTTTTGTATAAATAACATATTCATTTTTTTGATCGTTCTTCAATAAACTTTTTAAAAGACCAATTGTAGCACGCTCAAGTCCTGCCGGATTTTTTGAAGAATAAGCTGTCACAAATCCTATTTTCATATGCGAGTATTAATAAAATCCAAAGTATCTTTAGCTCGATTTTCTATAGTATAATTTTTAGCATCAGATCTTGCTTTTTTTGATTTGCTATTGGCGTCATCTTTGTTTTTTAAAACATATAAAATTTTTTCAGATAAATCTTCGTGGTTATCAGGCTCAAAAATAAAAGAGTTCGAAACACTTAAAATCTCAATAATAGATGGCAAATTTGAGGCCACAATAGGAGTTCCGGAAGCCATATACTCAAATAGCTTTAACGGAGATGTATCATATTGAGAATAAGACACAAAACGTTTATTTTTAGAATGCGCAGAATTTGGCAAAACAAGCACATCCGCGGACTTAAGATAAAACGGAATCAAAGCGTGACTCTTGTGCCCTAAAATCATAATATTATCAATCCCAAAGCAATCTGATTTGAATTTTTCAACATCAAGATCTGTTCCGCCGACAAAAACAAATAAAAAATCAGGTAAATCTTTTGCGGCGCGCGCCAAAACATAAACACCTTTCCAATCGTAAAGATGACCTGTATATAAAATTATTTTTTTATCATTCGATAATCCTGTTTTTTGCCGCGCGTTTTCTTTGTTCATTTCAAAATCAAAAATCCCGGCATCAAAAGCGTTTCTGGCCAAAAAAAGTTTCTCAATTGAAATTTTAAACTTTGAAACACACTGCTCAATCTTCCACCTGTTTGTACAGATAATGCCAGACATCATTTTCATTGGAATTCTCCAAAACCAAAAATTGGATTCCGGAAACCCGTGCATATCGTAAAAAACTTTAAAACCAATCAATCTCAATAAAAAACCGCTCACATGATCTCTGGTAAAAACAACACACTCTCTGCAAATGGACCAACACGACAAAACCAAAGACAAAGAATAAGATAATCTTGTTAAAAAAAATCCAAAACGCTTTCCAATTCCAATCGCGTCAATAACCGGTATGAATTTAATTTCAAAATTTTCTTTTATCCCGTAATACTCAAACGCGTTTTCTTGTATAATATTCTTTCTTTTCGGCGCCAAAAGCGTTACTTGGGCACCGAACGAAGAAAAAGCCGAACACATGCTCACTGTTTGCAAACCATACGCTTTTTCAGTAGGAATTCTGCTGTTTGTAACATAAATTATCTTCATAGCTCAGAGTCTTGCGTTAAATACACGACATTAGCTGGTTTATTTTGTAAAATATTATAAATTTGATCCTGTCTATCAATAATTACATTGATCCAATCTTCAAGCATTGATCTTGATATAATACCCTCCCTGGAAAAATACCCACGCGCTCGCGATCTTTCAATCAAAGTATTCTTGTCTTGCATAAAATATATCAAAGAATCCACCTTTGGAAAAAGACAAACGTATTTTTCCAATATTTCTAAACTTACGTTTTTGTCAAATACAGAAAAAAGATTCTGAAAAAATCCTTCGTCTATAACAGCATTTTTCATTCCGGATGCTTTATGATATCTGGCTGCTCTATAAAAAATGGAATGAATTATTTTTGTATACCATAATTTATAGGTTGCGCTAAAAAATAAAATATAATATAAAGTTTTCCAAAAAAGGACAAAATGAAAAACATAAAAACAAGCGCTTCTCCACAAAAGCTCAAAACGCCCGCGAATTACAACGCGCGCAACACCTTTTTCGTTTTCCATATTTTTAGCTTTTGTGGTTTTTCCGGAAGCCGGAACGCCGCACAATTCTGTAATCATATTTTTTTAAAACTGACTATGTATGATTCGGAAAAAAAACCGCTTATAAAATTCAAACGGAAAAATTTAAAAACTTTATACAGAAAAAAATTCAATCCGCAAGAATTCAAAAACGGAAAAGACATCGTAGACGGATAAACTTTAATATCAGAAAAACCAAAATCAATAAGCAACTTGATCAACTCTCTTGGAGAAATCATTCCTTTGTGCATTGCATCTATTTTTCTGTTAAGCAATCTTGCGCGTAGATATTTAGGCGTTTTTGTCACAATAATTCCGGTTCCTCCTTTTTTTACAAGAGAAAAGACTTTTTTTATGACATCGGATTTTTTCGGAAAATATTCAACAGCTCTCACTGATACAAAAAGATCATATTCGTTTTTTGGTTCAAATTTTAAAAAATCATCTTCGATATATTCAATATCAATATTTTTTGGGAGCGACTTTCTCGCTATTGAAAGCATTTCAGAAGAAATATCAAGCAATTCAAATTTCGCTTTTGGATTTTTTTCAATAAACAACCTTGTCCATGTTCCCGCCCCAGGTCCCAGTTCAAAATACGAATCAAATTTTAAGCCCGAAACTTGACGCAATATCGCGTCTTTTGTTGTTTTGTAACCACATTTCTTTATATTTGTTTTGAACCATCTATGGAATTCATAATTTGATTCAAAATTGTTTTTTACCTTGTAATTATATTTTTCTCTTATTTCGTATGTTTCCATATTCATAAAATATATTTATTATGCGGGGTATCAATATTTCAATATTGTAATTATTAACCACTTCTTCACGCAACCCTTCTCCTATTCTATTTCTTTGATTTAATTCAATATTTTTAAAATAAATTATTTTATCTGACAATTTTTCAGCGGATAAATCACCACAAATCACGTCTTTATATAAAAACGAGAAAAGTCCTTCGTTTGAAGTAATAACAGGGACTCCGCAAGCCATTGCCTCCAAAACAGCCTTATCAAGACTCCCTGTATTGCTTAAATTAACAAAAACGTCAGCTTCTTTATAATATTTTATAACTTTCTCGTGCGGAACACTCCCAACAAAATCAACAACGCCCGCAAGTTCGTATTTAAAAACCAAATCTTTTAATTTCTTAAAATACGATTCATCGTATTTCCCAGCAAAACCGCCTATTATAATAATACGAAAATCAATATTTTTATTACGCAGTTCCTTGGTGGCTTCAATCAAAATTTCGTAATTCTTAATAGGAGAAATTCTGCCAACAGACAAAATTGTAAAATTTTTATCTATCTCTTTTTTGTCTGCAATACTGAATTTATCAACATCAATCCCATGCCCTGTTATGATGACTTTTTTTGATTTGATGCGGAAACTTTCAATTGACGGAGTAAAAACAATATCACTTAATTTTTCCGCGATTCTGAGCTTTGTGTCAACCGACTTATGCGCATACCAAAGACCAATTTTTTTTCCCAGAAGCCGCCAAAACAATCCACCAATACAAACATATATTGGATTCATATGGACAAACACGGAATCATAATTGCTTCTTTGTTTAAAAATTATTCTATAAAAAATTTTTAAATATTTAAATTTTGAAATCCCTGATTCTTTTCCAAGAGAAAAAACTTTTACATTGTCAGGTAAATTATGTCTTCCTTCAAAAAGACAAACCAATATAACGCTTTCACAATGCTTTGAAAACTCCTCAACCCATCTGTGAAAAAATCCTAAAATAGGATCGTCTTTATCTATTTTCTGAGTCAAGATCAAAAGCTTCATAATAGAACCTACTCCCAATGTTTTTTATAATCTTTTAGATAATCTTCCTCAGTGCCAAGATAGTCAATTGATTTTTTCCCGTTTTCGGAAAGATTTTTTCTCAAATCTTCACTCAAAATCATTCTTTCCAAAGCCGAAATCACCCCTTCTTTATCGCCAATATCAACGACTATTGAGTTTTCTTTGTTTATAGCCTCCCCGACAACTCCCACGTCGGTTGTCACAATCGGGCACCCACATGCAGCGGACTGAATAAGCGTCATTCCATATCCCTCGTAATCCGAAGTCAAAAGATAAACATCAGCTGTTTTGAAATAAGAAGACAAATCTTGAACCCAACCTTCAAATTTAACGCTTTTTTCAAGCCCGAGCCCTGCCACCAAGTTGCGCAAATTAGACTCGCGCGACCCTGAACCCGCTATCACAAGCCCTGCGTTTGGCCTCTTTTTTAAAACTTCCGAAAAAGCGATTATACCCAAAGACACGTTTTTTTCTCGCTCAAGACGAGACGCCATAAGAATTATAAAATCAAATTCAGGATATTTTTCGCGCAAATTGACCAAAATCGGTCTTTTTTCAATTTCCTCAGGGTCAACGAAAATCGGAAGAATAAAAACTTTGGACATCTGGCAATTCAAAGTTGATAAAGATTTTTTTATTCTTTCGCTTACCACTCTTATGCTATCGCCACGAGGCAAAAGACGCTTCCCCAGAACAACTCTTACGCGATTTTTAAATGATCCCATGGCAAAATATTGGCTCAAAAAATCAGTGTGAACTTGAAGTTGCAATTTGCACTTTTTTATTTTGCTTATCAAAAATCCGGCAAGCCCGGCTTCAAAAGGATCCTGCGTCGTCACAAGATCTATATTATGATTTATTTTCAGAGATTTTAAAACCGCTGAAAAAGGATAAAAAATTTTAAAAAAGGATCTTGTCAAAACGACGCGAGTGTTTTCCGATAAAAAAATTTCCGACGAATCACAATCTTTTCTTGAACAAAAAAGAATTATATCAAGACTATCAACAAGAGATCCGTATTTTTTCATTCTCTCTTGGGCATGGCTTTGCTCTTTTGAAATTGATTTGTCCGAGCTTATCATCAAAACATTCATAAACTTGCCTCCTTTTGCAAATCATCTAAATCGCTTTTTTTGAAAGTGATAAATTTATTCACAATGTAATTACCTATGGCAAGGACTAATCCGACTATCGCCTGCCCAAGCATATACCAAACACCAAGATATTCAACCAACACAAACAAAAGCGAAGGATTAAGCAAAAAATTGGAAACTCCCAAAATTATATATATCGTGAATTGTTTACTCATCCTTTCAATGCTAGGATCGCGAAAAGTCCAAAATTTTTGCAACACAAAACTGGTAAAAAACGAAACAATAAAAGCTATGGCTGAAGACGCCACATACCACAAACCGAATATATCGGTTAACACATAAAGAACAACAAGTTGAGAAAACACGGCAACGCATCCGGACATAATGTATTTTATCGGTGTCTTGTGATTGTGTATGTAAATAATCGTTTCCGGAGATTTTGCTGAAATTTTTGTTTTTAAAAATTGTTTTATTATTTGATACATGTTTTGTCAATCAATAATGAATTGTATATTTCACGATATTTTTCGGCTATTCCGTTCCAATCGTATTTTTCTTTGGCAAGAATGGTTCCGTTTTTGGAAAGCTTGTTTGAGAATTCCTTGTCGCTTTTTATTCTCATTATCGCTTCCGCGACTGACTTTGGATTCTCGCAAGACGCGAACACTCCTGTTTCTCCGTTCTTTACAAAATCAACTATGCCTCCTGTTTGGGTCGCCACGACAGGTATTTGGGCTGCCATGGCTTCTATGAATGAATTTCCAAATCCTTCTGTTCTGGAAATTCTGGCAAACACATCGGAAGAATGAAGCATTTTTGGAATGTCGTCGGCATTGATATGCCCAAGAAAAACAATCTTGTCTTTGAATTTTTGCGCTCTTTTCTTTAGTTCTTTCTCAAGCGGACCGGTTCCTGCTATCACTATTTTTACTTCGCGAGGAAGAAAAGCCGCTGAATCTATAAGAACGTCTATTCCGTTTTTGTAAACAAGCCTTGATGAAGTGAAAACTATAAAATCGTTTTGCCGCACGGACCAACTGTTTTTTATTGTTGCTTTTTCGTCCGCAGGAAGGCTTGCGTTGAATTTTTCAAAATCAACACCATTCGGAATAATTATCGGTCGCGCATTGTAATAATATTTCAAAGCTCTTTTGGCGAGCCATTCGCTTATTGCCACAATCTTATCCGCCTTTGAAAAAATCATGCGATACAAAGGATACCAAAACCATGTTCTTAAAAAAATAAAAAAATCAGAATCTCCGCTTTGCATTGTAAGTATATATGGAACGCTTTTGTGCCTTATCTTAAAAAACAAAGCCCCAACACCGGCATAAGTCTCCAAAAAAGCATGGCAAGCAAAATAAGGATTTTCTTTGTGCAAATCCGAAGCCAAACGGCAAGCGACGAAAGGATAAAAAAT
>Ga0172369_10003242_pt1 | contig 21566 bp, 10 predicted proteins | sample LakKiv25m_FD_114539 | JGI IMG/M metagenome (GOLD analysis project Ga0172369, IMG submission 114539) | Freshwater microbial communities from Kabuno Bay, South-Kivu, Congo - kab_022012_11.25m | ecosystem: Environmental > Aquatic > Freshwater > Lake | place: Democratic Republic of the Congo...
ACATCAAGTCGTTTGTTTACTTTGTTGCCCATACATCCTCCTTCCCGGGGCAAGAAAGATGTCTTTATTATATGCAACGTGTCGAATCACTTCATCGTTGCATTGAGTTTGTCATTTAACATAAAATACAGCAATTCATCTAGTAGAAAATTGGCAGTTTTTTATGCTTTTAAGTATATTAATAAAGTAATATTATTAAAAGTTACAAGGAAAATGGCTTTCAATTGATTTATCGTGTTTTTAGCCCCGGTAAGCGGCATCTTCAGAATGTTTTTGGCGGGTTATCGTAAACATGGGCTTTACCAACGTATGAATATACCGAAATGATGGCCGATATCTTCGTGCAGATTGACCAATAGCGATTGAAAACGGAGGTTTGATTTGTTATTGTAATATGGCGTTTGGGGCTGTAGCTCATCTGGGAGAGCGCGTCGTTCGCAACGACGAGGTAGCGAGTTCGATCCTCGTCAGCTCCACCACGGAAATGAAAACACGACTGTATGGCAGCCGTGTTTTTTTATTGATGATGATCTCGTTATTTTTTTCTAGTCATGACGCCGTCGACGATTTGGTACACCTTGTCGCAGAATTCGGTCAAGCGTTCGTCATGGGTGACCATGATCGTGGCTTTGTTCAGCGCTTTGGTTTCCCTGGCCAGAAGTTTGACGACTTCGAATGCGCGCGAAGTATCGAGGCTGGCGGTCGGCTCATCGGCGAGGATAACTAACGGATCATGATACAGTGCCTTGGCAATGGCGACGCGTTGACGTTCGCCACCCGACAGTTCGGCGGGATATTTCTTGCTCAGTTTTTTGATGCCAAGCTTTTCCGCCAATGAATCCCACCTTTCGAGATTCGGTTTCGTTTTGGTGATCTTGTTATGGAGGAACATTTGGTCGGCAATCGTCAAGAAGGGAATCAGGTTCGAACTTTGCAGAATGAAACCAATCTTTTCAAACCGGACCGCTGACCGCTGCTTCATGTTCAGTCGGCTGAACTTTTCGCCTCCGATGAGCACTTTGCCTGTCGTTGGCGATTGAAGTCCGCCGATGATGGTTAAGAATGTCGATTTACCAGAACCCGAGGGACCGATGATGGCAATCAGATCGCCTTCTTCGGCATAGAAGTTCGTCTCTTTCAATGCGTGGATGACGTCGTCGTTTTGGAGAAAGTCTTTGGTGATGCCTTGCATCTCGATGAGTTTTTTCATGGCGTTACTCCTAACCGATGGCGATGCGCGGGTCGATTTTAAGCACCGCTTTGACCGAGAAGGTCGCCCCCAGCACCGCGAATAGGAAGAAGGCGAAGGTAATGACCCCATAGAACAGTCCGTTGATGGCAAAGGGGACGAAACCGCCTAGGAAGATGCCGCTGATTATTGTCAGCACGAGACCGATGAACACGCCGAACCCGGTGATGATCAGCGTCTGCATGATAACCGAACCGCCGATATAGCCGTTGGATATTCCTTGCGCCTTCATGACGCCGAACATCGGCGTTTTCTGAATCGTCAAGACGTAGATGAAAATGCCGAGTACGAAAGCCACGATAAGAATCAAGAAGCCGATCATCAAACTGAACGTAGCGACTTGGGCGCTATAGCCGGGCAGATTATTGATGAACTCCTGGATTGTATATAACTGCAGATTGTCGCCGATGATTGAAGCTGCACCTTTGATGACGACCGCGCTGAATAATAGAACAGGGATGGTCGCCCGGAACCGATATTCCATCCATGTTTCAAGATTGACGTAGGCAATCGGTGCCGTTTGGTAGGTAGCGTTACTGACGAAGCCGACGATGGTCCATTCGATTTCGGTTCCGGCTAAAATGATGGTGTCGCCGATTTCATACCCGAGTTCTTGTAGCGAATCGTCGACGACGGCTTCGTAATCGGCCAAAGTGATGTCGGGAGCGATGAAGGAACCGTTTTCGATTCCAAAAGCGTATACCTCTTCCTTAGTCAAATCGGGATCAACCGCGTTGACGTCTTTGATGACCGCGGGGAATAGACCGACTTTAGCGACCTCTTCGGCGCCGACGATCGAATCATAGTCATCGTCGGTCATCACCGACATCATGATGTTGTCGTTGGCGTCCTTGGTCATCACGATCTGGTCGGCGCTCCAGGCGTTGATGCCGTTTGTATAGGAACTGGCTAAGCCATACGCCAGCGAGGTGAGAAAATAGACTAGATAGGCCACCAAGGCCACCAAGACGACGATCAGGCTGAATTTGCCTTTGGCATGCCGCAGCTCTTTCCAAGCTAAAAACATGTTATAACCTCATTCCTATAGGAGCGGGAGAATATCTTTTTCGATTTTCTCCGGTTTGACCGATGGACTATAGCGTTTTATCACCTTGCCTGAGCGGTCGACGAGGAATTTCGTGAAGTTCCACTTCAGACCGGCACGGAACAAACCGCCCTTTTTCTGTTTTAGATAAGTGTAAAGAAGGTTTTCATCGGGACCGTTGACGTTGATTTTGGCAAACCGGTCGAAGGTCGTGCTATAGTTTTTGGCACAGAATTTTTCGATTTCTTCCGGGGTACCCGGAGTTGATTTGGCAAACTGGTTACAAGGGAAATCAAGGATTTCCAATCCTTTGTCGTGATACTTGCCGAATAGATACTGCAGGGCGGAATACTGAGGCGTGAAGATACATTTCGTCGCCGTGTTGACAATCAGCATCACCTTGCCTTGATAGTGTTCGAGGGCGACTTTCTCGCCATTGGCTTTTTCAACCGTGATTTGATATATGCTCATAAAAACTCCTTAACTAATATAATAACAACCATTATTTTTTCTTTCTAACACCATGATAATCATTCTCCTGTTTTCCCGATTTGATAGGCCAAAACGGAGAAGAAGTGATAATATATAGTGGCAAGGAATGAGTATGGTTATTGACATATTGCAGATCTCACGTGACGCTCGTGAAGCCAAGCGTCATTTTAATGATGTCATCGACGCTTCGGTCGGGATGTTTATCGGCGAGAACGGCTTCGTCGGCGGCCTTCCGGTCGTCTTTGAGACGTTAAAAAGCATGCCGCCCGAACTGATGATCCCTTATCCATCGGTCGATGGCGGTCAGCCTTTCAAGGACAACGTGTTCGACTGGGTGTTCCAGCAATACGGCGACTTGATCAAGAAGAACTTCAGCCACTTCGTGTGCGCCACGCCAGGCGGCAGCGGCGCCGTCGCCAGCGTCTTCCATACGCTCGTACCGAAGAAAGAAAAGATTCTTGTGTCCGACGTTCGATGGCAATACGACCGCTTTAGCGAACCGGCCGGAGTCGAACTGGAACATTATTCGCTATTCGAAGGCGAGTACTTCAACTTGGCCAGTTTCCGCGAAAAGCTTATAAACCTGTGCCAAGTCCAGCAGCGCATCGTCATTGTCATGAACGACCCGTGTCAGAATCCGAGCGGCTACACCTTGTCGCTTAAGGAATGGGACGACCTAATTGCCGTTTTAAACGAAATGACCCATAACGAACTGGTTCTTTTATACGACATCGCCTATATCGATTATTCGTGCGAACCGGATCAACGGGTCAAATCCGCCAAACTCATCAATTTGAAACCCCATGTCCACGTCATGGTCACCTTCAGCGGATCGAAAACCTTCGGGGCCTACGGGCTTCGCCTGGGAGCATTGATCGGCTTGAGCCGTGACAAAGATTGGCTACAAAAAGAACGCACGCGCGTATTTGAACTTGCCCGCGGGACCTGGTCATGCTCTCCGACCCCTTCGATCGAACTATTGAATAAGATGATGACCCCTGAGAATAAACCCCAGTTCCTACAAGGACTCGCGGAAGCCCGGGCCACGATCATCAAACGCGGTCAGCTGTTTTTAAGCCAAGCGCGCGAAGTCGGGCTGCCGCTGATTCCATACGTCAACGGATTCTACGTCATCGTCAAATGCGACAATTCACACCATGCCTATGAAACGTTGGCGAAAAAACACATCTTCGCGGTACCGGTCGATCAAGGAATACGCGTTGCTTTGTGCTCATTGCGATTGAAAGACATCGACGGATTGCCGGCCCGCATGAAGCAATTGCTGTTCTAATAAACAAAATCAGCCTCTTTGGTTACTTATCGCCTTAATCCGTAATAAAGTAATAGAGAGGCTTTTTTAGTGCCACGTAAATCGCGCTTCCAGGAACAATCGGAAAACAAGCTAAGGGTCGAAACGATCTCGAAACTTTTTTCGGCGGCGACGATGACGGTGGCCACGGTGGTCGTCGTCAGCGTGTTCGTGCCCCAAAGCCCGCGTGCCACGCTTGAAGACGTCATCGTGTTCGAAGACCGCGTTTCATACCGCGTCAACATCGTCGATCCCGATCAGGCCATCCAAAACGATTCCTTATTGGTCAGATTGTCAAATCAGTTGGAACTTTACGAAACGACGCTTCAGTTTGGCTATTCGCTAGGCGCGTTTGACAACCTGAATACCGGCACCTCATATTTTCTCGAAGTTGTCGCCGATAAAGGCTTCGGTCTTGAACGGCTGGCTTCTAAACGCATCAAAACGCTCGCTCGTGACGGAGGCCTTATTGCCTCGGTCGATGTGCTTGAGGCAACCGAACAAGGAGCGATTCCGTTTGAAGTGACGACCGTTTACTACAATAGACAAGAAACATACACGGCGTTCTCGCTTGAATATGCCTCGGTGTACCAGGATATATATGAAGAGTCTTCGTCATCGATGGAACCACAACCGCTTGTATATACGCCGATTGAACTTATCGCGTCACCAAGCACAACGATTATCGATATACCCAGTTATCACGCGGAAGTGCATTTCAGGCTCCTTGGCTACACCTCATTGACCGAATACGTCATTTTGGATGAAGCCGTGACTCCGATGCCGTTTAGGTTCGAAGCTTATGCCTACTTGAAGCAAGTCAGCACTAGGTCAGTATCGGCGTATGTCTATCCTTCATATATGCTGGATGGCGCGGTATATACCGCGGAGCTCTACCGCGGCAGCCGCAAGATGGACACCAAGGAAGTAACCATTCCCTCTACAGGACAAAACGAATACGAACAGCAAGCCGTCGTTTCCTTTACTTCTCTACTTCCGTCCACCGACTATACCATTCGTTTCTACGGGGATTACGTGAATCCGCAGACGCTGAGACAGGAAATAACGATGTTTTCCGAATATGAGGTGACGACACTGGGAACTTATTCCTATCAATATGACTATATCGAGGACGATACGAGCATCCAGGCGACGATCACGCTGATCGATCCAAACCATAACTTCCAATCTTTCTTCTATGAAATATATGAAGAAGGCGCCGCATACCCATATCCAACAGGCCAAAACGGTTTCCTGAGCCCGGAGAACAAGACATCGACGCTTAACATCGTCAAACCTGACTATCCCGCCTATCGCATCGTTATCGGTGTCCGTAACAACACGGACTACTACAAATACGATGTCATAGATACACCTTTTTTTTCATAAGGAGATCACATTATGAAATTCTTCAAAAGCATGTCCAAAGCCGCCAAAGTCAAATTTCTGATAACTGCGATTGTCGTTTTGGTTCTCATTTTGGTTGGAACCTTAGTGCCGCTCATTTTCCCAACATCTGGCTTTGCGGCCATCATCGATAACAGCATCGGAAAGTTCTTCAATATTTGGGACTTCCTCAAGAACAATTACGTAACGATAATCGAGTCAGTGGCGATTGTCGTATTCGTATGGGTGCTGCAAAAAGTGATCGTGTTTCTGGCGGCCTTGCTCATTCGTAAGGGACATCGTTCGGAGACGGTCGGCCGCTTGTTCACAAGTGCGGTCACCTATACCGCGGTCATCGTGGCCATCTTCCTGGTGCTGAGCGCCTGGGGCGTGCAGCAGGCAACGTTGCTAGCCGCGGCCGCCATCCTCGGCTTAGCGGTCTCTTTTGGCGCCCAAAGCCTAATTGAAGACATATTCGCCGGCTTGTTCATTATCTTTGAAAAACAATTTTTAGTCGGTGACGTGATTCAAGTCGGCGCCCATCGCGGCATCGTGCGCGAGATTGGCATCCGTATAACCAAGATTGAAGATCTTAATGGCGATGTCCTTATTATCAATAACTCCGACATCAGGGGCGCGATTAATACGTCGATTAACCCGTCACCCGCCATCTGCGACATTTCCATTTCCTATTCCGAAGACATCGAACGGGTCGAGAAAATCATCAAGGCCAACCTTGAAGACATTAAGAAGAGAATTCCCGACATCTTGGAAGGTCCATATTACTTTGGAGTACAGAAGCTTGGCGACAGTGGTGTAACCCTTCGCATATACGCACGTGCGGATGAACTTAAGAGATACTCAGTACTAAGAGCGTTAAATCGTGAATTCAAACTACTGTTCGACAAGAATAACATCGAAATCCCGTTCAATCAAATCGTCATCCATCAAGCCAAAGAAAAAGAATAAATAACATTTCAATCAATAAAAAAACGTCCTCAACTACGAGGACGTTTTTCATTTGGAGTGAATAGTCTATTATGCTCTTTTGCGACGATAGATGAAGACGAGGCCGGCGCTGACGATGAGCGCACTTGCAAAAATAAATAGCGTAGCAATTGATGAATCAATCGGAGTGGTAATCGCTTCCTGGTTAGCGTCGGCAGTATACTTGGTGCCGGTTGATGAAACCAAGAAGTTGGTCCAGCCTGGAGTTGCTTTGTATTTGTTCCATAAGAAGACGTAACGAGTACGGGCCGCAACAACATTAGCTTCCGTTGTGCCTCCAGCCACGAAGTAGTCTTTGGCAGCTGCCGATAGCGTAGCGTATTCTGTCGCTAATGTTGACCAAGGAACTTGATCACCTTGAAGCGCGGCGCACTGAGCAGCAGTTTCTTGAATGAAATACGCGCCGTAGGATGAAGCTTCCTGAACTTCGTTGACTGTGAATGTTAAAGGCAAATTGGAAATCAATACTGCCCTGTCTCCCGATGTTACGCTATTCCATTCGGATTCCGGCACCGTGCGAACTGCGTCAACATAGGAAATACCCCAACCGCCACTGCGCCCATCAGCAAATTCAAGATAGTATTTTTTCGCGCCGTCAAGCGACGAAAGGTTAAGCATGTGGTTATCGAAACCTTCTGATTCTTTGGTAGAAAGATTATCGCGCCTTACAAAGCGGATTTTTTCAATATTGGTGCCCACCTCTTTTACCGATATGAATATTTGTTTATCGTAACGTAAACCGCCAGCCCAATCAAAACGTATGTACTTATTAGTAGTTACTATAAAAGCGCTTGAGCGTAAAACTCCAAGGCTTGCATCGCCACCCTGATTGCTCTTGGCATAATGGCTGCTTGAATAGTACCAGCCAGTTGCCGTGTCATTTGAAACAGCCCAATCAGATAAATCGGTGTTGAAATAACCATTTTTAATCGAGTTGTCCGCCGTATCAATACCTTGAATGCTTGGCAATATATTGGTGGCAGTCTGATCAGAGTTTGGAGAAGGTGCTGACGCAATATATGTCACAAAACTATCAGCAGATAATATTGACCAATCATATGCAGATGTATCGCATAGCAAGATGTAGAGATTTTCTCCCAACGAAACAACGTTGGTCATGTCGTAGTAATACTGGAACAAAAATGCTTCGGCATTAGTGATTGATGACCCATATTGAGTCGTTGCAATAGTAGTGTTGTTATAGTTCTTATTAGCAAAACGGGCAACTTCTGTATCATCGCTTACCTTTCTAACGGACATATAAGCGAATGAATCGGCATTTCCGCCACCTAATTTGAAACTAATCCAGCCACTTCCGCCAAGGACAAAGTTGGAAGAGCGTAAATAACCCATGCGTTCAGATGATTGATCCCAGGTAATGGATCCGCTCGTAATACCAAGTTGATAATTTCCGTCTCTACCATAAGGATTACTGCTGAAATATGTTCCATTATGAACAAGAGATGAATCGAAGGCAGCCATACCGTTTTCATCTTTCCATAACCTGAATACTTTCCAACCAGTTAGATCACCAGTTTCAAAACCGCCATTAGGAATTTGATAGGGCGAATAAATTGCCTCAACTTCGTTTTCTGGTTCTTTCGGCGCGATGTTAATGGCCGCAATGGTGGCCGGAATCAAAATCAACGGGATTAAGATGCTTTTTTTCATGAATAGTCTCCCTTCATATGCAAAATGATGAAGCGCTTACATGTCTTCATATTTATAATATGGGCAGTTGTCTTCATGTGTCAATGATATTGATAAGTTAATACACGATTAATAAAAAGGTAAATTATTAATATTAATTAATGCGATATAGACAATATAAACCTGCTCCAATCAACCCGGCGTCTTGATCGTTAATAGCTTTTGCGATTGGTATAAGATTTCGAAGCGCTTTATAAATAAAGGGAGAGACGCATTCTTCAAGTTTATCCATGAAATACTGAGATGATTTCATAATTCCGCCGCCCAAGACGATGATATCTGGTTCATACAAATTGATGATATTGCCTAGCGCCATGCCTAGATGACGGAGCCATTCATCAAATAAACCGGTTAATTTATCATTAATGAATACTTCTCCAGCGATATTGCATTCAACTCCTCTTTCCTTTGCCATAAGGACGAGACTTTTTCCCGAGCACCAAGATTCAAAACTTCCTTGATTCATCGATGGGTTCGGGGAAGGCCGATTCGGATCGATGACCATATTTCCTATTTCTTGGGCGAAACCGCGGGTTCCGGTGATAAGCTGCCCATCGATGACAAGACCTCCGCCGATGCCGGTGGATAGTGTAATGTATTGAACCGTCTTGTAACCTTTTCCCGCCCCGATCATCGCTTCGGCGTATCCGGCCGCGTTGGCGTCGTTGATCAGCACGACCGGCAAACCAAACCGAGCTTCCAAAATGGGTTTCAAATCAATGTTGGAAACACCAATGTTTGGAAGATCATGGACATATCCGGTTTCTGGATTCACCGGACCGGGAATGCCGATGCCGATGCCGGATATCGGCTTTTCACATTGCCGGATGGCAATGCCGATCATCATTTGAATTTGATTAATCAGTCCTTCTTTATCGTGAAGAATCGTTCTCACCGAATCTTTAAAAAGAATCTGGCCGGTTTCCGACACGATCGCTGACCTGACATTGGTACCGCCGATATCCAAGGCGACGACATATTTCATATTGCTTTACCTAAGAAGGGATAACTGACGATTATTCGCATGTTTCCTTCGATGGCCATATTAGTAGTCCCAGACGTAATTATTATGGCGTCGCCGGTCGCCACTGCCAGCTTACCGATTTTGCCTTTTCCTTCGATGATGATGGCCGCATAATACTGGTTCTTTTCAAGTATAGGTGCAAAAGAAGATTCGACGTTCCATTCCTCGATGGCAAAATAATTGCCTGTCCATATCACTTGCCGATTATTTCTCGAAAAAGTTATCTTCTTAGGCGTTAGTGACTTATCAGGTATCGACGTTACTTCGATCGCTTCCTTAAGATGAAGCGGCCGAGCATTACCTTTTTCATCAAGCCGATTGTAGTCATAAACGCGGAAAGTCGTGTCCGATGACTGCTGTATTTCGAGTAGGAAAGTGCCACCCTTGATCGCGTGAAGCGTTCCAGGGATGACCGGGATCAAATAGTTACGATCAATTGGTTGGTACTTAAGCAGTTGGGACCATTTGTTGGCTTCGATCAAAGACTTCAGTTCTTCCTTGGTCTTTGCCGTGTGTCCCAGTTGCACCGTGTGGTCCATGGACGGCTCGAGTATCAGCCACGTTTCCTCTTTTCCATAGGCGCGTCCGTGCTTACGTTCATAATCGTCGTCAGGGTGCACTTGGACGGAAAGGTCGCTACTGGCGTCGATGAACTTGATGAGAAGCGGGAATTCATTCCGTTCGTCATTAGCGAATAGTTCTTTATGTGATTTGAATAATTCATTAAGCGATATTCCGTCAAATGGACCGCCTTCGATAAGGCAATCGCCTTCGGAATGGGCTGAGATCAGCCAGCATTCGCCGACCTTATCTCCCAGTTGCGGTTGATGATAAAGGTGCGACAGCTTTGATCCGCCCCATATCTTGTCCTTGAATATCGGTTTGAGCTTCAAAATGGTTTGGCTCTTCATAAATGGTCGATAAACTCCTTAAGCGAAGTTTTGATCAATGATAATTTTTCTTTTGACTCGACGTCGGTTTTGGCGATAGCCACCATGTATATCTTTAGTTTAGGCTCGGTGCCCGAAGGACGGACTGTGAGGGAACCTCCGTCGGCAAAGACCAACTTGATGACATCGGATGTCGGTAGTTTGATTTTGTCGCTCCGGCCGTCGACGTAAGTCTTTGTACCCGATGAATAATCCTCACAAGCAAGCACATCGAGTTTCTTGAAACTTATCCATGCCGTCTTCCGCAGTTGCTCCATGACGATGTCGGTGTTGCGGATACGTTCATTCTTGGTCAGGTCGATCGTGGCCAGTTCATAGCCATAGTAACCATACTTACGATATAACGCATCGAGGCGTTCGCTCAGTGATTGATTCTTTTTTTGATAATCGGCCATCATCGAGGCCACGAGGGTCATCGCCTGGAAGGCGTCCTTGTCGCGGACTTCGGGAGAAGCTAGATATCCGCATGATTCTTCATAGCCGAAGAAGAAACGTTCCTGGTTTGAAAGCTTGGCAATCTGCTCGCCGATGAATTTGAAACCGGTCAGCGTCATGATAGTCCTAAGACCATGGTCTAGGGCAATGGCTTCCCCGAGTTTTGGGGTCACGATCGTGACCCCAAAACTCGGGGAAGCCATTGCCCTAGACCATGGTCTTAGGACTATCATGACGCTGACCGGTTTCAAATTCATCGGCGAGCAGATTGCCAAGCTTTCAAACCAGGAACGTTTCTTCTTCGGCTATGAAGAATCATGCGGATATCTAGCTTCTCCCGAAGTCCGCGACAAGGACGCCTTCCAGGCGATGACCCTCGTGGCCTCGATGATGGCCGATTATCAAAAAAAGAATCAATCACTGAGCGAACGCCTCGATGCGTTATATCGTAAGTATGGTTACTATGGCTATGAACTGGCCACGATCGACCTGACCAAGAATGAACGTATCCGCAACACCGACATCGTCATGGAGCAACTGCGGAAGACGGCATGGATAAGTTTCAAGAAACTCGATGTGCTTGCTTGTGAGGATTATTCATCGGGTACAAAGACTTACGTCGACGGCCGGAGCGACAAAATCAAACTACCGACATCCGATGTCATCAAGTTGGTCTTTGCCGACGGAGGTTCCCTCACAGTCCGTCCTTCGGGCACCGAGCCTAAACTAAAGATATACATGGTGGCTATCGCCAAAACCGACGTCGAGTCAAAAGAAAAATTATCATTGATCAAAACTTCGCTTAAGGAGTTTATCGACCATTTATGAAGAGCCAAACCATTTTGAAGCTCAAACCGATATTCAAGGACAAGATATGGGGCGGATCAAAGCTGTCGCACCTTTATCATCAACCGCAACTGGGAGATAAGGTCGGCGAATGCTGGCTGATCTCAGCCCATTCCGAAGGCGATTGCCTTATCGAAGGCGGTCCATTTGACGGAATATCGCTTAATGAATTATTCAAATCACATAAAGAACTATTCGCTAATGACGAACGGAATGAATTCCCGCTTCTCATCAAGTTCATCGACGCCAGTAGCGACCTTTCCGTCCAAGTGCACCCTGACGACGATTATGAACGTAAGCACGGACGCGCCTATGGAAAAGAGGAAACGTGGCTGATACTCGAGCCGTCCATGGACCACACGGTGCAACTGGGACACACGGCAAAGACCAAGGAAGAACTGAAGTCTTTGATCGAAGCCAACAAATGGTCCCAACTGCTTAAGTACCAACCAATTGATCGTAACTATTTGATCCCGGTCATCCCTGGAACGCTTCACGCGATCAAGGGTGGCACTTTCCTACTCGAAATACAGCAGTCATCGGACACGACTTTCCGCGTTTATGACTACAATCGGCTTGATGAAAAAGGTAATGCTCGGCCGCTTCATCTTAAGGAAGCGATCGAAGTAACGTCGATACCTGATAAGTCACTAACGCCTAAGAAGATAACTTTTTCGAGAAATAATCGGCAAGTGATATGGACAGGCAATTATTTTGCCATCGAGGAATGGAACGTCGAATCTTCTTTTGCACCTATACTTGAAAAGAACCAGTATTATGCGGCCATCATCATCGAAGGAAAAGGCAAAATCGGTAAGCTGGCAGTGGCGACCGGCGACGCCATAATAATTACGTCTGGGACTACTAATATGGCCATCGAAGGAAACATGCGAATAATCGTCAGTTATCCCTTCTTAGGTAAAGCAATATGAAATATGTCGTCGCCTTGGATATCGGCGGTACCAATGTCAGGTCAGCGATCGTGTCGGAAACCGGCCAGATTCTTTTTAAAGATTCGGTGAGAACGATTCTTCACGATAAAGAAGGACTGATTAATCAAATTCAAATGATGATCGGCATTGCCATCCGGCAATGTGAAAAGCCGATATCCGGCATCGGCATCGGCATTCCCGGTCCGGTGAATCCAGAAACCGGATATGTCCATGATCTTCCAAACATTGGTGTTTCCAACATTGATTTGAAACCCATTTTGGAAGCTCGGTTTGGTTTGCCGGTCGTGCTGATCAACGACGCCAACGCGGCCGGATACGCCGAAGCGATGATCGGGGCGGGAAAAGGTTACAAGACGGTTCAATACATTACACTATCCACCGGCATCGGCGGAGGTCTTGTCATCGATGGGCAGCTTATCACCGGAACCCGCGGTTTCGCCCAAGAAATAGGAAATATGGTCATCGATCCGAATCGGCCTTCCCCGAACCCATCGATGAATCAAGGAAGTTTTGAATCTTGGTGCTCGGGAAAAAGTCTCGTCCTTATGGCAAAGGAAAGAGGAGTTGAATGCAATATCGCTGGAGAAGTATTCATTAATGATAAATTAACCGGTTTATTTGATGAATGGCTCCGTCATCTAGGCATGGCGCTAGGCAATATCATCAATTTGTATGAACCAGATATCATCGTCTTGGGCGGCGGAATTATGAAATCATCTCAGTATTTCATGGATAAACTTGAAGAATGCGTCTCTCCCTTTATTTATAAAGCGCTTCGAAATCTTATACCAATCGCAAAAGCTATTAACGATCAAGACGCCGGGTTGATTGGAGCAGGTTTATATTGTCTATATCGCATTAATTAATATTAATAATTTACCTTTTTATTAATCGTGTATTAACTTATCAATATCATTGACACATGAAGACAACTGCCCATATTATAAATATGAAGACATGTAAGCGCTTCATCATTTTGCATATGAAGGGAGACTATTCATGAAAAAAAGCATCTTAATCCCGTTGATTTTGATTCCGGCCACCATTGCGGCCATTAACATCGCGCCGAAAGAACCAGAAAACGAAGTTGAGGCAATTTATTCGCCCTATCAAATTCCTAATGGCGGTTTTGAAACTGGTGATCTAACTGGTTGGAAAGTATTCAGGTTATGGAAAGATGAAAACGGTATGGCTGCCTTCGATTCATCTCTTGTTCATAATGGAACATATTTCAGCAGTAATCCTTATGGTAGAGACGGAAATTATCAACTTGGTATTACGAGCGGATCCATTACCTGGGATCAATCATCTGAACGCATGGGTTATTTACGCTCTTCCAACTTTGTCCTTGGCGGAAGTGGCTGGATTAGTTTCAAATTAGGTGGCGGAAATGCCGATTCATTCGCTTATATGTCCGTTAGAAAGGTAAGCGATGATACAGAAGTTGCCCGTTTTGCTAATAAGAACTATAACAACACTACTATTGCAACGACTCAATATGGGTCATCAATCACTAATGCCGAAGCATTTTTGTTCCAGTATTACTACGACATGACCAACGTTGTTTCGTTGGGAGAAAATCTCTACATCTTGCTATGCGATACATCTGCATATGATTGGTCAATATTATCTGCTGATAGTTTTGTGACATATATTGCGTCAGCACCTTCTCCAAACTCTGATCAGACTGCCACCAATATATTGCCAAGCATTCAAGGTATTGATACGGCGGACAACTCGATTAAAAATGGTTATTTCAACACCGATTTATCTGATTGGGCTGTTTCAAATGACACGGCAACTGGCTGGTACTATTCAAGCAGCCATTATGCCAAGAGCAATCAGGGTGGCGATGCAAGCCTTGGAGTTTTACGCTCAAGCGCTTTTATAGTAACTACTAATAAGTACATACGTTTTGATTGGGCTGGCGGTTTACGTTACGATAAACAAATATTCATATCGGTAAAAGAGGTGGGCACCAATATTGAAAAAATCCGCTTTGTAAGGCGCGATAATCTTTCTACCAAAGAATCAGAAGGTTTCGATAACCACATGCTTAACCTTTCGTCGCTTGACGGCGCGAAAAAATACTATCTTGAATTTGCTGATGGGCGCAGTGGCGGTTGGGGTATTTCCTATGTTGACGCAGTTCGCACGGTGCCGGAATCCGAATGGAATAGCGTAACATCGGGAGACAGGGCAGTATTGATTTCCAATTTGCCTTTAACATTCACAGTCAACGAAGTTCAGGAAGCTTCATCCTACGGCGCGTATTTCATTCAAGAAACTGCTGCTCAGTGCGCCGCGCTTCAAGGTGATCAAGTTCCTTGGTCAACATTAGCGACAGAATACGCTACGCTATCGGCAGCTGCCAAAGACTACTTCGTGGCTGGAGGCACAACGGAAGCTAATGTTGTTGCGGCCCGTACTCGTTACGTCTTCTTATGGAACAAATACAAAGCAACTCCAGGCTGGACCAACTTCTTGGTTTCATCAACCGGCACCAAGTATACTGCCGACGCTAACCAGGAAGCGATTACCACTCCGATTGATTCATCAATTGCTACGCTATTTATTTTTGCAAGTGCGCTCATCGTCAGCGCCGGCCTCGTCTTCATCTATCGTCGCAAAAGAGCATAATAGACTATTCACTCCAAATGAAAAACGTCCTCGTAGTTGAGGACGTTTTTTTATTGATTGAAATGTTATTTATTCTTTTTCTTTGGCTTGATGGATGACGATTTGATTGAACGGGATTTCGATGTTATTCTTGTCGAACAGTAGTTTGAATTCACGATTTAACGCTCTTAGTACTGAGTATCTCTTAAGTTCATCCGCACGTGCGTATATGCGAAGGGTTACACCACTGTCGCCAAGCTTCTGTACTCCAAAGTAATATGGACCTTCCAAGATGTCGGGAATTCTCTTCTTAATGTCTTCAAGGTTGGCCTTGATGATTTTCTCGACCCGTTCGATGTCTTCGGAATAGGAAATGGAAATGTCGCAGATGGCGGGTGACGGGTTAATCGACGTATTAATCGCGCCCCTGATGTCGGAGTTATTGATAATAAGGACATCGCCATTAAGATCTTCAATCTTGGTTATACGGATGCCAATCTCGCGCACGATGCCGCGATGGGCGCCGACTTGAATCACGTCACCGACTAAAAATTGTTTTTCAAAGATAATGAACAAGCCGGCGAATATGTCTTCAATTAGGCTTTGGGCGCCAAAAGAGACCGCTAAGCCGAGGATGGCGGCCGCGGCTAGCAACGTTGCCTGCTGCACGCCCCAGGCGCTCAGCACCAGGAAGATGGCCACGATGACCGCGGTATAGGTGACCGCACTTGTGAACAAGCGGCCGACCGTCTCCGAACGATGTCCCTTACGAATGAGCAAGGCCGCCAGAAACACGATCACTTTTTGCAGCACCCATACGAATACGACAATCGCCACTGACTCGATTATCGTTACGTAATTGTTCTTGAGGAAGTCCCAAATATTGAAGAACTTTCCGATGCTGTTATCGATGATGGCCGCAAAGCCAGATGTTGGGAAAATGAGCGGCACTAAGGTTCCAACCAAAATGAGAACCAAAACGACAATCGCAGTTATCAGAAATTTGACTTTGGCGGCTTTGGACATGCTTTTGAAGAATTTCATAATGTGATCTCCTTATGAAAAAAAAGGTGTATCTATGACATCGTATTTGTAGTAGTCCGTGTTGTTACGGACACCGATAACGATGCGATAGGCGGGATAGTCAGGTTTGACGATGTTAAGCGTCGATGTCTTGTTCTCCGGGCTCAGGAAACCGTTTTGGCCTGTTGGATATGGGTATGCGGCGCCTTCTTCATATATTTCATAGAAGAAAGATTGGAAGTTATGGTTTGGATCGATCAGCGTGATCGTCGCCTGGATGCTCGTATCGTCCTCGATATAGTCATATTGATAGGAATAAGTTCCCAGTGTCGTCACCTCATATTCGGAAAACATCGTTATTTCCTGTCTCAGCGTCTGCGGATTCACGTAATCCCCGTAGAAACGAATGGTATAGTCGGTGGACGGAAGTAGAGAAGTAAAGGAAACGACGGCTTGCTGTTCGTATTCGTTTTGTCCTGTAGAGGGAATGGTTACTTCCTTGGTGTCCATCTTGCGGCTGCCGCGGTAGAGCTCCGCGGTATATACCGCGCCATCCAGCATATATGAAGGATAGACATACGCCGATACTGACCTAGTGCTGACTTGCTTCAAGTAGGCATAAGCTTCGAACCTAAACGGCATCGGAGTCACGGCTTCATCCAAAATGACGTATTCGGTCAATGAGGTGTAGCCAAGGAGCCTGAAATGCACTTCCGCGTGATAACTGGGTATATCGATAATCGTTGTGCTTGGTGACGCGATAAGTTCAATCGGCGTATATACAAGCGGTTGTGGTTCCATCGATGACGAAGACTCTTCATATATATCCTGGTACACCGAGGCATATTCAAGCGAGAACGCCGTGTATGTTTCTTGTCTATTGTAGTAAACGGTCGTCACTTCAAACGGAATCGCTCCTTGTTCGGTTGCCTCAAGCACATCGACCGAGGCAATAAGGCCTCCGTCACGAGCGAGCGTTTTGATGCGTTTAGAAGCCAGCCGTTCAAGACCGAAGCCTTTATCGGCGACAACTTCGAGAAAATATGAGGTGCCGGTATTCAGGTTGTCAAACGCGCCTAGCGAATAGCCAAACTGAAGCGTCGTTTCGTAAAGTTCCAACTGATTTGACAATCTGACCAATAAGGAATCGTTTTGGATGGCCTGATCGGGATCGACGATGTTGACGCGGTATGAAACGCGGTCTTCGAACACGATGACGTCTTCAAGCGTGGCACGCGGGCTTTGGGGCACGAACACGCTGACGACGACCACCGTGGCCACCGTCATCGTCGCCGCCGAAAAAAGTTTCGAGATCGTTTCGACCCTTAGCTTGTTTTCCGATTGTTCCTGGAAGCGCGATTTACGTGGCACTAAAAAAGCCTCTCTATTACTTTATTACGGATTAAGGCGATAAGTAACCAAAGAGGCTGATTTTGTTTATTAGAACAGCAATTGCTTCATGCGGGCCGGCAATCCGTCGATGTCTTTCAATCGCAATGAGCACAAAGCAACGCGTATTCCTTGATCGACCGGTACCGCGAAGATGTGTTTTTTCGCCAACGTTTCATAGGCATGGTGTGAATTGTCGCATTTGACGATGACGTAGAATCCGTTGACGTATGGAATCAGCGGCAGCCCGACTTCGCGCGCTTGGCTTAAAAACAGCTGACCGCGTTTGATGATCGTGGCCCGGGCTTCCGCGAGTCCTTGTAGGAACTGGGGTTTATTCTCAGGGGTCATCATCTTATTCAATAGTTCGATCGAAGGGGTCGGAGAGCATGACCAGGTCCCGCGGGCAAGTTCAAATACGCGCGTGCGTTCTTTTTGTAGCCAATCTTTGTCACGGCTCAAGCCGATCAATGCTCCCAGGCGAAGCCCGTAGGCCCCGAAGGTTTTCGATCCGCTGAAGGTGACCATGACGTGGACATGGGGTTTCAAATTGATGAGTTTGGCGGATTTGACCCGTTGATCCGGTTCGCACGAATAATCGATATAGGCGATGTCGTATAAAAGAACCAGTTCGTTATGGGTCATTTCGTTTAAAACGGCAATTAGGTCGTCCCATTCCTTAAGCGACAAGGTGTAGCCGCTCGGATTCTGACACGGGTCGTTCATGACAATGACGATGCGCTGCTGGACTTGGCACAGGTTTATAAGCTTTTCGCGGAAACTGGCCAAGTTGAAGTACTCGCCTTCGAATAGCGAATAATGTTCCAGTTCGACTCCGGCCGGTTCGCTAAAGCGGTCGTATTGCCATCGAACGTCGGACACAAGAATCTTTTCTTTCTTCGGTACGAGCGTATGGAAGACGCTGGCGACGGCGCCGCTGCCGCCTGGCGTGGCGCACACGAAGTGGCTGAAGTTCTTCTTGATCAAGTCGCCGTATTGCTGGAACACCCAGTCGAACACGTTGTCCTTGAAAGGCTGACCGCCATCGACCGATGGATAAGGGATCATCAGTTCGGGCGGCATGCTTTTTAACGTCTCAAAGACGACCGGAAGGCCGCCGACGAAGCCGTTCTCGCCGATAAACATCCCGACCGAAGCGTCGATGACATCATTAAAATGACGCTTGGCTTCACGAGCGTCACGTGAGATCTGCAATATGTCAATAACCATACTCATTCCTTGCCACTATATATTATCACTTCTTCTCCGTTTTGGCCTATCAAATCGGGAAAACAGGAGAATGATTATCATGGTGTTAGAAAGAAAAAATAATGGTTGTTATTATATTAGTTAAGGAGTTTTTATGAGCATATATCAAATCACGGTTGAAAAAGCCAATGGCGAGAAAGTCGCCCTCGAACACTATCAAGGCAAGGTGATGCTGATTGTCAACACGGCGACGAAATGTATCTTCACGCCTCAGTATTCCGCCCTGCAGTATCTATTCGGCAAGTATCACGACAAAGGATTGGAAATCCTTGATTTCCCTTGTAACCAGTTTGCCAAATCAACTCCGGGTACCCCGGAAGAAATCGAAAAATTCTGTGCCAAAAACTATAGCACGACCTTCGACCGGTTTGCCAAAATCAACGTCAACGGTCCCGATGAAAACCTTCTTTACACTTATCTAAAACAGAAAAAGGGCGGTTTGTTCCGTGCCGGTCTGAAGTGGAACTTCACGAAATTCCTCGTCGACCGCTCAGGCAAGGTGATAAAACGCTATAGTCCATCGGTCAAACCGGAGAAAATCGAAAAAGATATTCTCCCGCTCCTATAGGAATGAGGTTATAACATGTTTTTAGCTTGGAAAGAGCTGCGGCATGCCAAAGGCAAATTCAGCCTGATCGTCGTCTTGGTGGCCTTGGTGGCCTATCTAGTCTATTTTCTCACCTCGCTGGCGTATGGCTTAGCCAGTTCCTATACAAACGGCATCAACGCCTGGAGCGCCGACCAGATCGTGATGACCAAGGACGCCAACGACAACATCATGATGTCGGTGATGACCGACGATGACTATGATTCGATCGTCGGCGCCGAAGAGGTCGCTAAAGTCGGTCTATTCCCCGCGGTCATCAAAGACGTCAACGCGGTTGATCCCGATTTGACTAAGGAAGAGGTATACGCTTTTGGAATCGAAAACGGTTCCTTCATCGCTCCCGACATCACTTTGGCCGATTACGAAGCCGTCGTCGACGATTCGCTACAAGAACTCGGGTATGAAATCGGCGACACCATCATTTTAGCCGGAACCGAAATCGAATGGACCATCGTCGGCTTCGTCAGTAACGCTACCTACCAAACGGCACCGATTGCCTACGTCAATCTTGAAACATGGATGGAATATCGGTTCCGGGCGACCATCCCTGTTCTATTATTCAGCGCGGTCGTCATCAAAGGTGCAGCTTCAATCATCGGCGACAATCTGCAGTTATATACAATCCAGGAGTTCATCAATAATCTGCCCGGCTATAGCGCCCAAGTCGCTACGTTCAGTTTGATGATCGGCTTCTTGATTCTTATCGTGGCTTTCGTACTCGGCATTTTCATCTACGTCTTGACGATTCAGAAAACGCCGATGTTCGGCGTCATGAAGGCGCAAGGAATATCCAACGGCTATATCGGCGGTTCGGTTATCATGCAGACGCTGATCATCACCGGGTTCGGCGTGTTCATCGGTCTCGTGCTGACAATAATCAGCGGCATCTTCCTAGGCGGTTTCGTCCCCTTTGCCATCAACGGACTGTTCTATGGGGTCATTACCTTCGCCTTCTTCCTATTCGCGGTGCTGGGGGCGACCTTCTCGGTCAAAGCGGTGCTTAAAATCGACCCGCGCATCGCCATCGGTTAGGAGTAACGCCATGAAAAAACTCATCGAGATGCAAGGCATCACCAAAGACTTTCTCCAAAACGACGACGTCATCCACGCATTGAAAGAGACGAACTTCTATGCCGAAGAAGGCGATCTGATTGCCATCATCGGTCCCTCGGGTTCTGGTAAATCGACATTCTTAACCATCATCGGCGGACTTCAATCGCCAACGACAGGCAAAGTGCTCATCGGAGGCGAAAAGTTCAGCCGACTGAACATGAAGCAGCGGTCAGCGGTCCGGTTTGAAAAGATTGGTTTCATTCTGCAAAGTTCGAACCTGATTCCCTTCTTGACGATTGCCGACCAAATGTTCCTCCATAACAAGATCACCAAAACGAAACCGAATCTCGAAAGGTGGGATTCATTGGCGGAAAAGCTTGGCATCAAAAAACTGAGCAAGAAATATCCCGCCGAACTGTCGGGTGGCGAACGTCAACGCGTCGCCATTGCCAAGGCACTGTATCATGATCCGTTAGTTATCCTCGCCGATGAGCCGACCGCCAGCCTCGATACTTCGCGCGCATTCGAAGTCGTCAAACTTCTGGCCAGGGAAACCAAAGCGCTGAACAAAGCCACGATCATGGTCACCCATGACGAACGCTTGACCGAATTCTGCGACAAGGTGTACCAAATCGTCGACGGCGTCATGACTAGAAAAAAATAACGAGATCATCATCAATAAAAAAACACGGCTGCCATACAGTCGTGTTTTCATTTCCGTGGTGGAGCTGACGAGGATCGAACTCGCTACCTCGTCGTTGCGAACGACGCGCTCTCCCAGATGAGCTACAGCCCCAAACGCCATATTACAATAACAAATCAAACCTCCGTTTTCAATCGCTATTGGTCAATCTGCACGAAGATATCGGCCATCATTTCGGTATATTCATACGTTGGTAAAGCCCATGTTTACGATAACCCGCCAAAAACATTCTGAAGATGCCGCTTACCGGGGCTAAAAACACGATAAATCAATTGAAAGCCATTTTCCTTGTAACTTTTAATAATATTACTTTATTAATATACTTAAAAGCATAAAAAACTGCCAATTTTCTACTAGATGAATTGCTGTATTTTATGTTAAATGACAAACTCAATGCAACGATGAAGTGATTCGACACGTTGCATATAATAAAGACATCTTTCTTGCCCCGGGAAGGAGGATGTATGGGCAACAAAGTAAACAAACGACTTGATGT
>Ga0172369_10003245_pt1 | contig 21564 bp, 15 predicted proteins | sample LakKiv25m_FD_114539 | JGI IMG/M metagenome (GOLD analysis project Ga0172369, IMG submission 114539) | Freshwater microbial communities from Kabuno Bay, South-Kivu, Congo - kab_022012_11.25m | ecosystem: Environmental > Aquatic > Freshwater > Lake | place: Democratic Republic of the Congo...
TTCATGCACGTGTAGCAGTCCTCAACCGATTTACGGAATTAGGTCGACCACTTACCCAAATTACGCCTTAAATTTGGCTCAATTAGGGGCGCTTTGCATTTCAAATCTTTGTGCAACAAAGCCCAGTAAAAGGCTAAGTTTTCTAAATTCTCAATACCAATTATTTGACTAGCAGCTTTATAAAGTCTCATACAAAAAGTGTTATCTACTTCAAAGTTACGCCATTCCTCCATTAAGTTATCTAAATCATCTCGAATCTGATTATTCTTTTCAGATATTAGTTCAGAATTAGCTAACTCATAAATCCTAGAAAAATTTAGTTCTCCTTTTTGATCAAACCACCTTTTAAACTCAATTAACCATTCATCAGCATAAACAAAATCATAGGCTATTAACTTCAAAGACTCATATGTTTTCTGTTTTATTTCAGGCCAGTCTTTCTGTTTATCCTCAAATACTAATTTGACATCCTCCCAACCAAATTCATATTTTTTCCCGAAATCCTCAATAAAATAACCTTGTAATACTCGAATCAAAATAATTTTTTTTGTTGAATATGCAACTTCGTTTGGTAATTGCTCTATAAATTGTCCATACAACTTAATCACTTTTTGAAAAAATCGAAAATTATGAAGTTCTAATTTTTCTGCGAACTCAACCATTAAATCAATTAATGGTTCATCTATATCCTTTGCATTTTCACGAAGCAAAGGCTCAACAGATGTAATTTTGATTTCTTCATCAATCAGTTTTTCTTTGTACTCAGCATATTTTCTCTTATTTTCCTTCTCAGTCTTTGATTCATCTAAAATTAGAATTACCTGACAATTACGTTCTAATTTCAATTGATTCGCTAGGCCCATAACATCTTTGATATCTAGCTTATTTGACATACGTTCGAAATCATCAAAACAGATAATGGCATCTTTAACTTGATTAAACATCAAACTATCAAATATCTTTGCGGAAGAGCTGATGCCGAACTGAGAAATTCTGGTTTCTTTTAAAATCGAAGGTAATCCTCTTATCCATCTAGGAATTTCAATAGCAGAATTATTATTTTCAATATGGCTATAAATATGAGTTTTTAGATCACTCAGTGATTCCAATCCAAACAAAGAAACATATACATATTTCTTTTTATTTGGACTATTCTTTCTAAACTCATTCCAAAAAAAAGTTTTACCCACTCCCCAAGATCCAGTGATAGCAATAGCCATACCTTTGTTTTCATTTTCTATAAATATTTTTCTTAATCTTTCTTCTGAATTCATGTTTATCAATATCTAAAAGGAATAAATTTTTTAAATTATAAAACGGCTATTAAGAGAATTAGACTCCAACCACCCTATTCCGCCCCTTCTCTTTGGCCTTAAATAAGGACTGGTCTGCCCGGCCAAACAGTTCCATCCAGCTGCCTGCATCTGCGGCGACCCCGGCACTGACAGAAATATTTAATGGCGTGTCCAGTCCCGGTAGGGTCAGAACATTCTGGCTAATTTCCTGACGTAATTTCTCGGCAATACTCAAGGCCCCGTCCAGATCAATCTGCTCAATCAGAATCAGGAATTCATCGCCCCCATAACGCACAATCAGGTCAGATGAACGCACACTGTGTTTTAACACTTCGGCAATTCCCTGAATCACCCGATCACCGACAATATGTCCATACTGATCATTGACCTCTTTAAAGTCATCAATATCAATAATAATTAAACCGGTTTGATGGAGCTTGTCCGGATTCTGGTTCAGATATTGAATATATTCTTCCAGCGCCAGACGATTGGAAACCCCGGTCAGGGTATCAGTATTGGCCATATTGCGTAGCTGGAATTCCAGCAAATCCCGTTCAGCCAAACGTGCCTGCAACTGCTTGAGTGCAGCAAATAAAGAGGTGGGTGTAGAATCTGGAGCTGTGGCCGTCTGCGGCTGGGCTTCAGATAACTCTAAAATCAGATCCTGCGCTTCAATTAAAGGTCTAAATACCTTAAAACGCGCATAGACCATGGTAAACAGCGCCGCCAGCAAAGAAATAATCGACACCGACAGCGTCAGGATAAACTGCTGCCAGGCAGCATGACGCTCCTGCTGGGCCAGCCAGACACTATAATCCAGCAGATATTTCTGCAAATTCACCACCGTTGTAAATTTATCGACAATCTTCAGGGTCAGTTCAGTCCCGCTTAATGAATACGGATGCGCGTGCAGACTTTCTTCAATCAGCTGGCTGACAATGGGAACTCCCTGATCCAGATATTTTTGTTTAACCTGTTGATGCAGTCCCAGATATTCAGGCGTTTTATGCTGTTCAGGCTGAATCGAGTTAACCAGATCCCATAAATAATAAGATTGTCGCTGGCTCTGTAAGGAATAGGCCAGGTTCTGTTCAGGAATTGGTTCTTTAAAAGTCACGGCCGCCATAATCGTCGAGGCCAGACGTCCGGCCTGATCACGTAAATCAGCCAGTACCAGAATCAGACTATAGGACTCCGACAGCATGGTCTTTTTGCCTTCCGACTGCATCATGACATGCTTCAGCACCTCATAGACTTCATCCCAGGCACGAAACATGGCCTGAATGGCCTGATCCAGCTGTGCTGAACTGCGCTGGGCATAGGGTTGTGCTGCATAGGCATCCACCGCAGCACGTCCTTTTGCCAAAGCCGGTTTTAAATCGGTGGACAAGGCTTTGGCCTGTGCAGGAAAACCGGCACTATTTAACAGTTGCATGGTGTGTTCAATCTGCAGATCGACCCGCTCTCGAAACAGGGTCAGCTCTTTCAGGTTGGCACTCAGTTCATCTGGAGTACTGGACATGACCTTATTGGCCGGACCACGTTCGCGTGAAATCTCGTTAGCCAGATCGGCCACATGACGTAAGACTGAAATTTCGGTCAGCACCACATCGGACTGCTGATAAGAGCGATAACTCTTCAGCGTCACTGGAACCGAAATAAACAGAATCGACAGGATGATAATGAGCATAGAAATAAAAAGACGCTGCTTAGTATTCTCTGAATGCAAGCGATGGGACATGTTTATAACTTCACTACCATGAGCATGAACTGAACGTATTGAATCAACAAAGGCAGAGCAACGACCTGAAGCGGATGACCACACTGCTGAGGAAAAAAATAACAGGACAGCGGCAGCGTTCATTCAACTATAAGTCGAATAAATCAGCAAGATAACTAAAAAAATTGTGACAAGGTTAACAAATTTATTGATTAAATTGAATAAAAACCGACGAAATTAGATTAAGTTTCTATTTTTTTAAAGGGCAACCGAGATTGCATTCTCTTAAAAATTAAATATAAGTCAATGTTTTACATAATAAAAATAAGATTTTAAAAATTGTATAAAAAATTAAAGAAAACATTTTACAGATGCATCAAATAAGTGCATAATGCACCGCATTGGGGCGACTTTAGATATTCCTCAGCAGAATTTTAAATTTTCCCGCAAATTTTGGCTAAAAAATCCCGGTTTTCGTTGAAAACCGGGATTTTTTATGGCTATACATCCGATAGCGTTTTTTACTCCAAGAAATATTGCACCAATATGGTGCACCATAAATTTATGCTTAAGCGGTTTTTAATCCTGACTACAGGATTCAGGCATAAAAAAAACCCAGCCTTGGGGAAAGCTGGGCATATAAAAAGTAAAACTTTGTGGAGAATCTCGGTGCAGTTCCTCTAACCTCTAGTCCTGCATCAAGAAAAATCATGACCGAAATCACAATTTCGGTAAAGCTGACCAAACGGTATAACTTTAGCTAGTCATTATGATACCTATCACACTTTTTGTAAAGCCTATTAAAATAGTCTGCTTTTAGTTTAACCAGTATTAATAGTCAGCGAATTTAGACCTATAAAAACCAGAAAACGTAGAAAAAAAGTAAAGCGTTATCAATTTCAGCTACATAATCCTGGTCTTAAGTTTCATTTTTTAAGCTTTATGCGCTGCTTTTCACATTTTTATTAGATTGCTTTTATAGATAATTTATATTGAATCAATTCAGATTAACTATCAAGAAAAGTGAGGCAGCAAACACTTTTCTTTCGCAAATAAGATTTAGCCGCTTGTTCTTTATACACTTTTTAGGTTGACAACAGATTTATCAATTGACTACTTTTTCGCCTATGCACATTTTAGAGCAATTACTCAACTAAATAATCTTCTTTGTCTTCATTGACTTAATAAATTGTTACAATACAATGCCTATTGTTTAATCCATTTTTAACAAAACTGGTAACTATCATGAAAAAACTCGGTTTAGCCACAGCTTTATTATTAGCCATGACCGGTGCTCAAGCGTACCAATTCGAAGTTCAAGGTCAATCAGAATTCATCGACAATACTGCAAACAACAATGACTTCTCTGGTGCAATTCAAGGTACTTACTACTTCAAAAATGTTGATTCAACTAAAGGTCCTTTAGCTGAAGCTGCGTTTTTAAACCAAGCATCAAATGTTTCTTTAGCTTATAGCTATGGCGAACTTCAAGAAGATGGCGAGCGTGATGTTGTTCATGCTTATGGTGCTAAAGCTGAAGCATATGTTCCGACAAAATTTGTTCCAGCCTATGCAAGCGCGTCTTATAACCACACCATCGTAGATAACAAAACTGGTTCTGCTGATGACAATGGCGACCGTTATGCCTTAGAACTTGGTGCATTAGTAGCGCCAAACTTCCTGGTTGCTGTAGGTTATACCAGCGTTGCAGACCAAGCGTCTTTAGATGCTTTCAACATTGTTGCTAACGGTGTTGCTAAAGCAGGTCTAGAATCTGCAACAATCGCAGACGATCAAGATGCTATTACTGCACGTACTAAATACGTGGGTGCAATTGATGGTACAAACATGGCAATCGGTTTTGAAACTGGCCTTGTTTACGGTGAAAGCACAGCGTACAACCTGAAAACTGATCTTTACTTAACGCCTGCTCTTAGCGTTGGTGCATCTTACATGGAGTCTAGCTACAACAACTCTCCAGACAAAGCTTGGGGTGCAAACGTAAATTACTTCATCACTCCTGCTGTTTCTGTAGGTGCAAGCTATGTAAATGCTAACTTCGAAGCTGCTCAAGCTGGCGAAGAAGATGCAACAGTACTTGACACTCAAACTGTTGGCTTAAATGCTAAATTCCGTTTCTAATCTGATTTAGAAACTGATGTAAAAAAGACGCTCTATGAGCGTCTTTTTTGTTTGAAAGAAATGATTATTCCGGACTACGCACAATACTCAGGAAATATAAATGCCGTTCATATTGATCCAGAATATCCTGCAGTAAATCTTCCTGGGTCCAGTCCATTACATCGTAGTTCTGCCCGCCCTCTCTTAAAAATACCTCGGCCTGATAAAATGGTGCATCGGTCGTAACTTCTGGCATAAAGCTCGGCGGCACAGTTTCACGGGACACCACCTGATAAATAAAGTTAATCTCATGCTGATGATCAACCTTTAAACGCAGGCCATCTTCCAGCGAATCAATCGACACGGTCAGATGCCGCTTCTGGAATTCTTTCTGAATATTCTCAAAAGCCTGCTGTACCTGAGTCTGAATATACTGTTCTACCTCAGCCTGGCTATGCGGATAATGCATGATCAGCCCCAGACGCTGTTGCCAGCTGCGTGGATTATGAATGGCACGCGGCGTAATCCGAGCTTCCTGCAAGGCGTTCATTTTGGTGACATCTAGCCGTAGGGCTTTGAGCAGGCCCCAGCACATCAGCAGCAGAATGAAGGTAAATGGCAAGGCACTCATAATAGTGGCCGACTGGAGCGCACTCAGACCACCAGCCAACAGCAGGATAATCGCCAGCACCGCCATCAACACGGTCCAGAACAGCCGTTGCCAGACCGGAGAATGTTCTGTTTTTGCAGTGAGAAAGTCTGTGACCAGTGCACCTGAATCTGCCGAAGTAACAAAAAACAGCATCACCAGTAGGGTCGCCAGCAGACTCATGATGGAAGCAAAAGGCAGATTACTTAAAAATTCAAACAAGGCCACCGAGGAATCCTGCTGTACCGCGGTCATCAGTTGCAGATTCGCCTCATGCAAAATGCTATACAGCGCAGCATTGCCCATAAAACCCATCCAGACCAAAGTAAAACCGGTTGGAATCAGCATTACTCCCACAATAAATTCACGGATACTGCGTCCTTTGGATACCCGGGCAATAAACAGTCCTACAAATGGCGACCAGGAAATCCACCAGGCCCAGTACATGATGGTCCAGCCACCAATCCAGCCACTCGGTTGATAGGCATATAAATTAAAAGTCATATGAAACAGATTCGAGGCATACTGACCAATATTCTGAATGGTGGTTTGCAGCAGATAGATACTTGGCCCCGTTATAAATACAAATAACAGCAGCACCACCGCCAGCACCAGATTCAGTTCTGACAGCCGTTTAATGCCTTTGTCCAAACCAAAAAACACCGATAAAGACGCCATGCTGCTGACCACAATAATCAGGATCATCTGGGTACTGGCACTCTGTTCAATCCCGAATAAATAATTTAAGCCGGAATTGATCTGGGTCACACCAAAACCTAAAGTGGTGGCAATTCCGAAGACAGTGCCGAGCGTGGCAAAGGTATCAATCCCATCTCCGAGCGGGCCGTAAATTTTTGAGCCAATCAGCGGATACAGGGCCGAACGGACTTTTAGCGGCAGATTGTGCCGGTAAGCAAAATAAGCCAGTGCCAGCCCGACTAATGCATAAATGGCCCAGGCATGAATGCCCCAGTGGAAAAAAGAAATACGCATCGCCTGCTGCGCTGCCTGGATGGTGGCCGGCTCACCGACCGGTGGCGACACATAGTGCATCACCGGTTCAGCCACGCCAAAGAACATCAGGCCAATGCCCATGCCGGCGGTAAACAGCATTGCAAACCAGGAACCCTGATGATATTCCGGCTGGCTATGGTCTGGACCAAGCTTGATTTTGCCCATATCGGACAGTGCAATATAAATCAGCAGAATCAGGAATACCGCCACCGACAGCACGTAGAACCAGCTAAAAGAATCGGTAATCCACTGGTTCATACGCTGGGTCAGCAGTTCAAAACTATTGGGCGCCAGCAGCACCACCGCCAGAAAAATCGCAATAATCGCGACCGTACTGATAAATACATTCGGATTGATATTGCCCCACCAGGGCAATTTTTCGGAAGGCATAACTCCCCCATTTTATTTTTAAAGATGATAGACAGACGCTTTAGGTCCGGGCAGCATTCACCGCAAAGGTGAACAAAAGATGAGTGTCGTGAGCTTAAACTCGCGCACAGCTTAGTCCTCTCGCAGCAGAAACACTATTGAACTGCTGTAACAAAATAGCCCAAGCCGATGATTAATCTTTATTTCTGGGCAAATGACGAATGTATTGCAGGGCAATCAGCCGGGAAACAATTAAGGCCAGATACATCACCCCGCAAAACATTTGCAGCATGGCAATCACCCGTACTGCCGGACCAATCGGCATCAGGTCAGACAGGCCGGTGGCAGACTGCAAACTGAAACTCAGAAACAGTAGATCTAGCCAGCTTTGTAAATCTGGTTGGGTCGGATGATAAAAACTGGAAGCATCCAGTATCTGGCAAATATTGTAAACAAAGGCAAACGCCCAAGCAATTAAGGTGAATACTGCGCCGGCGGCAAACAGTTCATCGCGAGTCAGGTAACGGTCTTCAAACATATAACGCAGCAAACCATAGGCCGCACTTAAATAGGCCGCGGCTTCAAAGGCATGACTAATCACCAGCACGGTCGGGTTATTAACCCCCAGCACAATCAGCAGAGAAAAGAACAAGGCGCCCGTGACAAAGCTCAGCCCTAAAAAAGTAAACATCGGGGTCTGGCGAATGACTTTGGCAATTAACAGCAGGACCACCACGCCCAGCATCCAGATCAGCACGCGATAGGTGGCATGATGACTGAGCAGCGACAACACGAGAATAAAAAACTGCATTAACAGCAGCCAGGCCGAAGGCAACAGCCGGAATCCTTTCCATAAATCAATGAATGCTTGCATGGGCACATCCTGGGTATCTTGGTGTAATGCGGACATCACTTTCTTTTTTGTTCTGATTACCATAGCATGCTTAAAAGCGCAGACAGATCACTCCTTTGTATGAAAATTACAGAAAAAGTACGTCAAGAAATCACCCAGATTGAATTCCGGGATGACCTTTCTCAGGATAAAAAGATTGCCAAAATCACCCATCTAGCCTGTGCCACCTGTGCCGGTGTTGCCATTCAGCCCCTGCCTTTTGCCGATATTCTGATTCTGACGCCTTTACAAGGCTACTTTGCCAGCCGGATTGCCGCCATTCATGGCATTAAACTGACCGACAATGAAGCGCTGGACTGGGTCAAGGAACTGATCGGGCTGGTGGGTTTGGGCATCGCCGCGCAGCAGATTGCACTAGGGGTCTGGAAAACCGTGACCTTTGGCTTTGGCGGCCTGCTGACCATTCCGCTGGTCTACGGCCTAACTTTTGCGATTATGAAAGTGGCCGATTTGTATTTTTCTCATAAAGCCCGCAATGAAAAGCTCAGTGAGGAACGCATTAAAGCGGTATGGAAACAGGCGTTCCAGCAAGGTAAAAAGCAGGGACAGGTTCAGGCAGAGCAGCTGCACCAGCCAGAGGATTAAGCCATGACTCGATCGTCCTCACCGATTCACTATATTCGTAAAAATTTTGATGCGCTGGCCATCACCACCGTATTGGCCAAACTGGCCTGGAACGCGCACACGCCGCAACTAACTGAAGCGGATCAGGCGGTACTGGCCGCATTAAGACGCAGTCATGCTGAACTGGCAAACGCCCCTCTGGAAGATATTCAAGCTTATTTACAGGGTTTTGATGAACAGCAGATTGTCGGGCTGGTATCGACGGTCAAAGGCATGTTGCATGACATGGAATTTGTACGGCTAGACCATGAAGATGGCGACAGTCTGTATGCCGCGTATCTGGACCAGTGCGACCATACCGATTTTGACGTACTTCTGGCCGATCAGCACAGCGGTGAAAGCTGGCAACTGCAACTAAAAGCCATCGAAGGTACTGGCGCCGGCAAAGACTGGATTGCTGCCCCTCCTGAAGAAACGCTGCTTGCCACTGAAGAAATCACGACACAGTGGGGTCTGGAAAGTTCTGATCTCAGCACCAAAGAGCTGACCCAGAGCGTGGAAGATGCGATTGATGTAATTGTCACCGCCAAAGACCCGAATGATGAACATTTCTGGGACTACTTTCCGGCCATCTCCGTGGCCAGTGTTTCACTGGCGATTTATGAACTGTTCCGGCGCTATCAGCAGCAGGAAATCAGCTGGTCAGAATTTAAATGGATGGCGGCCAAAGTATCTGGCATCAAGGTCAGTAAAATTGCCTTTATTGGTCTGCTGTTGGGTCTACCGGTGGTCGGTCAGGTCACGGGTGCCTACCTGGTCGCCAAGCTGTTACTCAATGCCAAAGCCACCTGGTTTGAAAAAGAATCAGCGCTATATCGCAAACTACAGGCCTACTGGGCCAGCAAGCCAAAATCGCAGCCATAAAAAAAGCCCCTTGCGGGGCTTTTTCTAGGTATACCTGCTCATCTTAGTGATCAGATGCACCTGAGATACCAATACCGGTTTGTGAGCGGACAAACTGTGCATCGAATGCTTTACGTTCCGCTTGTGCTTGCGCAGAGTTATCGGTAATCGAGAACAACCAGCAGCAGAAGAATGACAATGGCATTGCGAAGATTGCAGGACCGTTAAATGGCACCACTGGTGTATCAGAAATTGCCAGCGTATCGACCCAAACTGCTTTCGACAATACGATCAGCACGACAGCAGACACCAGACCAGCAACACCACCAATCACTGCACCACGTGTAGTTAAACCTTTCCAGAACATCGACAGAACCAGTACCGGGAAGTTCGCACATGCAGCTACCGAGAATGCCAGACCCACCATGAAGGCAACGTTTTGTTTCTCGAATAGAATACCCAGAATCATCGCGAAGATCGCTAAACCTAAAGTTGCGATTTTAGACATGCGCAGTTCAGATTCAGGTGTAGTTTGACCTTTCTTGAATACGTTGGCATACAAGTCGTGAGAGATTGCTGAAGCACCTGACAGGGTCAGACCGGCAACCACCGCAAGAATTGTGGCGAATGCAACCGCTGAAATGAAGCCCATGAACAAGTCACCACCAACTGCATCAGACAGGTGTACCGCTGCCATGTTGTTACCACCCACCAGCTCAAGTTTGCCAGTGACTGCCATTTTCGCGACATCCAGGAATTGCGGGTTGTTGGCCACATACAGGATCGCACCGAAACCAATGATGAAGGTTAACAGGTAGAAGTAACCAATAAAGCCGGTTGCAACCACAACAGATTTACGTGCTTCTTTGGCATCTTTTACCGTGAAGAAACGCATCAGGATGTGTGGCAGACCTGCAGTACCGAACATTAATGCCAGACCCAGTGAGATCGCATCAATCGGGTTAGATGCCAGGCTACCTGGACCCATGATATTGGCTGCATCAGCCAGGCTCAGGTCATGTACCTTCGAGAACACCTGAATTGATTGTTCAAACATGTTGGTGAAGCTGAAGCCCACGCCTTGCATTACCATGAAGGCCATGAAGGTTGCACCTGAAAGTAACATCACCGCCTTGATGATCTGTACCCAAGTTGTTGCCAACATACCACCGAACATTACGTAAGCCATCATAAGTAGACCCACGATGACTACAGCAAGGTTGTAGTTCAAACCAAAGAGTAGTTTGATTAACTGACCCGCACCTACCATCTGTGCAATCAGATAGAACGCAACCACAACAAGCGAGCTAAATGCTGCAAGGGTACGTACTGGCTTTTCAGATAAACGGAACGAGACCACGTCAGAAAGGTTATATTTACCTAAGTTACGTAAACGTTCAGCAATCAAAAACAATACAATTGGCCAGCCCACCATGAAGCCCAGTGAATATAACAAGCCATCAAAGCCTGACATAAACACCATTGCGGAAATACCGAGGAACGATGCTGCTGACATATAGTCACCTGCAATCGCAAGACCATTTTGGAAACCAGAAATACCACCGCCTGCGGTATAGAAGTCCTTGGTGCTCGTGGTTTGCTTCGCTGCCCATTTAGTAATGAACAAAGTTGCGCCAACGAAAATCAAGAACATAATAATTGCTGGCCAGTTGGTTGGCTGCTGTTCTGCTGCACCTAAATCTGGTCCTGCAAATGCCATACCTGACATTAATACAGTAGACGCAGCCAGTGCTTTCAATGAATTCCATTTCATCTTAGTGCGGTCCTTTCTCATGTGTAATTGCTTCAACTTCACGCATCGCTTCTTCATTCAGTTGATCCAGCTTGTTATTCGCAATATAGGAATACACTGCACACAAAATGAAAGATAACACGATGATGCCCAGACCCAGTGGAATACCCCAGGTCGTCACGCCACCAGAAATGGAAGATAATAGAAACTCTTTGTTATAGCCAACTAACAACATGAAGCCGACATAAACGATTAACATGATTGCGGTAAGCGTCCAGCTAAGATTACGCTTTTTTGCAACCATTTCTTTGAATTTTGGATTGTGTAGAATTCGATCTACTTGAGCCTCATCCATAGTTTTACTCCTTGAAACGCCCAGCCTTAGGCGTAATTTTTAATTCGAATTATATTCATGATTAAAACTAACAAGTTTGTAGGGTGCTTGTAATTTAGACTTTGGTCGTTAAATTTTGAGCAATTCAAACTGATGCGTTCACGAATAGAGTATTATAACGCGAGATAAATACACCGCGGGTATTATGAACAGCTGGCTGATTATCGGGGTGTTAGCCCTTTATATTGCATTACTTTTTATTTGTGCATTTTTTGGTGAAAAACATGCGAGCCGCCTGAGTACGCGCGGTCGTATGCTGCTGTTCAGTCTGACCTTGGGCGTCTACTGTTCATCCTGGACCTTTTACGGGGCCACTGGTGCAGCGGTGCGTGAAGGCATTATCTTCCTGCCGATCTATTTAGGGCCGCTGTTGTTCGTGGCGGTTGGCTATGACATCTGGCGCCGTTTGGGCCGGGTCCGGCAACATCATGCCATTTCCTCGATTGCCGACTTCGTGGCAGCGCGGTATGGCAAAAGTGGCGCCCTGGCCTCACTGGTGACCATTCTGGCGGTGATTGCGATTATTCCCTATCTGGCCCTGCAGTTACGCGCGATTGCCTTAAGTGCTGCCGTAATTCTGGATCAGACCACTCATGTTGAAAGTACCACCAATGGCGTGCTGTTTTTAACCGCGCTGCTGGCAATTCTGGCGATGCTGTTTGGCACCCGGCAAATTGCCAACACCGAACAGCACGGCGGTTTAATGCTGGCGGTGGCGTTTGAATCTTTCGTCAAGCTGTTTGCCCTGCTCTGTGTGGCCGGTTTCTTTGTCTTTGAATCGGCCGACAACCTGAAACAGATCAGCAATGATGTGGCACAGACTTTCCATGAAGTGCAACTGTTGGGCGTACCGGAAACTTTCTGGGTACAAACCCTGCTGGCGGCACTGGCAATTATCTGCTTGCCGCGCCAGTTCCACGTGGCGGTGGTCGAATTACGCGACGAAAAACATATTCGCGGGGCACGACGCTGGTTTGCCGTTTATCTGATTTTAACCACCATCGCGATTATTCCGATTGCCAGCTGGGCCTTACATGCCGCGCCGCAATACCTGATGATTCCGGATGTCGCGGTGCTGTCCTTACCGCTCAGCTACAATCAGGAATGGCTAACCTTACTGGCCTTCCTAGGTGGTTTTTCGGCTTCAACCGGGATGTTGCTGGTGTCTTCAGTGGCGCTGTCGATCATGCTCAGTAATGACCTGATCATGCCGGCGCTGTGGCGCTCGGGCCTGATTTCGCGTCATGACAAACGGCTGCCACTGGTACTGAAATTTACCCGCCGCATCTGTATTCTGGCGGTGATGCTGCTTGGCTTCCTGTTCTTCCATTTCTTTAATGATATTGACCAGCTTTCGGTCTTCGGTTTACTGGCCTTTAGTGCGGTAGCGCAGTTCTCCCCGGCCCTGATTGGTGGGCTGTACTGGCGCGGCGGCAGTAAACAGGGCGTCTATGCCGGCCTGATTGTCGGTTTTATCATGTGGGCCTATACCCTGCTCTGGCCAACGGTTTTACGCAGTCTGCCAGAACAGTTCTCGGCGATTACCCAGTATTATTTAACTGTGGGGCCATTTGGTATTAATGGCTTACGTCCGGAAGCGCTGTTAGGTTTTGAATCATTTGCGCCGCTGACACATGGTGTGGTCTGGTCACTTGGTCTGAACCTATTGCTGTATGTCTGGGTATCGCGCATATTCCGCCCGAGTGTGGCTGAACAGATTCAGGCTGAAAGTTTCTTCTACTATGAAACCAAGCCGCTGCCATCGCACACCACCAGCAATGAAGTCAGCTATTCGCATCAGAATGTGGCGCGTTTAAAAGTCGGTGACCTGATTACGCTGGCCAAACGCATTACCGGCGATGAGCCAACCATGCAGGCCTTCCGGCAGTTCAGTGAACAGAATAATGTGGTGCTGAATGAAAACAGCAATGCCAACGGCATGTGGTGGCGTTTTACCGAACAGTACCTGGCCGGCACCATTGGCGCGGCATCGGCGCGAACCCTGCTCACCACGGCGATGGTCAACAATGGTCTGGCGCTAGGTCAGGTCGCCAATATTCTTGACCAGGCCTCCCAATGGCAGCGCTTTAACCAGAACCTGATCATGACCATGATTGACCACATGACCCAGGGGGTGAGCGTGGTCGATGAAAACATGTGTCTGGTGGCCTGGAACAATCAATATCTGAAACTGTTTGATTATCCAAAAGATATTGTCTATGTCGGCTGTCCAATTGCCGACCTGATCCGCTATAACGCCGAACGCGGCGAATGTGGCCCGGGCTCGGTGGAAGAACACGTGCGTAAACGGATTCACTGGATGAAAGTCGGCAGTGCACATGAATTTGAACGCATCCGTAAAGATGGCCGCGTGATTCAAATGCGTGGTAATCCAATTGAAGGCGGCGGCTTCGTGACCACCTTTGCCGATATTACCGCCTTCCGTGAAAATGAAGCAGTTCTTGAAGCACGTGTACAAGACCGTACCCAGCAATTGGCCGATGCCCTGGCCGAACAGCAGCTGGCGCGCGAACAGGCCGATAAAGCCAATATGTCCAAGAGCCGCTTTATTGCCGCGGCCAGTCATGACCTATTACAGCCGATGCACGCAGCCCGTCTGTTCAGTACCGCGCTGGAGCAAAGCATCCAGTCAGATGATGACCGTAAAACCTTGCAGCAGCTGGATCGTGCCCTGCATGGCGCTGAAAGCATGCTGTCTGCGCTGCTGGATATTGCCCGTTTAGAAGGCGGCACCATTCAGCCAAAACGTCAGCCTTATCCGCTGCATGACCTGCTCAGTGATCTGGAACTGCAATTTAAATCCATTGCCGCGCAGCGGGGCATCCAATTTGCCGTGCATGATGCCCAGTTCTGGATTGACACCGATCCACAATGGATTCGCCGGATTATCCAGAACTTTGTCAGCAATGCACTGCGTTATACCGCCAAAGGCAAAGTCGTGGTCGGGGTATTACGTTCTGCGCAGCGTCCGCAGCATATCCGCATCGGGGTCTGGGATACCGGTCCCGGTATTGCCGAAGAACAGCGCATTAAACTGTTCCAGGAATTTGAACGTTGCGGCCATACCTCGCCGTGGGGCGAACAGGGTCTGGGCCTCGGTCTGGCCATTGTGCAGCGTATGACCAGCCTGCTGGATTATCCGGTCTATGTTTATTCCACCCTCGGACAGGGCTCCTGCTTCATGATTGAAGTACCGGTGGTGGCTGCACCTAAAGCCGTGGCTGCACCGTTTCAGGCCGTACCGCTAAAAACCAAGGCCTATAAGATTCTGTGTCTGGATAACGATGAAACCATCTTAGAAGGCATGGCCACCTTATTGGGCAAATGGGGTTATCAGGTCTTTAAAGCCACCGAACCGGAACAGGCCCTGGAGATTATCCAGCAGGAAAATATTCAGGTCTGGCTGGTCGATCAGCATTTAAATAACAATAAGGTCGGTCTGGACTTTATTCTGGCCAACCGTCAGGAAAATGTACCAGTGGCATTAATTACCGCCGATTCTGATCCTGAATTACCGCAGCGTCTGAAAGAGCTGAATATCGTGTTGCTGAAAAAACCACTGAAACCAGCTTCCTTGCGGGCCTGGTTATCCGGTCTGAAAATTTCAGCTTAGGCTGACATATTTTGAAACCTCTTTGCGGCTTCGGGAGCAAAGAGGTTTTTTATTTTTAACCTGAAAATGGCGATTTATTGCAGTCCGCTAGGCAAAACTGCTCAAAACAGGCGCTATCTGCCTGACAGCCATTGGCAAAAAATTCTATTGAATTATTTACTATGGCAAAGGCTACCAAAAATCTTAGTGTACAGCTGTATACCTGGTTACAAAATTTTAATCTTATGATTTTTAAAATTATTTTTTGACTAAAAAACACACATTAGACTTTAGTCGTATATCTGATATGTAGCAATACGCGCATAAAAAAGACATTAAAAAGAAAAGATCAGTGTTTAGTCTGGAGATGAGCCCCTGAACGTCCTGTCCGGAGCTGATCATCATCCAGCCTAGAGGAGTTTTTTGATGAGTCTTTCAAGCGCAGTACAGCAAGGTCATGAGCAGAACCAACAGTTTCACCGTCAGTATGGCGCCAATGCCCTGTTGCCGGCCATCGACTGGAAAACCCTGTTTCAGCACAGCAAATTAGAACATGCGCATATTGAAGCCCTGAATACCATTTATCAGACCGCTGTACCGCTGGCCTTACAGGTCTTTGATGAACTGCATTTTGATGTATTTAGTCCGGCTGCCTATAAACCGCAAGGACTGGGCCTGTTTGAAAAACTGTCTGAACAGGAACAGAAACTGCTGCGTTCGCTGGAAACTGAATGTGACTGTCTTGGTGCCACCACCCGTCACCAGATCTGGAGCATGCTGCTGCGCGGCGGTGCGGTCCTGGTGTTTAAAGCCTGGCTCGGTAAAGTCAAAACTGATAAAACCGAACTGGATACCAGCCAGTTCGATGAACTGTCCGATTTACTGTTTATCAAAACCCCGCCGCATGAACTGGCGCAGCGTCTAGGCGTAGATATTCATTCCCATGAAGATCATATCTTCCTGATGTATGGCAATGATGTCTATTTAGACCGTTTTAACAGTCTGGAAACTGCCGCACTATTTGTCGATTTAGGCGTCTATGATCCGGCATTTTTAAGCCTGCGCGATGACCGTATTGCCGACTACTTAAAATCTCAGGACTATGTGACTCAGGAACAGATTGATGAATTGCAATGCGCTTTGAATCCGCTGTTCTGTACCGATGCCACACCGAAACAGGATTGTCTGGCTTAAGCCTTAGCCGATCTGCAAAACAAAAAGGACATCATTTGATGTCCTTTTTATATATTTTTCAATATTTAGATTTTCTTTTCTTCAATATTCAGCGCATTAATCGCCAATACCGCCTGGGTACGGTTTTGTACGCCCAGTTTACGGAAAATCGCCGTGACATGTGCTTTAATCGTCGCTTCAGAAACGTCCAGTTCATAGGCAATCTGTTTATTCAGCAAGCCCTCAGCCACCATCATCAACACACGGAACTGCTGCGGCGTTAAGGACTGAATCCGCTCTGCCAGTGCAGTTTCATCGGCAGCACGCGGGTCAAAATTGACATTGGCCGGCAGGTTTGGCGGTAACCAGATTTCCCCTTCCAGCACCTGACGAATCGCTTCGCCAATATGGCTTGGATGGGCAGATTTTGGAATATAGCCCATGGCACCATGCGCAATGGCACGCTGGATAATCGACACTTCTTCATGTGCCGACACCACAATAATCGGAATTGAAGGATATTGTGCACGCACATGCACCAGCGCCGAGAAACCCGAAGCGCCTGGCAAATTTAAATCGAGGAGAACAAGATCAGGTTCAGGTCCTTTTTCTAAACGTTCATAGAATTCATTGACTGCAGCAGTTTCATGAATTTGAGCTTGCGGTAAGCTATAGCGTACAGCCTGAATTAAAGCATGACGAAACAGCGGATGATCATCAACGATTAAAATATTCATAAGTGACGTGAGAGATCTTGTGCACAATGGCTCCTATTCTACCCATACAAATGCAGTTAAGGATATGCAAGAGTGAACTATTTTTGGCTTAAACGAGATTTTTTGTCCGATTATTCATATTTTCTTACATTTTCTTAAATCTGAGATAGGAAATCTGATTTTAATATAATATTTATCAGCCTGATTCAGATGCTTATCTGAGTCGCATATAAGTATAAATTTCAATTATTTATTTCATTAAATTTAGTTATTAATGGCCCATTTCAAAGTTATCTGAAAAACAGATAACTTTTCTGTATTTGCTTATTTTACAGGGTAATTCAACTATTGATTAATAACAGATATTCCGAGATCAACCACAATTCAGGTAAGCCTATGTCTGTTTTCAATTCAACCAAACCGCTCAATATTGTCGCAGTATCGGGCGGCTTAAATCATCCGTCTAAAACCGAAGCTTTGGTGCAAGCCATTATTGATGAACTGGGCGAAGCCACTCCCATTCAGGTGCATTTTATTAAATTCAGTGAAATTGCCCCTTTGCTGGGCGGTGCCATTTACCGCAAGCAGTTGCCACAGCGCGTGCAGGATGATCTGGCTGCCGTTGAAGCGGCGGATGCATTAATTGTCGGTACGCCGGTGTACCGTGCCTCCTTTACCGGTCTATTCAAACATTTCTTTGATTTTGTCGAGCAGACTGCGCTGGTAGATGTACCGGTATTACTAGCGGCATCGGGGGGCAGTGACCGCCATGCGTTAGTACTGGAGCATCAGCTGCGTCCATTATTCAGCTTTTTCCAGGCGCAAACCTTGCCCATTGGCGTCTATGCCACAGACCGTGACTTTACCCCGCAATACACCATCCATAGCGAGGTCCTGCATGACCGGATTACGTTGGCGGTGGCACGCGCTCTGCCCATTCTGGAATGGGCACCGGCCAAAGGCCAGCGCGCCGAAGTGGTGAAAAGTAAAACCCAGCAGGCCAACCAGAACCTGGGTATCAATAAACAGATTGAGCAGGATGAAGTACTGCCTTCTGCTGCAGTACCTAGTCTGGATGCAGCAGAATCGCGTCTGCATCAAAACAAGGTCAAACCGCAAGTCGCGTAATCGGCTGACCCATTAGCATCCCCTTCTTCCGAGTGTAGTCTTGGCCATTGATCCGGCGGATTCAGGCTTGCAGCAGCCTGGATCCGCAAGCTTGCAGTGGAACATCGCTGTAATACCGGATCAAATAAACACAACAACAGGCCTCTTATTTTCCCCTCAAGACTCGGCTTGAGGGATTTTTTCATTTTAAGCTCTGACTCAATGAAATGAGGATGAAGCGATTTAAGACTTAAGAATAGAAACTGGGATCTGGCACTTTGCCAGTCAGTACCCATTCGCCCAGTTCCTGATATTTATAATCCACCGGATCATGCAGGGTCTGGGTACGCACATTGCGCCAGAAGCGGTCCAGATTCAGCTGGGCGGTGGTGGCCCGTGCGCCCATTACCTGAAACATGTGCTCGGTAATATATAAAGAGGTATTGGTCGAGGCAATTTTGGCCGTAGCAATGGCCACCGCCACTTCACCGCGCTGTTCAGCCGTGAGTTCCGGCCCGATGCACCAGGCCTGCTGCACACTTTGCACGGCTTTATCCGCCAAAAGCCGGACACTTTCCAGCTGCAAATAAAACTCGGCGCAATGTCGTTGAATAAATGGATCATCCACCGCCTTCTCGACCCGCGATTTTGACCAGGCTTTTTGACCTTGCACGCTCTGAATCGCGGTTTCAAATGCCCCTTCGGCCACACCCAAAAACAGATGCACAAAAATCAGTTGTGCAATCAGTGGCCGTAAACTGGCATAAGGCGTACTTAGCGGTCCGGGATTCAGCAGCAATTCATGTTGATGAACACACACCTGTTCAAAATGGGTCGTGCCGCTATCGGTCTGGCGCTGTCCCATATTGTGCCAGTCACCCAGAAAATAAACGCCGCTCCGGGTACTCGGAATCACTGCAATCAAAAGCCTGCCGGTCGCATCATAACCAGAACAGAGTAACAGGTCTGAATCGACCGAACCGGAGCAGAAGCTTTTATCGCCCTGAAACAGATATTCAGTTTCTGAAACCGGTGTGACTGTGGTACGCCGATCCAGCGGATTCAGGGCATTGCCCCAGAACAGCTGCTGCTGAACTGTCTGTTGTAACCAGTGCTGATATTGTGCGGGCTGGGCAAACAGCTGCACGGTGGCAATCAGTAAATGATGAAATGCATAGACATGTGCCAAGGAGCTGTCCGCTTGTGCCAAAATCTGGACCGTTTTAAATATAGTCGGCCAGGTGGCACCCTGCCCGCCATATTCTGTCGGAATTGATAAACTCAGCAACCCGCTACGGCGAATCAGATCACGCTCTGCTTTGGGATTACCACCCTGCCGGTCACGTTCAGCAGCGGTCTGGGCAAACTGGCGGGCCAGTTGCCGGGCAATTTCACGCGGGTCTAAAACAGTGGCCGTAGTCGGGTTCATCTGAAAATCATATCCTTGATCAATGGTTTTGTCGTGGGTGAAGCTGGCTGTTGTGCTCGCATCTGATCCATCTATGCTACACGGCTTTCAGTATAAAAATACCGCCTGCGAGAGGCGGTATCTTAATATTTATTTTTAACGGCTGGCTTGCACTGTGGCAATCAGCTGATCCACCACTTGCGGTTCCGCCAGGGTCGAAGTATCGCCCAGACTGTCCAGCTCATTGGCGGCAATTTTTCTCAAGATCCGGCGCATGATTTTACCGGAACGGGTTTTTGGTAAGGCCTGCGCCCAATGCAGCGCATCTGGAGTGGCCACCGGTCCCAGAATTTTCCGGACCCAGTTGACCAGTTCGGTACGCAGCTCATCACTTTCTGTCACACCGGCTTGCAGGGTGACAAAGGTACAAATGCCCTGACCTTTAATATCATGCGGCATGCCCACCACCGCGGCTTCGGCCACTGCATCATGTGCCACCAGCGCACTTTCAATTTCAGCCGTGCCCAGACGGTGTCCGGAAATATTCAGGACATCATCGACCCGGCCGGTAATCCAGTAATAGCCATCTTTATCGCGGCGCGCGCCATCTCCGGTAAAGTAACTGCCCGGATAGGTGGCAAAATAGGCTTCAATAAAACGTGCTGGATCACCCCAGATGGTACGCATTTGCCCCGGCCAGGAATCCTTGATAATCAGGTTACCTTCGGCTTCACCTTCCAGCTCATTGCCTTCAGCATCAACCAGAGCCGGTTGTACCCCAAACAGTGGACGCGTAGCCGAGCCCGGTTTCAGTGGCGTTGCCCCTGGCAGCGGCGACATCAGAATCCCGCCAGTTTCGGTTTGCCACCAGGTATCCACAATTGGGCAGCGGCTTTCACCAACCACGGTGTAGTACCAGTTCCAGGCTTCTGGGTTAATTGGTTCACCAACTGAACCGAGCAGACGCAGACTGCTGCGGTCACTTTCCCGTACAAAGCTGTCGCCTTCACGCATCATGGCGCGAATCGCAGTGGGTGCGGTATATAAAATCGTGACGTTGTGTTTATCAATCAAATGCCCGGTGCGCGCCCAAGTTGGATATTGCGGCACACCTTCAAACATCACTGTGGTGGTGCCATTCGATAATGGCCCGTAAATCACATAGGAATGCCCGGTCACCCAGCCGACATCGGCGGTACACCAAAACACATCATCCTGTTTAATATCAAAAACTTCACGGAAAGTACTGTTAACATAGGTCAGATAACCGCCAGTGGTGTGCAGCACTCCTTTCGGCTTACCGGTTGAGCCGGAAGTATATAAAATAAATAACGGGTCTTCGGCATTCATTGGCTCAGGCGGGCAAATTTCATTGACCGTCATGATTTCCATGTGATACCACAGGTCACGCCCGGCTTTCATCTCAATCGGATTACCGGTCCGGTGGACCACAATCACATTCTGCACCGACTCGGTACCGGCCACAGTAAGGGCCTGATCGACATTGGCCTTTAAATAAATCGGCTTGCCGCCGCGCATGGCCGAATCTGCGGTAATCACCAGTTTGGCCTGACTGTCTTCAATCCGGCTGGCCAGCGAATCTGGAGAGAATCCACCAAACACCACACAGTGCACCGCACCAATCCGGGCACAGGCCAGCATCGCAATGGCAGCCTCGGACACCATTGGCATATACAGCACTACACGGTCGCCTTTGGTGACGCCATTTTTCTTCAGCACATTGGCAAAGCGGCAGGTTTCATCGTACAGCTCACGGTAGGAAATAATTTTATGTCGTGAAGGATGGTCACCTTCCCAGATAATTGCCGGTTTATAAGGATGTTCTTTTAAA
>Ga0172369_10003249_pt1 | contig 21559 bp, 12 predicted proteins | sample LakKiv25m_FD_114539 | JGI IMG/M metagenome (GOLD analysis project Ga0172369, IMG submission 114539) | Freshwater microbial communities from Kabuno Bay, South-Kivu, Congo - kab_022012_11.25m | ecosystem: Environmental > Aquatic > Freshwater > Lake | place: Democratic Republic of the Congo...
CGGCGATGGGCCTCGCGCCAAAACGGAGGACGGTGTGTCGCGCTCGACGGATCGAGACCACCGGGCGAGCAGGAGACCGCGGCGATGGGCCTCGCGCCAAAACGGAGGACGGTGTGTCGCGCGACTGGCGCCTGCCACACGTTGCGCCGGCGGTCGCGCAGCCCGGTGGTCGAGTAGGAGAGCGCGGCGATGGGCCTCGCGCCAAAACGGAGGACGGTGTGTCGCGCTCGACGGATCGAGGCCACCGGGCGAGCAGGCGTTCATCGTACCGCCTGCCTGGCGGTCTCGGTCACGGCTCGCGACGCTTCGCTCTGTGCAGTGAGGGTGGTGACCGGCCGGGGGGCTCGTCCCTTCCCGCTGGAGCCGCACTAAATCACGGGCTTGGCCCTGCGCTACTCGACCGCAGGCTCAGGCTTCGGCGCGTACATGGCCGCGATGGCGGCGTCGCATTCGGCGTCGTCGAAAACGGCGCGGAGGGGAATGGTGAAGCCTGGGATGGCTACCGAGATGAGCATGCCCGACGACCGGCGCGTGCTCGCGGGGTACTCATCCACGCCGAGGACATGCACCTCGACGGTCTCGGCGTCGGGGTCCACGATCCAGTACTCGGTAACGTGGTGGGCGGCATAGTCCACGCGCTTCACGCCCCGATCGGTGGCCTCGGTGGAGTCCGATAGGACCTCTGCGATGAAGTCCGGCGCCGGGCAACGCCGCTGGTCGGGCAATAGCTGAGCGGCCTTGTCTGAAGCGAACCAGACGATGTCCGGCTCGTAGTCGTTTCTGGACAGGGAGATGAGCAGTTTCTCGCGACCGAGGAGTCCCAGCCCCCTGCGGCGCGTGTAGATATCCAGCATAGTGGCCAAGCGGTTGGCCACAAGGTTGTGCCGAACGGTGACAGGCGAATGCACCACGACCTCCCCGCAGATGAACTCGGCTTTCTGATCCTCGCGCAGCGTCTCGATGAACTGGCGGCGTCGGGCGCGCTCCCTGGCACGGGCGCGCACGAGCGCATCAATGGGCTCGTCCCACTTCGTCGAACGTAGAATGGGCTCCAGTACTGCGTTCATCCTCGGTTCTCCGAGCCCATTATACACCGCCTTCCGGGCCGGCGACGGGAAGCCCACTTATGCCCACGTAAACGCACCCTGTCTGAAAACCCGTTGACGATGACAGGCGCGCGCCTGCCCGGCTATGCTACGCTCTGGCGCACTGGGGGAGGATTCGGGCTTGTTCTGGGTAGCCAAGGTCCACGAAGCGATCGAGTACATAGAGGACCATCTCCTCGAAGACGTCTCGGCCGAGACCGTGGGACATGCGATCAACTACGCGCCATCGTCCTTTGCCGGCATCTTCGGCGCCCTCACAGGGTACTCCGTGGGTGAGTACATCCGTTTCCGGCGTCTGTCGTGGGCGGCGGATCGGCTCGCGGGAGGCCAACGCTCCGTGACGGACCTGGCATTCGAGTGCGGCTATGAGACGGTTGAGGCGTTCTCGAAGGCGTTCAAGCGCCTGTTCGGATGCCCGCCTTCGCAACTGGCGAGGTCGCCCGCAGCCCGTCTCCGGTTCGGGCCCATTTCCGTGGACATACGCATATCAGGAGGATTCGCCATGAGACGGAACCTGATCCCGGGCATGATGAAGGTGGACTGGTCGGACATACTGCGCCAGAACGAATTCGTCAATAGCGTCGTGTCGGCCCTTAACGCGCTGGGCGATCGGCTCCACTACGACGACGTGTGCGCGGTGTCGGGCAGCGCATTCCGCACATCGTTCTCTATGCCGTCGTCACAGCCGTGGAACCACGGAAACTACCACGTCATCAACACGCCGCCGGTGATCGAGCACACGTTCCGCATGCTCGGTTACCGGGTCACGCACCACCTGCGGAGCAGCTTCAGATCCGACGCGAGGCTGATCATGGACAGCATTGACCGCGGGTCGCCCGTCATTACGCTGGAGGGCGTCATCAACTGCGCCGATGCCTGCGTCATATCGGGCTACGACAACGATGGGCGCGTGCTGCTGGGATACAGCCCCTTCATGTACATCGAGGACGATCACAAGGAGGCCCCGGACGACACAGGCTACTTTCGCAAGTCCGCCTGGCACGATGGCTTCTTCGCCAAGGGAGGCCTGGGCCGCATCCTGATCATAGAGGGCAAGGGAGAGAGGCCGGACGCTGACACCGTCCTGGCGGAGACACTGAAGCTCGTGCGCCGGCTGATCGGCGAAGAGAGCATGGCGCCGGGCCAGTACAACGGCCTGGCCGCTCACCGGGCTTTCGCCAACGCGCTGATGACCTACGAATGGGACGACAACTTCGAGCCGTACCTGAACGTGATGTGCAACTATAAGCAGTATCTCGACCGGCAATACGCCGTGCCGTTCCTGCGCGACCACGGCCGAGATGATCTTGCCGGCGTCTACACGCAGGTCGCCGATCTCGCGTCCGAACTGGGCCGCAACATCCCGCAGGACTTCTCCGCAGGCGAGATGTTCAGCGACGAGGCGCGGCTCAGGCCCTACTGCGACGTGCTGCTGCGCATCGCCGATCTGGAGGAGATGGCGCTCGACATGCTCCAGTGACGCGCGACTGCGGCCGCTCCGCCGTCCGCCGGCATGGGCTCCTCGATGTGCCCCTACCCGCCCTTGACGTCGAAGCAGTACAGGTTGTCGTCGTAGCGCACGTAGAGGCGGCCGCCGATCACGACGGGGTGCGCCCAGCTCTGGTCTCTGCCCTCAACGCTGAACTCGCCCTTCATCCGGCAACCGGACGGTGAGCAGGTCGCGAGCCCCATGCGCCCGCCATTCTCGCTGAAGAGGTAGAGCATGCCGTCGGCCCAGCAGATCGAGCCCTTGCCCACGGCCTGCTCGGACCACTTCGTCTGCCCGGTTGCCAGGTCGAGGCACGCCCACCTGCCGCCGTGGTTGCCGTAGACGCAGCCGTCGCTGATGACGTAGCCGCCGTGGTGGCAATCCATGTCGCGCGTGGTCCAGGCGCGCTGCGCTGTCACGCGACCGCCCGCTGCGGAGAGCTTGAGGCAGACGCCGCCCTTGCCGTAGCCGGCCGCCCAGAACACGTAGCCGTCGGAATAGGCCGGAGTATTGCAGTTGGCCGTATTCCCGGCGGCGAAGTTGTCGCCCCACAGCCCGGTCCCGTTTCTGGCATCGACGGCGACGATCCCGGCGGCAGAGCCGGCGATCACCATCGGCACGCCTCCGAAGGTGACGGCGATGCACGAGCCGTATTGCGCCCCCGCTGAGAAGCCCGAACTGGTCCAGACGGTATCGCCCGTCTTCTTGTTGAGGGCCACGATGCATCGCTCGCCCCCGGGCGTGATGATGGCCAGGTCCTTGTAGACGAGCACCGATTCGGCGTATCCCCAGTCGGGCGTCCTGCCCCCGTATTCGCTCATCTGGTGGGACCACTTCCGCGCACCGGTCTTCGCGTCATAGCAGGCCACGAGCCCTGTGTCGCCGACCAGATAGAGCAGGCCTCCGTCCACGACGGCGGAAGAGCGGGACCCCGGCACGTTGTTGTGGAACCCCGAGCCGTGCTGGACCTGCCACACCGGCTTCCCGCTCAGGTCGAGAGCCCGGAGGACCGTGTTGCCCCCGACGATCCCCGTTATGTAGACCATCCCGCCCGCAACGGTTGGGCTCGAGAAGCCCCGGCCGATGCCCGTCACCTTCCAGATCAGCTTCGGCCCGCCCGCGGGCCATTGCTTCAGAAGACCCTTGTCGGGCGACTTCCCGTCGCGCGCCGGCCCCAGCCATCCCGGCCACTCGGCCTTCGGGTCGGCCTGCGCCGCGGAGGCGGGATCGCCGGACGTGACACTCAGCGACGAGCCGGGCCTGCAGGCCGGCAAGGCGAGCGCCACGACGGTTCCGAGCGTGGCGGCGGGTAACCATCTGAGCATGTGTCTATCTCCTGACCATCGTGAGTTCGGTACGCAAGCTGCCACTACGTATACCCCGAGAGGCGCCCCGACACGGTTCGAGCCGTCCTTTGTTCCTGGTTGTTTCGCAAGCGCCCGGGCTCAGGCATGTATGGGCCGCGCGTGTCATGCTCTGGGACAGCTGTCAGGCGACAGCACAGCGACTGGGGAGGGCGAGGCTCCCGGCAGCGCAACGCCCTCCCGTCAACGGCGCGACCTTCATCCCGGATTGGGACACGCGCCCTGTATGGGTCTCATGGCAGGTAAGCCGGCGACCGTCCGCGAAACACGTGGCGGCGCACAGTCGATTCGGCTCGGAGGGAGACATCAACATGGCACATCGAGACGGGCGCACCTCGCGGCGGGCATTCATCGGGCGGTCAATAACGACCTGCGGCGCGGCGGCGTTGGCAGGTCCCCTCCTCCTCCGCAGTCGAGCGGGCGGCATGTCCGCGAATAACGTGCTGAACCTGGCCGTCGTGGGATGCGGCGGGCAGGGGCGGGGGGTCATGGGCTGGTTCCTCTCCACCGGGGAGGTGAACCTCGTCGCTTTGTGCGACGCCGACGCGGCACAGGTGGACAGGGCGCGATCTGCGGCCGGCTCACGCGGCGCGGGGGCCCGGGCCTATGAGGACTATCGCCGTCTGCTGGATGATGCAAAGAGCTTCGACTGCGTGCTCGTCGCCACGCCGGACCACTGGCACGTGCCGCTGTGCAAGGGGTTCATCAAGGCCGGCAAGCATGTCTACTGCGAGAAGCCCTTGGCGCACAGCGTATCGGAGGCACGCGAGATTCGAACGCTGGCGCGTAGCGGCAAGGTCGTCACGCAGATGGGCAACCAGGGCAGCGCAAGCGAATCCCTGCGCCGATGCGTGGAGATTGTCAGGGCGGGCGCCCTCGGCAGGATCCGCGACATCTACTACTGGGGCATTGGGGTGAACGCCAACGAAGGCAACGCGCCCGGCGAGGACCCGATCCCGGCAGGCTTCAACTGGGACCTGTGGGTTGGACCGTCGGCCATGCGCCCCTTCAAGGCGGGGGTCTACCATCCGGCGGTCTGGCGCAACTGGTTCGACTTCGGCAACGGCGGCATGGCCGACTTCTGCTGCCACGCGATGAACCTGCCCATGCGCGCTCTAGACCTCGGATACCCCGAGCGCCTCGTCCTCAACATGCAGGACGGCAAGCAGACGCCCGGCAAGGCGGTCGTCGAGTTCCACTTCGGCGCTCGCAAGGGTCTCGACCCGCTTGTCTTCCACTGGCTGGCCGGGGAAAAGCCGCCTTCGGACGTTGCGCGCCCCGTAGCCGAGACCTTCGAGGGCCAACTGCCCGACGGCGTGCTGATCGTCGGCGAGAAGGGCTGGATCCACACCAGCCACTGGAACACCGATGGCCTGATCCGCCTTGACGGAGAACCACGAGCCCAGCGCGTGGCGAGCCACGAGGGCACCAAGGACATCCCGCGGAGCCTGCCGCGCGCCCAGGGGCACGTGCAGGAGTTCCTGGGCGCCGTTCGCGGCGAGTGCCGGACCTTCTCGGACTTCGACACCGGTGGCAAGCTCACGGAGATCGGGCTCGCGGGCGTCCTGGCTCTTCGCGCGGGCAAGACTCTGGACTGGGACGGCGAGCACTTGCGCGCACGAAACGCTCCGGAAGCCGACCGGTTCGTCCATACCAGAGTCCGGAGGAAGTGGCTCATCTGACAGATTGGCCCGAGTCGCCGCTCTGACGGTCGGCCCGGCGATTCAGGCCCTCGGCCCGGTAGACCGTGCGGCTGCGTTTCACAAACGGCCCCAGGCCGTGTAGCCGCGGCTTCTCGCCGCGAAGGGACGTACGCGCCGCAAGAAGCGTCGGCTACACGCTGCGCGTCCCGCACAGTGGACGACCGTGGACTGCGTGTCCCGAGCCAACCTCGAGCCCAGGCTCGCACAGACGTCTCCAGAGGACCCTACGCTGCCGGGAGCGAAGAGGAAGGCGACGTGCGCCCACAGAGCGGCGCTCGCCGAGGAGACCGCCCGTGCTCGTTCCCATCGTCCTGCTCCTTGCCGCCGGCGTGCAGTCGGCCCCAGCCGCCGCGCCCGGTGTGACGGTCTACGTCGCTCCGAACGGCCGCGACACATGGTCCGGCACGCTCGCCCGACCCAACGCCGCGCGCACCGATGGCCCGGTCGCGTCGCTGATCGGCGCCCGTGACGCCCTGCGCAAGCTCCGCACGGGCCCGAGCGTGCCCGCAACGGTGCGGATCGCACCGGGCCGCTACGTCGTGCGTCGGCCTCTGGTGCTGGAGCCGCGCGACGGCGGCACGGCGAGCGCACGCGTCACCTACTCGGCAACGTCGCCGGGCAAGGCCGTCTTCGACGGAGGGGTGGAGATCGGCGGCTGGAAGCCCGGACCGAATGGCGTATGGCAGACCACCGTGCCCGGCGTTCGCCAAGGACGCCTGAAGTTCGAGCAGCTCTACGTGGACGGCAAGCGCGCCGTGCGCGCGCGGACGCCGAACGCCTTCTACCACCACATGGCCGGCAAGCTGGAGTACGGCATCGACCCGCTGACCGGCAAGGAGGCACAGCTCGGCGGGCGCGCCTTCGTCGCCGAACATGAGGACATCGCCCCGCTGCTGCGCGTTCTGAAGGACCGCCTGAGCGACGTGACCGTCTGGGCGTTCCACTCGTGGGAGACCTCGCGCCACCGTGTGGCTGCCGTGGACGGCGCCGAGAACACCATCATCTGTGCGGGTCCGGGGGCGCCGTGGGCCTTCATGCAGTGGGGGCCGCGCCAGCGCTACGTGCTCGAGAACTTCCGCGAGGCGCTGGACGCTCCGGGCGAATGGTTCCTCGACCGCGACGGGACCCTGAGCTACAAGCCGCTGCCCGGCCAGAACATGCGCAAGGCGCGGGTCGTCGCACCCGTCGCGACGGAGTTCGTGCGGTTCGAGGGCTCGGCCGACGCGCGTGTCATGGGGATCGAACTGGCGGGGCTGACATTCCGGCATTCGGCCTATGTTCTGCCGCCCGAGGGCCACGGCGACGGCCAGGCTGCGGTTACGATTCCGGCCGTTGTGATGGCTGACCATGCCGAGAACGTCGCGCTCAGGGACTGCGTCATCGAGCATATCGGCATCTACGGCGTCTGGTTCCGCAAGGCCTCGGCCAACTGCGAGGTGCGGCGCTGCCGGATCGAGGACATGGGCGCCGGGGGCGTCAAGATCGGCGAAGGCTGGGTTAACGACAACCCATCGTTGTCGGACCTCACGCACCACATCACGGTGGACAACTGCATCATCCGCTCGGGCGGCCGAACCTTCCCCGGATGCATCGGCGTCTGGATCGGGCACAGCCCCGACAACACGATCACCCACAACGACATCAGCGACCTCTTCTACACGGGAATCTCCGTCGGCTGGCGATGGGGCTATGCGCCGAGCGTCGCGAAGCGCAACAAGATCGAGTTTAACCACATCCACCACATCGGTCAGGGCGTGCTGAGCGACATGGGAGGCGTCTACACGCTCGGCCCGTCCGAGGGCACGACGGTCGGCAACAACCGCATCCACGATGTCTACTCGTATGACGGCTACGGCCGCGGCGGATGGGGCCTCTACAACGACGAGGGCTCGACGGCGATCGTGCTCGAGAACAACCTCGTCTACAACGTGAAGACCGGAACCTACCACCAGCACTACGGTAAGGAGAACATCGTCCGCAACAACGTCCTCGCCTACAGCATGGACGGCCAGCTCCAGCGCTCGCGCGTCGAGGGGCACCTGTCTTTCACGTTGACGCGCAACATCATCCTCTACAAGCAGAGCGAGCTTCTGTCGGCCAACTGGCGCGACGCCAACGTGGCCGTGGACCACAACCTCTACTGGAACGAGAAGGGCCCCGTCCGGTTCTACAACATGACGCTGGAGCAGTGGCAGGCGACAGGCAAGGACCAGGGCTCCATCGTGGCCGATCCGCTCTTCGTCAACCCCGCGACGGGCGATTTCCGGCTCAAGCCCGGATCGCCCGCATCGAAGATCGGCTTCGTGCCGTTCGACTACCTGCGGGCGGGCGTCTACGGGCCGCAGGCGTGGGTCAAGGCCGCCGACGACTTCCGCTATCCGCCCGTGCGCTTCGCACCGCCGATGCCTCCCGGGCCGCCGCTGGCGTTCCGCATGGACTTCGAGAAGGTCCCCGTAGGAGCCGGCTGCCCTTCGGCGCAGAACAACGTCGAGAACAAGGGAGACCGGATCGTCGTCACCGATGCGGCAGCCGCATCGGGCTCGCGCAGCCTGATGGTGGTGGACGCGCCCGGGCTGCAGTTCGGGTTCAACCCGCACCTCGTCATCACGCCCAACCACGACGCCGGCGTGACGACGTTCGCGTTCTCCATCCGCGTCGAGCCTGCGTCGGACCTCTACGCCGAATGGCGCGACTGGACCGACCCGGCCGGCTACAAGACCGGGCCGACGATATGGATCAAGGGCGGCTCACTGACGTCCCTCGGGCGCGAGCTGATGCCCATTCCCACAGGGCAGTGGGTGCGCATGGAGATGCACTGCGCCGTGGGCGCTCAGTCCGACGGCACGTGGGACCTGACCGTCACGCCCCCCGGCGGCGAGCGCAAGACGTTCGCCAGGCTGCCCTGCGGCGCGGGGCCGCTGCGCCACCTCACATGGCTTGGCTTCAGCTCGATGGCGACCGATGTCACGACCTTCTACCTCGACGATCTCGCGCTGACGACGACTATGCCGCGACCCCGCGCGCGACCGTCAAGCAAGTGACATCCGCTCTCCCGCGCAGGGCGGCGGGCCGTCTCGGTGGTCGAGTAGCGAAGCGTATCGAGACCACCATGCACGGCGCCCACCCCCCCGCGTGGTCTCGATCAGGCGAGCGCGACAGGCGACCTCCAGATCAACCGGCGCACCTGACCGCGCTCGCCCACTCGACCACCGATACACGCCCGACCTCTCAGTAGATCGTCAGCGGCGCCTCCCCGTAGCCGGGATCAAGCCATGCGTCGCCGTAGAACTCGCAACGGATCGTGTAGACACCGGGAGCTTCGGTCGTGGGATAGAGGTAGCGAGCCACGCCCCCGTTGTCCGTGATCACGGTCTGTACAACCGTGCCGTCAATCTTGAAGTCCACCGTCTTGCCGGCCTGCTTCTGGTAGTCGTAGAGCCTGCGGAAGTAGGCATAGAGATTGGCGATCGACCCCTGGGGAATGGTCTTCCGGAGTACCCAGATGTAGGCAACCGCGCGGTTGACGGTCAGGGTCGCGGTCTTGCTGATGGGCGCGTAGCCGCCGTTGCCCGGCCACTCCGAGAGGATCGTTCTGACGCCCGCTCCTGCGCCGTCCGGGACGGTGTAGTTCGGGTGCTTCGCGTAGCCCTGAACGTCGGTCGGTCGGGTGATGACGAAGGTCCCATCCACATAGAAGTTGATGCTCTTGCCGTACAGCGGGACGTTGTCGCTGCGAAGCAGACGGCACCTGAGCTCCGTCCGGTCGGTGATGCGCGCCGTCCGGTTGAAGGTGGCCATCTTGGTGGTCCACGACTGGCAGGTGAGCATCGCATCGTCACTCGAAGGGCTGTAGGCGGCATCTCCGGCGAACTCCGCCGTGATGGTGCGCGTAGCCGGTCCCTCGCTAATCACCCAGTTCCGTACGCTGTCGCCTCCGGCATCGGTGCTGGCCGTGCCGACGGCGGTTCCGTCTATCTTGTAGGTGATGCTCTTTGCCGACAGCATCTGGTTGTCAGTGGTCCGCTTGAGGTCGTACTGACGGAGCGCGACCACCTCGCTTATTGTGCCTGTCCGGTTCGCTGCCCAGAGCGTCGTGTCCGCCTTCGACACTGTGAGCGTACCGTCGCCTGTGGACGGAGCGTTCAGCGCGTCGCCCGCGAAGCTTGCGCCGATGGCCCGCCCTCCGGCGCCTGAGCCCTCAACGATCGTGTAGGCTGATGTCGCCACGCCGCTCCCATCGGTCGTGCCGGAACCTGCTGCCGTGCCCTCCACGGTGAAGGCGACGGCCATGCCGCTCAGCGCGCCCCCGACGGTGCGCGTCAGCGTCGCGCCCAGGCTGACCGACTGCCCTACTATTCCCGACCTGTCGCCGACCGTCAGCGTCGTGCCGTATCGGCTCACGGTGAGGGTGTCCGAGTCCGATGAGGGGTCGTGGGTCTCGTCGCCGGCGAAGTCGCCTGAGATGGTCCTGGCGCCTTCGCCGAGGGATTCGGGAATCAGGTAGGCGACGGTCGCCACTCCCGATGCGTCGGTCATCCCCGACCCGGCGTCGGTACCCTCGACCTTGAACGCCACGCTCTTGCCCGCAAGGGGCGCGGAGTCGCTGCCTCGCACAAGCGTCGCGGTCAGGTCAACCGTCTCTCCGAAGTCGCCTGAAGCAGGGGAGACGGTCAGTGTCGTGTCAACCGCGACCACCGGGAAGACGATCTTCATCACGAAGGCGTCGGCGTCGGTGCCCGAGTTCGTGGTAGTGTCGTAGGCGCCGGGCGTGACGGGGAAGTCCACCGAGTAGCTGTTCCCGCCGATGTAGACGGCGCCGCCGGTTCCTGCGGCGATTGCGTAGCCGTTGTCGATGTCGTTTCCGCCGATGTAGGTCGAAAACACGAGCCCACCCGTGGAGGCATCGAGGGCGGTGAAGAGGACGTCGTACCAGTTGTCGTTGAACGAGTCGAACGCGTCCGCCGTGATCGGGTAGTCCCGGGAGTATGTGAAGCCCGCGGCGTAGGCCGCGCCCGCAGCATCGGTGGCCACGCCGTTTGCTCGGTCTGAGCTGGTGCCGCCGAGAAAGGTGGACCACACCAGCGCGCTGCCGGCGGCGTTCAGACGTGTCACGAAGGCGTCACCGTTGCCGCCGTAGGTCTGTTGGGCGGATCCGGCAGTTACCGGGAAGTCGGCGGATCCAGTATCGCCAGCCACGGTGACCTCACCCGTCGAGCCGACGCAGATGCTCCGGGCGGTGTCGTCGCCTGCCCCCCCGAGGTACGTAGCCCAGAGCAGCGCGCTGCCCGATGGATCCAGTTTGGCCGCGAACGCGTCAATGCGCCCGCCGTTGTGCGTTTCATCGTAGGCGCCGGGCGTGGTCGGCATGCCGACCTCCGTGTCGCCGGCCACGTATGCCGCGCCCGTGGCGTCGATGCAGACGTCGTAGATCCCCGTGCCGGCTCCCCCAAGGTATGTCGAGTAGACCAGCGAGTCGCCCGACGGCGCAACCTTGGTCACAAACCCCGTGCCGACGGTCGTGCTGTACGCGCCCGGGGTCGTCGGGAAGTCCGGCCCGTGTGACCCGGCGACGTAGGCGGCGCCCTGCCCGTCCACGGCAATGCCGTAACCCGTTGAGTTGCTGGTGCTTCCAAGGTAGGTGGAGTAGACGAGCGAGGTGCCGGTCGGGGAGAGCTTCGTGAGGTAAGCTCCCCAAGTCCCGCTGTAGGTACCGTACATAGCCCCCGGTGTTGTCGGGAAGTCGGTCGAGGATGTCCAGCCTGTGACGTAGGCGGAGCCCGCCGCATCGGCGGCGATGTCGGTCACTGAATCGTAGTTGCCCGTGCCGCCGAGGTAGGTCGAGTACACGACCGCATCGCCTGCGGGCGTGAGCTTGGTGATGTAGCAGTCCCACAAGCCTCTGTTACTCGACTGGTAGGCGCCTGGCGTGGCCGGGAAGTTCACGGCGACCGTCTGGCCCGCGCTGTAGGCGTATCCGGCGGGGTCCACGGCGATGGCATAGCCCCGCTCGGTCCCGGTGCCTCCGATGAAGGTGGAGTAGCTGACGACTGGGTCCACCACCAGAGCCCGGGTGCGGTCGTACCGGGCGACGGCAAACGCCACGCGCCGGCCGTTCACCTGGTAGCGGCAGGCCACCGCCGTCCTGCGCCCGCCGATCGTTTGGTATGCCACCGGCTTGCGCCATCGGACCTCGCGCTCACCGACCTTCAGCACGAGATCGCCGCCCGCGACCCGCATCGCGTCGGCCCCCTCGAACCGCATGGCGATCTTCGCCGGATCAGCGCCGGGCTTGAGGACGAAGTCGTACTCCAGGCAAGAGGCGAGAGGCGAGAGGCGGGAGAGTCACCCTCGCCCCGATCCTCTTGCCCCTTCCCCCTTGCCTCTTGCCTCCGTGCCGTAGTAGACGAGGTCTGTCCCCGGGTAGACGTTGGCGAAACGTGCCTTGGCGTAGGTCGGCACGCCTGCAAACCATTTCGTCCGATCGTTGCCGATGAAGTAGTCGACGATACCGGCCCGCTTCCCCACGCCCATTGCCGCGGAATCGGGCCGCGACCCCGCCAGTTTCATCCGCAGCACGCGGCACGTCGGAGCCGCATCGGCGGCCGCGCCCACGCGGATCTCAGGCACCACCAGAACGGCCTCGGTGTTCGTGAGGAACACGGCGCCGGGCCCGGTGCGGGCGATGAACTTCACCCTCTTGTCGTACCTTCCCGTGTTCTTCTCGAAGCTGAGGGGAACACGGCCGAACGAGACGGTCGGCGTCGAGCCGGCCGCTGGAACGGCGCCGGCCGAGCACAGCGCCGTCACTGCCAAGACCATATGCAGAGCATCCTTGCGCTTCATGTTGACCTCCCTTGGCCTGTCCCGACCCCGTGTCTCCGGGGCCCTCGGAGACCTTGTTTCTGTCCGGCCGGGTGCATTCCTGTTGTGTGGGTAGACCCTTTTCGGGGCTCCGTGCGCGGGGGGCCGCCCAAGCACGTCTTCGGCCCCCCGCACGATGCCCGATATGCAGCGGGCATTGGGCCCTGCTCCTCGGCGTCAGCGCCCAACGACCCGCAGGTCGATGTGCTCTGCCGGGAATCCGTCCTCCGTGGCGCCCTTCCAGTTGGCGTGGAAGATGCCCGTCTGGTCGATCGTGCACTTGCCCGGGGTGCCTTCCGTAACGCCGAACGCTTCGTGCAGCGCGCCGGTCGCGCAACCGCGGATCGAGAGTTGCATCATGTTGACCCAGGCTTCGGGGGCCTGAAGGTCAGGCAGCGGCGCGCCGGGCGCCACGATCGTGAACCGGGCCTGCAACTGGCATTCGGCAAGCGCCGGTTCGGCGCCCGCCATGATGCCCTGGACCGTGGCTCCCATGTAGAGCGGCCTGTCCTCGACCGGCAAGATGCGCCAGACGCCCGGGAACGAGACCAGGGTCATGGCGTTCTTCGTGTGCAGGACCACCGAGATCTCCGCGCTTCCGTCCTTCAGTGGGCGCTCGGTCACTGTGCCGGTGATGGTTGTGCCGAGGTCGCGCCCGCCGTTGGCGATGAGCCACCGGTTGGCGACGCCTGCATAGTCGATGAGCGCGAAGTAATCGGGCGAGCTCCAGGGGAAATGGTTGCCCACGGGCGACCAGTAGGTACTGGCATAGGTGCCCTGAGCGGCGACGAACTCCTCGACGGAGCGCCGGACAGTCTGGGCGCCTGCGCCGCTCGGAGTGAGCAAGCATGCGGTCATCATCGTGACCGCGACCGCCGTCGTGGCGGCCATTCGGTACAAACTAGCGCGTTGCATGGCAGGACCTCCCTCTCCCTGCGATACCCCCCGGAGCTCTGCTCCTCGGGGACCGAGACCGGCGGCCTTTCGGTCCACCCTCTCGATGCTGACATGCTATCGCGTCTCCAGGAGCGGGTCTGTGATCGCAGGCCGCTGTGGCCGTGATGGTGGTCACAACAACAACAGAACTCGCCGGGTCCGACGGCGGGTAACATGATCGGACGTTCGCGTCTATGTATGAGGTCTTCTTTGCGCGCGGCCCGTGTGCTGCCGTGGCGTATGGAGGTGAGCCGATGGTGACACCTGCAAACGTAGAAGCCCTTCTGCGGCACGTACCCCTGTTTGCCGACCTCGATGCACCCCTACTGGAGGCGCTGTCGCGGCATTGCCGCAAGCGCGCTTTCCCCGCGCACGAGGCCCTCTTCCACGAGGGCGACCCGGGCCACACGCTCTACGTTGTGCTATCGGGACTGGTGAGCGTCCAGCGAACGACCTCGCAAGGCCGGCAGCTTCCCGTGGCTCGGCGCGGCCCCGGTGAGCACATCGGCGAGATGTCGCTGCTGGATGGGAGCCCGCGCATGGCCGACGCTACCACGCTGATGCCCACCGAGGTGCTGATGCTCGACCGGGACGCGTTCCTCGAGTGCCTCGACAACTCGCCGGCGCTGGCACGCCGGCTTCTCGCGTGCCTGGCCAACCGCCTGCGCGAGGCCACCGACGCTCTTGATGCGCGCGAGTCGCAGGACGCAACGGCCCGGCTGTGCGCCTGCCTCGTTGACCTTACGGCACGCGAGGGTGAGTGCCAGCCGGACGGATCCGTTCGGTTGACGCAACGCGTCACGCATCAGGATCTGGCCGACCAGACCGGGCTGGCTCGCGAGTCCGTCAGTCGGGCGCTGTCGCTCCTCAAAGTGCAGGGGGTGATCGCGACACGCGAAGGCCGGTTGGTGGTTCGGAAGCCCGACTACCTCGCCAAACGCGCAGGCGCCTGAGGCCGGTTGCGGCCGGCGAACGCGACGCGCATCAGCCCCGCGACGATGTCGCCGTCGGGGCCGCCCGGCGCTAGCGAGGTGGCTCCGTTTCGAGCGCGTAGGCCACAGCCTGCTCGTCCGTCATTGCGCGCCCGCGGTCCATTGCCGCGTCGCAGGCCTCTTGCCCAAGCGCTTCCACAAGCTGCGACAGCAGCGCCCTCCCCCTTTTTGCGAAGGGGCCGACCCGGGGGTAGACGATCCGCTCCCTGATGCTCGTGGACGCGCCCAGCAGGCGGCCTGCCCGTTCGGAGCGCCCCTGAGCGAGGGCCACGGCCGACAGGACGTCGAGCGTATTGGTCAGTTCCCTCGGCGAGCCAAGCCCGCTCTGGGTCTTCAGCGCCTCCAGAAGCAGCACCTCGGCTTCTTCGACGTGTCCGCCGACGAGCCTCAGGCGGGCGAGGTCCACCTTGGACGACGCCGTCCCGACCACGTCGCCGAGATCGGACCGCTTCTGCAACGCCTCGCGGATGCAGGCGAGCGCCTCGTCGCCGTGTCCCAACTCCGAGTGCGCGGTCGAGAGGTTGTGCAGCGCCATCCCGGCCATCGCGTCGTTGTTGAGCTCGCGGAAGATCGCGAGCGCCTGATCGTAGTGGATCAGCGCCGCGGCGTACTGGTCCTGCGTGAGACGCACGTTCCCGAGGTTGCCGAGAACGAGACCCTCGCCGTGGCGGTTGCCGGCCTCGCGGTGCAGGGCGACGCTGCGCGCGTAGAACCCCTCGGCGTCTGCGTTACGCCCCTCCTCGTTGGCGATCACTCCCAGGGCGTTCAGCGTCCGAGCCGTCCCGACGCGGTCCCCAAGCTCCTCCCTGATGCTCAGGCTCTCGGTCAGGACCGGCACGGCCTCCCTGAACGCCGAGCGCGAGTGGTGCATGATCCCGAGGGTCGTGAGAGCGGCCGCGCGGCCCGAGGTCCGAGCTTCGGCGCCCGGGCGTTGCAGCATCTCGACGACCCAGGAGTGCCCCTCGCCGAAGTATCCGCGCGCCTGCCAGAACCGCCACAGCGAGGCCGCGAGGCGGAGCCCTTCTTCGATGTCGTCGGCGCGGTCCCTGAAGCACGCCAGAGCGGCCCTGATGTTGTCGTGTTCCTCGTCGAAGCGTCTCAGCCAGACGGACTGCTCCGGGCCGACCAGTTGGCCGGCATTGTCGCAGACGAACCGGCAGTAGTAGTCGCGATGGCGGCGTACCGAGGCATCGAGCTCGTCATGGTCCCGCAGCTTGCGCCGGCCATACTGCCGGACGGTTTCGAGCATGCGGTAGCGCGACCGCTCTTCGTGGTCCTCGTGGATGACCAGAGACTGATGGACGAGCGTGTCGAGAAGCTCGATCACCTTGCCCTGCTCGATCCCCTGCCCGGTACAGACTGTCTCGACCGCCGAGAGATCGCACCCGCCCGCGAACACCGCCATGCGCCGCATGAGCCTCTGCTCGGCGTCGGATAGCAGGTTGTGGCTCCAGTCTATGAGCGCCCCAAGTGTCTCGTGTCGCTGCAGGGCGCTCGGGCGGCCACCGGTCAGCAGTCCGAGGCAATCGTCCAGACGGAGGGCGATGTCCTGCACGGTCATCACGCGCACCTTGGCCGATGCCAGCTCGATGGCGAGCGGGATGCCGTCCAGCCTGCGACATATGCCGCCGATGGTGGCCGCTCGCTCATGGGTCACCTCGTAGCTACCCCGAACGGCTGCAGTCCTCTCGACGAACAAGCGGCCCGCGGAGCTGCTAAGGACCGCGTCGGCTGTGCTGTCCTCCAGGCTGGGCACGTCCAGCGACGGCACGGGATAGACGGTCTCTCCCGTGATACCCAGCGCCGCTCTACTCGTGGCAAGCACGCCAAGCTGCGGGCAAGCCATGAGGAGACGCTCGACGAGCTCCGCGCAGGCGGACAGAAGGTGCTCGCAGTTGTCGAGAACCAGGAGCGCGTTGCTGCTTCGAAGCTCCCTCTCGAGTTGTTCCTCGACGGGCAGGACGGGCGACTCCGCGATGCCCATGGCGGACGCCACCGTCGGGGCGACGAGTCTGGCCTCGGCAATGGGTGCGAGCGCCGCTAGCCAGACCCCGTCGGTGTGGTCGTCGAGCATATCCGCCGCCGCCTGGAGGGCCAGTCTGGTCTTGCCGCTCCCACCTGCTCCCGTGAGCGTCACGAGCCGGTTCTTCCGCAGCCGGTCGTGGACCTCGTCCAGCTCGCGCCGGCGGCCAATGAAGCTGGTCAACTGCGCCGGCAGGTTCGTCGGCAGCGTGTCGAGCGACCTCAGAGGAGGGAACTCCGACGGCAGGTCCGGGTGGCGGAGCTGGTAGATACGCTCAGCGCGCAACAGGTCCTTGAGACGATGGGAGCCGAGGCATTCCAGAGAGAGGCCGGCGGGTGAGGGATCCGGCACACGCTCGGCGGTCACCTGGCACACGAGTGTCTGGCCGCCGGCGGCGAGGCCGCGCAGCCGCGCGCAGCGGTTGACATCGGAGCTGTTGTAGTCGCCGTGCATCAGGAAACCGACGCCCGTCCTCAGCGCAGCTCTCACCCTTACCACAGCGTCATCGGGCCACTCTTCGCGATGGATGGCCAGCTGCAGGTCGCACACGGCGCGCAGGGCCGACAGAGGATCGCGGAACACGGAGAAGGTGCTGTCGCCCTCGCCGCGGCTACGCACGAACTCGCCGCCGTTCCGCGTGATGGCCTCTTCGACGATCTCGCCATGCCGTTCCAGGGCCGCCGCCATGCTCCGTGGGGCGACTTCCCACAGGCGCGTGCTGTCCTGAATGTCGGTAAAGACGAACGTCAGTTCCTCGCGCGGTTCCTGCCCGATCACCTTCATCTCACCCACAGCATCCGCCAGGCCATGCTCTTGAGTGGCAGCCGCAGGCTGCCGTTCTGAAGGGGCAGCTTCTCACCAGTGAGGACGTCGGACGCGCTCAGCGATCGTCCGGAGAGTCGCAATCTGGCCAGGTCGAGCCGAACGGTGGAGTCCGCTTCCCTCGGGCCAAGGTTGCTCACAACAAGCATCAGGTCCTTGCCTGCGTGCACGTAGAGTCCGGCGAGGATCCCTTCACCCGTCGTCTTCACGACCCCGCTGTTGCGCCAGTATGGCAGCCACTCCGCGGTCTTCTTCCCGAACGCGTCCATCGCCTTCCAAAGGCGGGACTCGATCTGCTCCAGCCCACCCCGCACGAGGACGTCGTGCTGCAGCGTGAACGCATACGCTTCCGAGGTCGTGTAGGGCTTCTCATAGCAGAGGAACTCGGCGGGCACGCCCCACTGATGGCCCATGAACTCGCACCGAAAGGCATCGAGGGGGAGGACCTGATCGAAGCGTGGGCCGCGCTCCAGGCTGCCGAACTGCTCGCCGTCCCAGTAGCTTGTGGCGAAGCCCACGGAGGGGATCGTCATGCATGTTGACTGGTGGACGTTGACGAGCCCGTCGGGCTTGCGCGACTTCACTATGTTGAAGATGCGCTTCATCACCTCGCGAGTGGCGAAGAAGGGGTACGTGGGCCTGACATCACCGGCCGCTCGCTCGACGCCGCATCCATGGAGCGTGTTGGCACAGCCCCACGGGTTCGCCGTTCCGTCGAGATAGACACCGTCGGTCCCGTACTCGTCCATCAGCCTGGCGATGCCGGCAGCCATGTAGTCCTGCCACGCGCTCCGATAGCACACGATGTAGGCGGTCTGCGGCGGCTGGCGCGCATATCCGCCCGCGCGAGGCGCAACGAGGCACTCCTCGCTGTAGTCAGCGAACTCGGGCGCGATGTTGGACATCTCGTAGCCGTGGTAGAGGAGGAGGCGAATCCCCCTGGAGTGGCACCCGGTCACCAGGCTTCTCAGCTCCGACTGGTGCGTAGTGCTCGTGGAGTCCTGTATGTCCGTCCAGTGCTCGTGGAAGCATATAGTCTTCACGCCGAGGTCGGCTTGCGCGTCGAGGATGCTCCGCCCGTCGCCGGACGGCTTCTCGATCCCGTAGTTGCCCGAGTGCGTGATCCGAAAGTCCCACACGTCTCGGGGATTGGGCCGGATGGGAGTCGCCTGGAAACCGAACGTGAAGCGGCGATCCCCATCCCACTCACACCCCTCGAGCAGGCGCACGCGCAGTACGACGGCATTCCCGCGGCGGACGAGTTCGCACACTTGCTTCTCGTCCCTAACTCGGAACCCGCCGTCGGACTCCGTAAACCAGCACAGCCCGCGGTCCTCGTCGCCCAGCCACACGAACGGGCGGAACGGCGCCGCCCACGGGAGCTTCGGCAGAGCGCCCGCGTTCTTGGCCGAGCCCCAGGCGCCCGGGTACTGATACAGGTAGCGGGCGCGCTGGGCGGCGACCGGCATCTCGAGCGTCAGATCGTCCACCTGTACGCCGTCCTTCGCGCGCAGAGTCAGGTCGGCGCGAATCAGGCCGTCGAACTCCACGGTCACGTCTCCGGTCAGCGTCAGGTCCTGCGCAGCACACGTGCCGTGGAGTCGGACCACGGCGGGCGTGGCGGAGCGTACCGAGGCCGGCGATCCGCTCCATGTCTGGGGCCAGCCGTTCACCGCGCAGGTCAGCCGGATGGGCGATGCCAGCACCGCGGCGCCTCTGGCCCTGATGGCGGTGGGCAGCGGCCCTGAGGCGAACTCGTACGCGCGGTCCCACGGCAGCACAGCCGGCGGCGCGGCGCGTTTGGCCGGGTCGGCGCTTCCCCGGACTCTGAGGGGCTTGAACGGCGCGTAGACCTTGTCGGTGATGCCCTCCTTGGACCCGAGCCACCAGGGTCGAACAGGCACCGTCAGCGGCTCCTCGGCGGATGCCATCTCCTGGTTCGCGATGTCCCGCACCGAGGCACGGACGCGGCACGGTCCAGGCTTGGCGCCGGCCGTGCTGAGTCGGCCCGTCGCCTTGAGCACCCGGTCCAGCGGCAGCGCGTAAGCCGTGCCCGGCTTGCCCGACGAGTCGTGAAGCGCCACGGAGAGTGATGCCGGAGTGCCCGACGACGCAAGGCCCGAGGCATCGACCTCGACGATCACCTCCTGCCTGAGGGCGTGAGGGCGTAGCGTGAGCTTGATCGGCTTGTCCGCTGCCTGTGGGGCCACCGGGGCGTGCACCGTGGCGGCGAGGAGCGCGGCGATGAGCGCCGCAGAGAACCACTCGATAACTGAAGGCATGGCCAACATCCGTCTTCCGGGAAACCAGGCGACAGAGCGCGCCGGGATTGTGGCGACCCCGGTTTCGCCGAGGCGGCGCCGACTCCTCCTTCGCCCGCATTGGCGACTCCATGATGCCCGTAACCCTCGTGACGAAACCGCTGCAGCGTGAGCGCGCTCGCCGGCGAAATGCTCGGGTAGGCTGTTGGGCAGATGTGCGGCGCGGCCGTCTACAGCGTATCGGTCGGAGAACGGGGACAGGACCGTGCCCTGGTCGTCGAGCTGCCTGAGGGCACGGCCCTCATTCTCTCCGACGGCGCCGGTGGCGTCGTGGGAGGCGAGCAGGCAGCCGATCTGGTCATCCAGCAGACGCGGGCCTGGCTGGCGGTGCTGGGGCGCTTGCCCGATGCCGAGGAGTGGGCCCGTTGGCTTGTCCGGCTTGATGAGCGTCTGTTGGCAGAGCCGCTCGCCGGAGATGCAACCGCGGTTTGCGTGAGCCTGGCCGGCTCAGAGATCGCCGGGGCCAGTGTGGGTGACTCCGAAGCCTGGCTGGTGTGTGGTTCCGACAGCATCGTGCTCACGCGCCATCAGCACCGCAAGCCGCTGCTGGGTGGCGGAGAGGCCGTGCCGGTCCCGTTCAGTTCCTCGTGCGCCGTCGCGGGCTGCCTGATCATCGGCTCCGACGGTCTGTTCCGGTTCGTGAAGGAGGAGGCCATCCTCCGAGCCGCGGCCGACCGGGACGTCGAGCGGGCCGCCCGCGACTGCGCCCACGAAGGCCAGTAGCATCAGCCCGCACCGGTGCGCCGCCCGTGTTCCACTTACCAATGGTGTTCCTCCTCGTCGCCGCGCAAGTAGCATAGGCTTCCAGCCTGTGCCCGTGTGATCGCCGCGCAAGCAGCATAGGCTTCCAGCCTGTGCCCGCGTGATCGCCGCCCTACGGCACAGGCTGGAAGCCTATGCTACTTGCGCGGCGGCGCGATGAGCAGCTCCCCGATCACCTTGCCGACCTCGACCGGCGTCGCCTCTCTCTGCGGCATCATACTACCGCGACAGACTGGCCGCTGCCCAGGCCGCGTGGCGCCGCAGGTAGAATGCGAAGGATGCGACACGCTCCGGCGATGGATCCCGCCGAGACGAAGCAGTCTGAACCGCTCACGCGAGCTGATGGCTCCTGACACTGCGACACTGCGCCGTGTGAGGAGCCGTCGTTGCTAATCAGCACGGCGGATGGAGGACAGGCCGCCATGAGCGGGCACGAGCTCGCTTCCGAAGCTGCGGAGGGCGCCGACCGCCAGGGTCGGGAGAACAACGGTCAGGAGACGCTGCGCCTTCTGGCCGAACTCGCGCGGGAGATCGGCGCCGAGGGGCTGGCCGAGGAGGCCGCGAACCTTGGCGCGCGCACGACCGAGGGACGCTCCTACGTGGCGTTCCTCGGGCAGTTCAAGCGGGGCAAGTCCACGCTGATCAACGCGCTCATCGGCGAGAACGTTCTCCCCACTGGAACGCCGCCGGTAACCTCAGTGGTCACCGTAGTGCGCCATGGCCCGCCGGCCATACGCGTCAAGCTTGCCGGACCGGAGTGGGTCGCAACCGGCCGCTCAGAACTGGCCGCCTACGCGACCGAGGACCTGAACCCGGGCAACGTGAAATGCGTGCGCGCCATCGAGGTCTTCAGTCCGTCGCCGCTGCTGGCCGACGGGATGTGCTTCGTGGACACCCCGGGCCTGGGCTCTGTCTTCGACGCCAACACGGAAGCCACGCGAGACTTCGTGCCCCACGTGGACGGAGCGCTCATCGTGCTCGGAGCCGATCCTCCCATCACCGGCGAAGAGATCGGCCTCATCGAAACGATCGCGCAGCACGTCGAGCATATGCTCTTCGTCATCAACAAGGCCGACCGCGTCCGCCCGGACGAGCTCGATGCCGCCGTAAGGTTCACCCGGCGCGTGCTCAGCGAACGGCTCCAGACCGGCGAACCGCCCATCTACCGCGTGAGCGCCAC
>Ga0172369_10003250_pt1 | contig 21551 bp, 14 predicted proteins | sample LakKiv25m_FD_114539 | JGI IMG/M metagenome (GOLD analysis project Ga0172369, IMG submission 114539) | Freshwater microbial communities from Kabuno Bay, South-Kivu, Congo - kab_022012_11.25m | ecosystem: Environmental > Aquatic > Freshwater > Lake | place: Democratic Republic of the Congo...
ACGGTAAACACCACCGGGATATTTTTCACCGTTTGAGCCGCAGCCACCATGCAGGGAGTGCTGTTGGTGATGATCATGTCGCAATTCTGCGATATAAGCGACTGAAGTATGGTATGGATCATCGACAGGTCCCCCTGCGCGTTGTTGTCGAGAAACCGGAGGTTATCCCCGTCAACATAGCCTGAGTCCCTCAATGCCCTGAGCAATCCCGACCGTGCGGTGTCGAGTACCGGATCCTGCGTGATCTGGACATATCCGATCTTTGTCTTGGCTGTCTGAGGTTCGCAGGCAACAAGTAAACAGGCCAGAAGAAAAGCAAAGGGGATGATTTTTGTGGACATGTGGATAAGTTTAAGGTGCATTAATTACTGGAACCATTTGCGCGCAATCTCCTGGTAGGTTCCGTCGGCTTTCATGGCCAGAAGGGCCGACTGCCATTTTCCAACCATCGTGGCAGAGGTATTGAGCGAAAATGCGATATAATAATCCGATGACATCAGCGACCAGGCCTGAATCACATCCGAGATCCTGTAGCCGGCATCCTGAAGGATATCCGGAAAAGTGACTCCAGAGCACACAAAGGCGTCCACCTCACCCTTCATCAGTTTTTTAGTCATCACCACCGGATCCGGATCGGAAACCAGGTTGGTGAATCCCAGGCTGGCCAGGTGCTGGGTGGAGAACCATGAAGAGACCGTGCCAACCCTGGCCAGGGCGCGTGCATCATCAACCGAATGGATTGAAATACCCGATCCTGCTTTGGTGTAAAACCAGGTGACATTTGATCCCACAGGGCCGACCCACTGGAACAGTGACTCCCGGTTGGGGGTTCGGTCCATTGTAAACAGGCATACATTCGGATTATGGAGTGCAAGCTCATAGCCAATATTCCAGAGGGTAAGCCGGATATCTTCAAAAATCAGATTGCGCTTCATGATCTCCTTCACCACGTCGGTTCCGAAACCTGTGATTTCACCTGCACTGTTCCTGAAGGTTACCGGCGGATATTGCTCAGTATAGATCTGCAAAACCCCTGGAAAATCATTCAGCCTCAGGAGGGTTCCGTCGCTCTTGAATTTGTCGATCTCAATCTGAAAATCGTTTACCACATCATCAGGAACCGCTTTATTGAATGCAAAATAGATCAGATCGGAGCGTATGATCAGCTCCGGATTCACGCTGAAGGTGGTTTTACCCAGCTCCTTCAGGGCAGCCTCCGCGGTGATCTTGTCTGACGGAAAGAGATCAATCTCCCCCCTGATAAGTTTATCGAACCCGTCGAGGTTATCGGTACAAAAGACCAGGTTTGAGAACCCCTCAGATTCAAGACTCTGCGTTATAGCGTAATCCTTGAGCACACCGATCCTGGCGGCCTTTTTTGCATCATCCATGGATTGGACACCGATCGGATTGCCTGATGCGGAATAAAAGAACCAGTCAAGGGAGGCGATCGGTCCGGCCCATTTAAACAGATCTTTCCGGGCAGCATTGAGCATCGTTGAAAACAGTACCCCGTTCTCTTCATCCTGAACCTTCTGATACCCCTCGGCCCAGGGAAGCACATCCACCTCATACGGGATGTTCAGCTCTGAGCAGACTGCCTTGAGCACCTCAGGGGCCAGGCCCCTCAGTGTATCGTTTTCCACATAATTCAGAGGTTTGTAATCCTCTGTCATGAAATGAAATGCAAACCGGTAGGCATCGTTTTCCTTTTTATCGCAACGGGTAAGCAAAAGGAGCGCAGCAACTGCAAAAGCAAGCGAAATGAAGTTTTTTTTCATGGATTGGCGGGTTCCCCTAATAGCAAATAAATGTATTAACTTTAGATGACTCAGTTCAGGTCCTTTTTTTGAATGACCGGTACATGGCCATGGCAGATGTGGCGTAAAGCCTCACGATATTCTGAGCCCTTTCAGCATCAATCTTCCTGAAATATCCGGTACCCGGATCGATATCCTGCCGGCCGGCAAATGCCCTGAACGCCATGATGGCTTCCTCTGCGAAAGCTTTGGCGCCTGGATCACTGCTTGAAAAGGAGACCAGTTCACGATAAGGTTCCTGCATGGAATCGGGCAGCAGTGCCGGATTAAATGTGTTGCCCCGGGATTCATCAGGTACCGCAGGCACCCACGGATACTCCGCGAATAAGGGCATTGAAACCGATCCTCCCCCGGTCACGATCTCAACCCGTGCCTTTGCCGGAAGCTCATCATATTTCAGCTCCACCCGGTCGGGGTAAAATCCCTTAGTCCTTTTCCCATTAACCTTTACCCCTTTGATACTGTTTCCTCCATTGGTGCATGAAATGTATACCAGCTTCTCCCCGAACCTGACAGGAACCTTCTGGGACAGTTTGTTCACCGTGGAAGGAATTCTCGGCCGGAGAATGAGCCGGTCGGCGCGGTATTCATAGTCGAAGAGTCCGCGGATGGTGGCGGCGGGAACGGCGAAATTATCCGCCATCACTGCTACTCCATCCCGGTGCAGCCATTGCCCCTCGTCGTACCAGTTATTCATTGTGTTTTCGCCTCGCTGGGTAAAGGGCTGATCCATGCGGAAATCCTTTGCCCACTTCATAGCCCTCACGGCCGACCGGTAAATATCCTCGTACTTGCCGAGGCGGTAATACATGAGGATCGCCCGGCCCTCTACCGTAGTCCAGGCTCCGCCGTTGACCCAGCATCCGAACTCATTGATCCCGTCTATCCCGGGACCTGTGCGGTTGCCCCAGTTCCAATAGGTATCATCGAGACCCGGGGCATTGGTCAGGAGAAAATCAAACGGACGTATATCCGGAAACGATTGGATCTGATCATAAATCCTGGCTGAAGTGGCATCATCCGCCACCCGCATGGCCACCGCATCGGCATTGACCACCCCTTCGAGGTAAGCATATTTTTCCTGCCCGAGTACCCCGTGGCGAGTCCCGTCGGGCTCGAGTGACTTGACGAAATACCCCTCCGGGGCAAGCAGCAGCGGCAGCGAGGCGCGGGTGATCTCCTGACGGTGTGTGTACAGATTCAGTTTATATGTTTCTCCGAGCAGCCTGTATAATTCCACCATCCGGTCGAGAGCCGCCAGGTAAGTGACCGTTACCCCTGCCAGATATCCTTTTCCGAAGGTACCGTCGGGCATTTTCACACCACCATAGCTGGGTGCCAGCAGGTTGCAGGCCGGTCCCACGAGGAACAGGTTGTTCTTCGGATCCCTTGCTTTTTCAATGAATTCACAGGCCCGTTCCATTTTAGGCAGATAATGTTCCATGGCCTTCCGATCGCGGCTGGCCAGCATGAATTCCGCCTGCATCACCAGTCCGGCTGCGGTGGCTTCATAAAACCAATCGTGGATCTGCCAGTTTCCATCACCCTGCTTGTAAATGATGTCATCCGGACCGGAACAGTCGCCCAGGCTCCCGTCAGGAGCAACTAACGTATACAGCGGATGCGGGTTTTTGGGTTTGCCTGGCTTCTCGACACTGCCTGCCCTCTGGCCATCCCCCTGGTTGGTCCAAAGCAGGTCGAGCGACCGCTGCAACACTGAGAACCAGGGCTCCTGCAAAAATGGGGTGGCCGAATAAGCAAACCCGTAGCTATTCTGGATCCACCAGGCATTCCAGCCTCCGCTCTCGAGAAAGGTGTTCCAGTCGGGCTGGTATAACATCGAAACATTGGGCACGGCTGGGGTCGGACTGAAAAAAGCGAACGATTCGTCGATCAGGCGGAGGTAATTGATATCCCCCTCACCCTCAATGAATCTGCCTTTAAATTGTTCCCGGGAACAGCCCGTGAATCCCAGAATGATTAACAAGGAAACCAGAAACTTATTCATCCGGAGACTTTTTAAATTTCAGTTAATGTGAGAATTAGCTCAAGTTCTTTACGGACTGCGGCAGCCTTTTTAATGCTGAATCCCATATTCAGCATCGCATCGGGGCTTTTCATCAGCTGGCTGCATGTGATGATGCCCTGGTCCAGCAAATACTGTTTCTCCTTTTGCAGTATCTGGCCCAAAAGGGTTACCGGCCAGATCCGCTCCCGCTCGATCAGTTCCTTAAGACTGTGGCCAGCCGGGTAATCCCATGCCATCAGCCTGAGCCCGCTGCATTTGCCATACTGGATGGAGTCAATCGTAAACCGGGTATTGGTGATCACCCAAGGCTCAAATACAAGGCCTTGATATTGAGGATCTGACGACCGCTTTCGGATCACATCATCCATCCTCGACCTTACATATAGGGGAACCTGAATGCTGACCTGCTTTCCCTGGTCCTGGCTGTGCTTGCATTCTCCCAGTATCTGCTTTCCTTTACCGGTGGCAATGACGTCAACCTCATGGGTGATGCAATGACCCTCAAGCACCTGTCCGGTTTGAACCAAAAATCCCTGTCGCTCAAAAATGATCCCGACGAGTTTTTCAAAAGCATACCCTGCCGGGCCCATGTCGAGGATGGATTTTTTCAGCTTGTACCTGAGTCCCGCGATCGACTGCTCCCTTTTAAGGATTGCAAAGGCTCTGGAATAAATGCTCTTTGTTGAAGCTCCGTCCCTGACCCATGCCAGGATGTCGGCGAGGATTTCGCGGATCAGCGAATCATCGGCCCCGGCGCTTCGGAGAGAACGCTCAAGTTTGGCGATGTCAAAAAGCTCGAATTCACCCGAAGCTTTTTGCACCTGTATTGCCGGATTTTGTGGTTTATTCACTATTTTCATGATCAACATTTGAAGATACATTTAGTTACGCAACAATCCCAAATGTTTCGGATATATGACATTTACAGAAGGTGACAAGGTTCATTCAGGTCTGGAAATGTTTTTCCGCATGTCTCCCGACCTTTTTTGTGTAATTGACGGCAAGGGGCACCTGCTAAGGATTAATCCCGCCTGGGAAGAGATCCTGGGTTATACCACTGAAGAACTCCTGGGTCAATCCATTGAGCCTCTGCTGCATCCCGACGATATTACCGGCACCTTTCAGGAGGTGGGCAAACTTGCACAGGGCAAAGCCACCATGAGCTATGTAAACAGGTATCGACATAAGGATGGAACGTACCGGCATATTGACTGGAGGGCCCGATTGTGCGAAGAGGACGGCTTCATTTACGGAATCGGGAGGGACATTTCCGATTCACGGTTCATACAGTCGCAGCTGGAAAGAAGCGAATCTAAATACCGAAAGATCTTCGAAAACATTCAGGATGTGTATTTAATGGCCGATCTCGACGGGAAGATACGCGAAATCAGCCCTTCGGTGGAGCAAACCTTCCTGTATGACCGGGATGAGCTGCTCGGTTCGCCGGCATCAGCCCTATATGCAGAACCCAGCCAGAGGTCAGTAATGATAAAAGCTCTGAAAGAAACCGGTGAACTGAATGATTTTGAGATATGGTATAAAAAGAAAAATAACGAACTCTTTCTTGGGTCTGTCAGTGCTCATCAAATCTATGACAAGAATTATAACCCGATTGGAATTGAAGGGATCATACATGACATTACAGAGCGCAAAAAGGTGGAAGATGAACTCAAAAAGCTGCTGAGAGCAGTGGAACAGAGTCCTGTCACCATTGTCATTACCGATCCCAATGGCAGTATCGAATATGCCAATCCAAAAACCTTTGAAACCACCGGATATACCTTTGAAGAACTCAGGGGTCAAAATCCGAGGGTCCTTAAATCGGGTGAAACCAGTCCCCAGGAATATGACAACCTATGGAAAACCATCCTATCGGGCAAGCTGTGGCAGGGGACCTTTCATAACCGAAGGAAAAACGGTGAGCTCTATTGGGAGTCGGCTGCCATTTCTCCCGTTTATGACAGCACCGGTAAGATTGCCCACTTCATAGCAGTTAAGGAGGATATTACAGAACGGAAATTAGCTCAGGACGCTCTGAGAGAAGCCAGCGCAACCAAAGACAAATTGTTTTCCATCATTTCCCATGATCTCAGGGGACCGATCGGGAATATGATGCCAATGATTGAGATACTACTCACCCAGCCTGATCTGACTGAAGACCAGAGGAATGATTACCTTCAGATATTAAAGAATGCTTCTGAACGAATATATTCCTTACTGGAAAACCTGCTGGGGTGGTCGAGAAGCCAGCAGAACAAGCTTTTTCTGAGGCCCAGGAACCTGTCGGCTGCAGAACTCATAAACAATAACCTTGAGCTTCTCCAGGCCAGTGCACGACAAAAGAATATCGAACTGAAGTTTCAGCCAAAGCCGGATTACGGAATATTTGCTGATGAAAACTCCATAGATCTGGTAATCAGGAATCTGATCTCCAATGCAATCAAGTTCACCCCGGTTAACGGGACCATCTCTGTCAGCATAAAGCCGGATGAAGGTCATGTAACCTTTGAAATAGCGGATACCGGGGTGGGAATGAGTCAGGGAACGATCGAAAATCTCTTTAGACCCGAAGTTTTTACCACCACGTATGGAACGGCAAATGAAAAGGGAACCGGGCTCGGGCTGAAACTCTGTGCGGATTTCGTCAGTAAAAACGGCGGAAGTATCTGGGCAGAAAGCACTGAGGGAGAGGGCAGCCGGTTTTACTTCACGCTTCCCGGATCCAAATAATTTGGCCACTTACAGATCGATCATCGCCTTCATTACCCCGTCGCGGTACCCGGCAACCAGCTCAAATGCGTCTCCTGTCTGCTCCAACGGGAACCTGTGGGTCACCATGGCATCCACCCTGATATCCTTTCCGGCCAGAAGCCTCAGTGTTTCTTCAACCGAATGGTTCTGCCGCCTCACGTTTTGAATGGCAATCTCCTTATGGCGCAGCTTATCGACAGGGAACGACCAGCGGTCAAATTCCGGTATGCCGATGATCATCAGCTTGCCGCCCGGTTTAAGAAGCTCAACAGCCTGATCAACAGCCTCCTGCTGGCCGCAGCATTCAAATACCACATCCAGCATGCCGGGTTCCGTCTCCCTGACAGCGCCGGCCACATCCACACCATCGGGGTTACCTGTCCAGACTGCGCCCGCATTGCGCGCCAGGTCCAGCCGGGCATCAATCTTATCCGTGACAAAGATCCGGGATACCCCTGCATTCCGGGATGCGAGCAAAACGCTCATCCCGATGGGCCCGTGACCCAGGATCCCGATACTTTTCCCCCGGAGGTCCATGCCTGTGAGGTTCACTGCGTACACTCCGATGGCCAGAGGTTCCGAAATGGCGGCCTCATCCAGACTCATGGTTTCAGGAATCGGAAAGCAGCTCGTTTCGGGCATCACAATGAATTCCGACAGGCATCCGTCGGCCTGGCCGGGAGTTCCGAGGAATTTCAGTTTTCTGCAGGTATGGGGCCTTCCGGCAAGGCATTGCTCACAAGTAAAGCATGGCATCGCCGGATCTATGGCGATCCTGTCGCCCGGTTTCACCCGGGTTACCGATTGCCCGGTCTGAACCACCTCTCCTGCTCCCTCATGCCCGACAGGGAACGGGAACCTGACCACCTGGCTCCCGATCCTGCCGGTTGTGTAATAATGAATATCGGAACCGCATACTCCCACCGTCCTCATCCGGATTAAAACCTCATGGTCGTTTGTAATGGAAGGTGTCGGAGCTTCTTTCAGCTCCATCTGCCTGATCCCGGTGAGGTACATGGTTTTCATGATTCCGGATTAAAACTGTGCTCTCAGGGTTAGTCTGAAATTCCGGCCGGGGGCACTGACCCCTGATGCGAAAACCCGGTAATTGGTATCCAGCAGATTATCGCATGCCAGCTGCAGGTTAAGCCAGGTATTGAACTGATAAGCCAGTCTCAGGTTCAGCGTATTCCATGCCGGCATCCCGTCGGGGGTGGCATAAATCTCATTGTCCTCCGCATTCAGCAGGTAATCGGAAATGTCTTTTTTGGCGTTAAAAACAAAGGAGAACTCGCCCTGGATCTTTCCCTTGTTATAAACCAGTGCGGCCTTTCCGAAGATCGGAGGGATGTGGTCAAGAGGCGTAAGCCCCGATTCCTCCCGGATCCGGCCATAGGTGTAGTTAAAGGTCCCGTTCAGTGAAAAACCGGCCCAAAGGTCGACCCCTGCCGAGGCATAGGCTCCGTAAATAAAGGCTTTGCGCATATTCTGACTGCTGTATACCCGGCTCATGACACCACCATACAACACACTGTCCTGACCATTGTACTGATCCGGGGCGGTGACGATGGCATTATCGATAAGAGTATGGAAAGCACCCGCCTCAACACGTGCCTTTGCGGCAATTGTCTGAACCAATCCAAGCTCGAAGTTATTGGTGTACTCAGGTTTCAGATCAGGGTTCGGAATAATGAGTCTGCCGGCCAAGCTTTCAAACACCTTGGCCATGTCGTCGATGTTCGGTGTACGGAATCCTGATGAGGCCATCAGTGTTACCTTGGTGCTTTCAACCGGGAGATACACCAGACCGGCAGTCCAGCTGAGTGCGCCGCTGTTCTGCGCTGCATTCTGGAATGGAAATTCATAGAAAGTGGTGCTGGCAAACTCAGATTTCAGCATCGAGTAGGTGTACCTCATTCCGGCATTCAGGAAGAGCTTTTCAGGCATCAGGGTGACTTTATCCTGCCCATACACGGCAAAAGTGTTCATGATGTTGCTGCCGTCGGGGTAACGGGTATCGGCAGGGGTCTCCTCGAGTGTGTTCACGTTTGTATTGTACGCCGTCGAAACGACATCATTAAAATAGGCTTCCATACCATAATTGATCTCATGCCTGCCCCACTTCTTGTGGCCGTCAACATCGAATGAGAACACATTCACCTCCTCAAACTGGGATTTAAGCTTGCTGCTGTTGAGTTTCCGGCTATGCCGGCTCTCACTGGCAAACTGCCAGGCTCCTGATACGGTAAAGCGGTCCATGAAAGGCAGATCAGCTCTTCTTTCAAATTTATAGCTGGCAAGCAATCTTTGCTCCGGCCCGTAAAACCACTCGGCGCTCTTTGGCATCCCTTTGCTGTCGGTTTCGGTGAGACGGTCATACCGGGGCACATTCCCGGTATTGGAGAACTGGATATTCAGGAGGTGAGAGCTGTTCTCATTGGGCTTGTAAAGCACCTTTTGCAGCAGGTCGTATTGCCGGTAGGCTGTTCCGATCTGCCTGTCGGGATCGGGATTGGTGAAAATGCTGTCCTTCCCGTCGACACGCTGAACATAAAAGTTACGCATTCCGAAGGTCGGATAGGCCTCCTTCCTTCTGCTGCCCTGCACAATGTCGCCAAAATCCGACCAGGTAATGCTGGTAAGGGAGGCCAGCTTTTTGCCTCCAAGGTTCACATCGGCATGGATCGTCTTTTCCGCGGTAGCGGTACTGTACCTTGCCATGGCGCTTCCGGAAAACTTCTTTCCGAGCTCCGGTTTGCGCGTCATGAAATGCATAACACCGCCAAGCGCATCGCTGCCATGCATGGCTGATGAGGGTCCGTACAGGATCTCCACCCGTTCCAGGATCGCATTGTCAATCCTTAAAACATTCTGCAGATGACCGGCCCTGAAAATGGCATTGTTCATCCTGACGCCATCCACCTCAATCAGCACGCGGCTTGATTCAAAGCCCCTGATGATCGGACTCCCGCCTCCGCCCTGACTTTTCTGCACCAGAATATTACCGGTATTTGCCAGCAGATCAGCGGAGTTGAGAGAATTCATCCATTGAACACTCTTGCTGTTGACGATCTCGATCTTTTGTGGCACTTCCCTGCGCAGCATTTCAAACTTGCTGGCAGAAATAACCACTTCATCAATCGTTCTTTTCAAGGTATCCTCCTGCGCATTCGCTGTCACACTAGATGCTGCAAGAAGAATAATAAAGGAAATTCTTTTCATTATTTACATCTGAATTATTGATTAATAATACTTTAAAATATTACCAGATCAATAATTCAGGCGGGGGAACGTCCACTGCCACTACCCCTTCGGTATAAGCGACAGGATTATCGGGATATAGAATTTGTGAACAGGTCAATTCTTCCGGAGTATGCAATGCCGGGATGTCATGGAAATAGGGAATAAAAACCAGTCCGGACCTGCCCTGGGCAGTCCCCAACCCGGTTCCCTCCAGCTGATTCAGGGCCAATAAAAGCATCGTTTCAGGCTTATCCCTGAGCGCAAGGACCTTTAAATTTTCACCTGATGACTCAATTGCCTTAATATCATACAGGTATCCCTGAAATCTGAATTCCCTGCCCTCCCGTTCCATGGGCAAACGATGGAATTCTTCCTTTGTAAAGACCAGCAATTCGAGCTTTTCGCTTTCGCCGCTCATCCCCGACAGCATAACCGTCCGGCACTGGAAAATGACCTGTCTTAATGGGGAGACCAAGAGAGGAGCCAGGATGCAGAAAACCAGGACGATGCTGAATTTACGCATGCCGGGAGTCAGAGGGTGAAATAGTTCACTTTATTAATGGAGGTTCCCATTTTGCCCTTTGGCAAAGTCACCGTTTTTTTCTCACTGTTATCGATTGAAATGGTGGTCATGATCGTTTTCCCTCCACGGGCGTCCTCGCTCGTCATTTCCATCATAAAGCCCTCCACCGGCAGGGTATTGTGCAGGGCAGCCATCTTGGCCGCGCGGAAAATGCCGTAATCATTGGGAAGGCTGATATCCTTCGTAATCCAGGCCGAGCCAAAAATACTCTTGTAAGTATAGGTGTACTTCGTGCAGTTATATCCTGCTATTACTCTGGTTTCATTGGCCGGAACCAGCTCCAGCTTTTTGATATCGTCCCCTTCCGGATATTTGAATTTGGTAGCATTGAACATGGGCTCCGGAAGATCAGAACCCAACACCTGGACCGCCACCTCATGGGCCATGTCGAGGATTGTTTCAGTATCGGCTCCCTTTGAAGGGGCGTCCATGTATATCAAATAATTGCCCTTTGGCACCTTAAGCCCGGCTGGTGTGGCGGTAAGCTCCTTCTGATTTCCATTGTACCAGGTTTTGTAGGTAAATGACCTCATGAGCTCATTATTCCTGGCGTAGAAATCGATCTTCATCAGATTATACCTGTCAAATGAGTATGTATCATCCCAAACAACTCCCGGGGCGGTGATCTGCGCCCGGCTTTGTCCGGCCAGCAAAATGGCCAGAAACCCAAGAATCATCATTCGTTTCATAGTGCATTTGATTTGTATCAAAGGTCGCAAAAACATGTATTCAAAAAAAATATTAGATTTACCAAAGTGGTAACCTGCAACCCATGTTTCTAGACCTCATCCAGAATGTAGCCCTCCTGATCACCCTGTCGGCCATGTATGGTCTGGCCATCCGTTACCGCGACCGCAATCCGCTTGTATGGAAAATTACCACCGGTCTTTGGTTCGGGCTCATGGCGATGCTGGGCATGATGATGCCATTCGTGTATCAGACCGGCATCATTTATGACGGACGATCCATCATCCTTGCCCTGGCCGGCCTGTTCGGGGGTGTGATCCCCTCCGCAATAGCCGCAGTTATTGCAACGATTTACAGGATCTTCATTGGAGGACCGGGCGAATATGCCGGTTTATCAACGATTGTTTTTTGCACACTGGCCGGTTTGCTCTTCCGCTACCGGTATAACCTGCGCAATGACCGGCTTTCTCTTTCAAGATTGTATTTCACCGGAATCGTGGTCCATATTCTGATGCTTGCCAGCCAGCTCCTTCTGCCCTGGCCATCAGGACTGCACATCATTTCAAAGATTTGGATCCCGATATTGGTCATCTTTCCCGCTGCTTTCGTGCTGATCGGTATGATCATGGCGGCCGAGGAGAGAAGACTCTTGCGCGAGAGGGAGATTCTGGAAGAGGAGTCACTGATCCGCACCACCCTGTACAGCATCGGGGAGGGAGTGATCACTGTAGATGTCGGGAACAGGATCCTGAACATGAACACAGTAGCCGAATCCCTGACCGGATGGCAGGAAAAGGAAGCTATAATGAAACCGGTGGGAGAAGTCTTCAAAATCAGCGGGGAACAGCCGGAAGTGATGCTGACCCAGCTCGGCGGCAGGGAGATCCCCATCCACTACAGCTCAAGCTATATCCGCGACGAACATGGGAAAAGCATGGGCAAGGTACTGGTCTTCAGGGATCAGTCGGGGGAACACGCGAGCCGCAAGGAACTGAAGGAAAGTGAGGCTAAATACCGCGAGCTGGTCGAATCCACTGATGCCATCGCCTGGGAATATGATGTTAGATCAGATACCTGGACCTATATCGCCCCGCAGGTGGCAGCGAAATTCGGATGGACTCAGGCTGAATGGACCGACCATGCATTCTGGGAAGATAAGATTCACCCCGACCACCGTGGGGTGGTAGGTGAGATCCGCGAAAACTGCATCCGGCAAGGCTTGTCACTTACTCTGGAATATCAGTTCAGGGTAAAATCAGGAGATTACCGATGGCTTCGTGATTCGGTCATACCTCAGAGGCGCGAAGATGGGATGCTGATCCTCCGCGGTGCAATGCTCGACCTGACTGACCGGAAGAAAATGGAGCTTGATCTCACCGAGAAAAATGATTTCATCCAGACGGTCCTCGATAACCTGCCCATCGGTGTGGCACTGAATAAGATCAACGAGGGAACGGCCGTTTACATGAACAAGCAGTTCCAGAAAATCTACGGTTGGCCGGAATCAGACCTGCTGGATGTAGCCGGATTCTTTGTTAAAGTGTATCCGGATCCTCAATACAGGGAACAACTCATTTCCATGGTCATGGGGGATATCCAGTCGGGCGACCCGTTGAGAATGCACTGGGAGGATATCGAAGTTACGCGGCAGGACGGATCCCGGGCAATCGTCAACGCCGCCAACATCCCACTCTTCCAGCAGAATATCATGGTATCTACCGTGATGGACATGACCGAACAGAAACAAGCCGAATCAGCCCTGAAAGAGAGCGAGGAAAAATTCCGCAAGCTGTTCGAAAACCATCTGGCGGTCCACCTTCTTATTGATCCTGATACACAGAAGATTGAAAATGCCAATAAGGCTGCTGCCGATTTTTATGGGTGGTCCATCGAGGAACTTACCCAAATGCGGGTTGACCAGATCAACACCCTTTCAACAGAAGAGATCGACGCAGCACTGAAATCTGCAATAGATAAAAACCGGAACTATTTTGAATTCCAGCACCGCCTGGCAAACGGCGAGGTGCGTACGGTGGAGATATACAGCAGCCGTGTGGAGATCCTGGGTAAGACCTACCTCCATTCGATCATTCATGACATCACCGAGAAGAAGCAGCTTCTGAAGGAGGTGATCAAAGCCAAGGAGAAAGCCGAGGAGAACGACATGCTAAAATCGGCCTTCCTGGCGAACATGAGCCACGAGATCCGGACCCCGCTCAACGGGATCCTGGGCTTCACCGAGCTGGTCACCGAAGAGGAGGATCTTCCTCCGGCCAAACGCAGGCAATATTCAAGCATTATCAACCGGAGCGCGGAGTCGCTTATGCAAATCATCGATGACATTCTCGACCTTTCAAAACTCGAGACCAGCCAGCTTGCTGTTAACCTGTCGGAGACCAGGGTGCTGCCCGTACTCGAGGATCTGTATGCCATTTTTGAAAGAAAAAAAGGTGATCTCGGGCTCAAAAACGTCGAACTGGTACTCGAAAACAACCTGCCCGGACTGATCCTCATTACCGACCGCAACCGGCTGATCCAGATCTTCTCAAACCTGCTCGACAATGCCATGAAATTTACCAAAAAGGGAACCATAAAATTTGGCGTTACCCGGGATCTTGGCAACTTTGTGGAACTCAGGGTTTCCGATACCGGAATCGGAATACCGGCAGAAAAGCATGATGTGATCTTCGACCGGTTCACCCAGGCCGGAGAAGACATTGCCAAAACCTACGGAGGTACCGGTCTCGGCTTGTCGATCGTAAAAAAACTTCTGACCCTCCTCGGCGGAACCATCAGTCTCGAATCGGAACCCGAAAAGGGAACGACCTTTATTTTCACACTACCCAAATAGCTCACGATGAAATCCACCTTCTCCCGGCTGCGGATCCTGACCCTGTTCGTCATGATCCTCAGCATCCCGGTCATGGCACAGAAGCCGGCCGGCAGCATGTATTACACCGTCTCAATGGACCAACCTTCGAATCATTATTACAAGGTTGAATTCCGGTATGAAGGTGTAAATTCAGATGTTACCGACCTGAAAATGCCTGTCTGGACGCCCGGATACTACATGGTCCTCGACCTGGCCAGGAATGTGGTGGGATTCAGCGCGTCAGATGGTGCCGGCAAGGCCCTGCCCTTTGAAAAAACCGCCAAAAACACCTGGCATATTTCCACCTCCGGAACGCAAACTCTGAATGTCAGCTATTATGTTTTTGCCACCCGGTCGTCGGTTGCCGAACCCTACCTGGCCGAGAACCGGGGTTTCATCTCGCCCACAGGCATCTTCATGCATGTTGCAGGCAAGCTCAACAACCCTGTTACCGTGACTATCAAACCTTACAGCGGATGGAAACAGGTCTCCACCGGGCTCGATCCCGTGGAAGGTACCGCAAACACCTTTTCTGCCCCCGATTTCGACCGGCTGTACGACTGCCCGATCCTTGTCGGGAATCAGGAGGTCCTGAAGTTTGAATGCAAGGGACTCCCCCATACCGTTGCCATTGAAACCCCCGGCAACTGTAACCGGCAGCAGCTGGTGGCTGATCTTAAAAAGATCATCGAGGCCGGCACCTCGATCATCGGCGAAATCCCTTACAAACACTATACTTTCCTGATCATGGAGAAGGGCGGCGGCGGACTGGAGCACCTGAATTCCATGGCGGTTTTTGCAGATGTCAGCAATTACCAGGGTGCTGAAAAGAACACCGGACTCCTCGGATTCTTTGCACATGAGTATTTCCATCTGTACAATGTAAAATCGATCCGTCCGCAGGTGCTCGGACCGTTTGATTATGACCGGGAGTGCATCACCAACATGCTCTGGCTCTCGGAAGGCGGCACCTCCTATTACCAGGAGATCATCCTCAACCGGGCCGGATTCATCAATATGGCAGGGTATCTTGAAGGCGCAGGCAAGAATATCACCTCCCATGAAAACGGCACCGGTCACCTGTTCCAGTCGGCCGCCCTCTCCAGCCGCGATACCTGGATGCTATTCTTCAACCGGAGTGAAAATTCGCGTTTTGTAACGATCAACTATTACAACAAGGGAGAGACGCTTTGTATGCTCCTCGATCTCAGGATCCGGCATGAATCGAAGAATGTGAATTCCCTCGATGATGTGATGCGCACCCTTTACCAGACCTATTACAAGCAAAAGCAGCGGGGCTTTACGGATGAGGAGTTCAAACAGGCCTGTGAAAAGGCAGCAGGATGCAGGCTCGATGATTTCTTCCGTTATGTTTACACGACAGATGAAATTGATTATACAAAATATCTGGGGTACGCCGGACTGACCATTGACCTGAGCCCTGTGGGCGAGCCGGTCACTCATCTGGATAAAACCTACACCCCGAAAACCTTCAACATCGCTGTTTCGGAAAATCAAAGCGAGGAGCAGAAGAGACTGCTTTCCGACTGGCTTCGCTGATCAGGAACCGAGGAACAGGCTTTTACCTGCATACTCCGGATCGCAGGTGAGATTGACCCCAAGTTTTCTTAATCCAGCCTCATCGCCCGGGGTGGGAATATGCGTCAGGTGAACCTCGCAGTTGCGAAGTGCCTTGAGGTTTTCCAGGGCCATCTGTGCAGCCGGATTCGACAGTGCGCTGATTCCCAATACAATCAGAGTTTCATCCAGATCAAGGCTTACCATTTTACCCTGTAGGATATCCTTTTTGAGAAAGGTCACAGAATCGATGATACTTTGGGGCAGCAGAAACATATTGTCGGGCAGTCCGGCCATCTGCTTGGCAGCATTGAGGATCAGGCTCGAAGCCGCATGCATCAGCGGTGAATTCTTCCCCGTAATGATGGTTCCGCCGGGGAGTTCGATCGCCGCACCGCAGAATGCCCCGTCGTTGCCCTTTCCTTTATTTTTGGCCTCCACAGCGGCCACCCGGGCCGGGAGCACCACCTTGCGGTCCTCCGGCCGCGCCCCGGTCTTCTGCATGATCATGGCGGCCCTGTCGAGGTTCTCCTTTTCCGAAAGCCCCATGGCATACTCAACGGCGCACCTGAAATATCGCCTGATGATCTCCTGGTGGGATGCCTCCGAGATGATCGCGTCATCGAAGATCCCGGTGCTGGCCCGGTTGACACCCATGTCGGTTGGCGACTGGTACATCGACTGACCGCCGGTGATCTTTTCAATGATCCTCTTCAAAAGGTGGAATGCCTCAATATCACGGTTATAATTGACTGTCTGAATGTTATAAGCCCTTAAATGGTGCCCGTCGATCAGCACCTTGTCGTCGAGATCCACCGTTGCGGCTTCATAAGCCACATTCACCTTATGGTCAACCGGCAGATCCCAAATCGGGAATGTCTCAAATTTGGCATATCCACCTTTGATGCCACGCTTGTAATCGTGGTAGAGGTTTCCCAGACAGGTGGCCAGCTTGCCGCTGCCCGGGCCCGGACCGGTGACGATCACGATCGGGCGGGTGGTCTCAACATACTCGTTGGAACCGTATCCTTTGTCGCTGACGATCAGATCCACATCCGCCGGATATCCTACGATCGGATAATGCAGGTACACCTTGATCCCCCGCATTTCAAGCTTATTCTTGAAATTCCTGGCCGGCAGCTGGTTCTCATACCGGGTGATCACCACCGCTTTGATATCGAGGCCCCAATCGCGGAAATCATCGATCGTCTTCAGCGCATCCGCATCATAAGAGATCCCGAAATCGGCCCTGATCTTCTTCCGTTCGATGGCGCCCGCATGGATGCAGAGCACAATATCGATCTGGTCGCGCATGAGCTGAAGCAGCCTCATTTTCACGTTCGGATCGAAGCCGGGAAGCACCCGGGAGGCATGGTAATCATACAGGATCTTGCCTCCGAACTCCAGGTAGAGCTTATCGTTGAAACGGCTCACCCTTTCAAGGATGGCAGCGGTCTGCTCCTTCAGGTACCGTTCATTGTCGAATCCGACAGGTCGTGAAATTTCCATGGGTTTGATCAGTTGGGGTTTGAAGCAGGGCGTTTCCTCTGCAGGAAAAGATATACCGGGATTCCCAGCAGGATCAGGGCAAGCCCGATTCCGGCCTCCCGGGGCTTGGATACGATCGTATTGACAAACAATGCGATGCAGAACAGGATATAGAATACCGGGACCACCGGATATCCCCACACCTTGTATGGCCGCGGAGCATCGGGCATCCGTTTGCGCAGGATGATCACCCCAAGTGAGGTGGCTCCGTAAAAAATGAACACTGCAAAGATCAGCATATCAGTCAGCTGGTCGAAACTGCCCGAAAGCACCAGCACTGATGACCAGATCCCCTGCCACAGAAGAGAATTTCCGGGAACGTTAGCCTTGTTCAGCTTGCCGATACCCGAGAAGAACAGCCCCTCCCGGGCCATCGCGAAATAGGGCCTGGCGCCGGTGAGGATGCTCGCATTCGTGCATCCCAGGGTGGTGATCAGGATCAGGGTGGAAATGAAGAGAACACCTGCGGTTCCCCAGAACGACCTCACCGCCTCGATGGCAGCGATCTGGTTGCCCGCCGCATGCACCTGTTCGAGCTGTGAGATCGATAATAATTTCAGATAGGTGAAGTTGACCAGAAGGTATATCCCGATTACCACGAACACTCCGATGACGATACCTCTCGGGATGTTTTTCCGGGCATCCTTGATCTCACCGCCGATAAATCCCACTGAGGCCCAACCCTGATAGGCCCAGAATGCAGCCAGCATGGCCGCGAAGAAGGCGGAAACGGTAACCGGACTGCCGGCAGAGCCTGCCAGGGGCACATCAATCGGTTTCACCGTGTGGCTAGCGAGTCCGAACACAACTATCGTGAGCAATCCGGTAAATACCAGGATGAGGATCACCTTGCTGGTTGCCGCGCCGCTCTTGAGCCCTGAAATGTTAAGCCATGTCAGCAGCATGATCAGAAGGATGGCCGTCAGCTTGATCCCGAAATCCTTGAACGGGGTAAATACCCCAAGGACAGACAGATCCTGCCATCCGGTGAGGACGTGAGGGATCGGTACGATGCTGTTCAGCGACTGCGTAAACACATAAGCCAGGGAAGCGATGGTAGCGGTCTGGATTACCGTAAACAGCGACCATCCGTACAGGAAAGCAAAAAAGCGGTTATAGATCTTTTTGAAATAGACGAAATCTCCGCCGGTATCAGCCAGCAATCCCGCCACCTCCGCATTGCTCAGGGCTCCAAAAAGGGTGATGATCCCCCCGGCAACCCAGGCAAGCAGGATCCATTCCGATGAGTGCAGTTCAGCAGCCATCGGCGCTATCTTCTTGTAAACGCCTGAGCCGATGATGTTGGCAACCACAAAAATGATCACATAGCTCAGGCTGAAAGTCCTGACAAGATTCCGCTGGTTTTCCATAGGTGAAAAAAAATAAATGTAATAATTTCCGGGATCGAACCTTTATACCAAAAACAATGAAAAAAATCGCTGCATTAACGGGAATGCTCATGGTCTGTGCCATTGGGCTTGCGCAAGTGACCGAAGGGGAGAAACAGCTGCGCGATGTTAAAATTGACGGCTCAAAAGGATGGAAGGTGGAGAACAACCTTACCGTCTCCTTTTCGCAGGTATCCCTTACCAACTGGGTTGCCGGCGGACAAAACTCCATGACAATCAACGGCCGTTTCAACGGATTCTACAATTACAAGAAAGAGAAGCTGGCCTGGGATAACCAGGTCGACCTTGGATACGGTCTACTCAAGCAGGGTAAAACAGTTTGGCAGAAATCCGACGACCGTTTCGAGATCATGTCGAAGCTCGGATATCAGTTAAAAGAGAACATGAACGCCGCCGTTCTGGCCAACTTCAAATCCCAGTTTGCAGATGGACGCGACAAACCGGTAGCCGGCAAACTTATTTCCGCCGCATTTGCTCCGGCCTATTTTCTGGGTGCTGCCGGTCTCGACCTGAAAAAGGGGGAGAATTTTACCCTCTTCCTCTCACCGGTCACCACCAAAATGACCTTTGTACTCAATGAGGTCCTGTCCGAAGCTGGCGCTTACGGAGTTGCACCTGGTGAGAAGTTCAGGGCTGAGCTCGGGGGGTACCTGAGGGTGATGGCCAAGCATAACCTGTTCCAGAACGTGAGCCTTCAAACCAAGCTCGATCTCTTCTCCAATTACCTGAAGGACCCGCAGTTTGTGGATGTCAACTGGGAGGTGTTCGTGCTGATGAAGGTCAACAAGTTCCTGTCGGTCAACCTGAACACCCTGCTGATCTACGACCATGATATCCTTATCGGCAAAACCATGGAAAATGACGGCGTGGACGAAGCACCGAAACCCAGGGTCCAGTTCAAGGAGATCTTTGGGCTCGGACTCTCATTCAATCTCAAATGAAAAGACTCCTGATTGGCTTTATCCTGATCCTTCAGGCCGTACAATCATTCCCCCAGGATCATCCGGCAAAACCCTTCGCCATTGGCGAAACCATTGAATTCCGGTCGGAGATCCTGGGTGAATCACGTACGCTGAACATTTATCTGCCCAACGGATACCGCAGGGACTCAGCGGTGAATTACCCTGTGATCTACCTGCTCGACGGATCACGAAACGAAGATTTCATCCACATCGTGGGGTTAGTGCAGTTCTTTTCCTTTCCCTGGATCAAGACCCTTCCCGAGACGATTGTCGTTGGGATCGCCAATAACGACCGCAAACATGATTTCACTTTCCCTTCCCGGGTACAAGAGGAGCGGCAAAATTTTCCCACCACCGGCGGATCCGCGAAGTTCATCGAATTCCTGGAGAAGGAGGTCAAGCCGCTGGCAGAGAAGCAGTACCACGTGGAAAAGGGAGGCACGATTATCGGTCAGTCGCTCGGCGGACTCCTGGCCACGGAGATCCTGCTGAAAAAGCCGGAACTGTTTGATCGGTATTTGATCATCAGTCCGAGCCTATGGTGGGATCGCGAATCTCTGTTGGGGCTCAGTCAGGATGTTTACCGCACCTCAAAAACAGTATACATAGCCGTTGGCAAGGAAGGCGACATGATGGAAAAGCCTGCCAATCAACTCTATCAGCTCCTGAAGAGCTCCTCGCCTGATAATACCCGGATCTTTTTCCGCTTTTACGAGGACAAGAATCATGGCGACGCCCTGCATCAAGCCGTGTACGATAGTTTTGAGAAGATTTCCAAATAAATCAGGGGAAAACCGTCGAATCTGTAATTTCTCCGGCCTCTGCAGTTCTAATTGGAAACTGAAGGGGAATCTTAATACCTTCGGACCTTCAAACCCAAATAATCCAATTCGCTGATTTATGAAACACCAGACGACCCTTCTGACGGCAACCCTGTTGCTGATCGCCCTTCCCCTCTTTTCCCAGAAAAACAAATTGTATGAATGGCGGGGAACTGACCGCGCCGGAATTTATGAAGACAAGGGGTTGTTGAAGATCTGGCCGGAAAACGGGCCTGAGATGGTGTGGGAATATGAAGGGATCGGGAACGGGTACGGGTCCCCGATATTTACCAACGACAACATGTATATCCAGGGCGAGATTGATAACCTGGCTTACCTGTTTGCCTTTGGACCGGACGGTAAACTACTGTGGAAAAAGGATTTCGGCCCTGAATGGGTCAAGAATTACAACGGATCGCGCTGTGCCCCGACCATTGCAGGTGACCTGATTTACGTAACCTCAGGAATGGGGAATATTTATTGTTTCAACCGGTATACGGGTGAAAAGAAATGGTCGGTCGATATGGTCAATGACCTCCACGGCACCTTTCCGCTTTTCGGATATTCAGAAGCTGTTGCCATTGATGGCGACCGGATGTTCTGCGTTCCGGGAGGCCGGGATACCAACGTTGTATCGCTCGACAGGTTCAGTGGCAAGATATTATGGACTGCCAAGGGTCATGGCGAACGGCCCGGATACAACCAGCCGAAGATCATCAGTCTGAAAAAGAGAAACATTTTCGTCACCTTCACTGCCTACGAGATGCTCGGATTCGACGCAAAAACCGGTGAGCTCCTCTGGGCACACGAGCAGGATAACACGCCTTTGGCTGAGCGAAAGCTGGGTCAGGGCGATACCCACTGCAACACGGTCCTTTATGAGCCTGGCTTCATCTATTATTCGGCTGGCGACGGCAATGGGGCTGTCAAGCTCGAGCTCTCACCCGATGGCAGCAGTATCCGTCAGGTGTGGCGCAACCAGGAGTTCGACAGCTATATGGGAGGCATCGTCAAATTGGGCGCTTTCCTGTACGGCAGTGGTGCCGCCAAGCCCAACTTCAAGAATCTCAACACCACCACCGGCGAGATCGGCACCATCCTCAATATCGGCAGCGGCGCCATCATCTCAGCCGACGGCATGCTTTATTACTACAACTTCAAAGGGGAGGTCATGCTCATCGATCCCCTCAGCATGCAGGTGATCAGCAAATTTAAAATGACCAAAGGCGCCAAGGAGCACTTCGCCCA
>Ga0172369_10003252_pt1 | contig 21540 bp, 19 predicted proteins | sample LakKiv25m_FD_114539 | JGI IMG/M metagenome (GOLD analysis project Ga0172369, IMG submission 114539) | Freshwater microbial communities from Kabuno Bay, South-Kivu, Congo - kab_022012_11.25m | ecosystem: Environmental > Aquatic > Freshwater > Lake | place: Democratic Republic of the Congo...
TCATATGCAGTAGTTACTGGAGGGTAAAAAAGAAAACAAATACAGAAACAAGCAAAACCAAAAGCCAGCCACTTAAGCTTGTTTTTCAAGCTCTTTGATTTTTGACTGTAACTCGCTAATCTGTTTGGTTTGGTCATTTTGACGGTGTCTTAAGTGGCTTTTGATGGCTATTAAAATGGCAATTAAAACTAGTACTAGTAGCAGTATAGCAATTACTAAAGTCAGTGGGAAAAGCCAAAAACCAATTTTGGCTATGGCTACTTTACCAGAGACACCATAATTCATGACCAATGTAGCAGTGTAATGTCCATAACCCCAGATTTGGTTCCATTTACTTTCAAAACCGCGTTCCGTCAGAGGAAAAATATTCTTGCTCTCTAGAGGTAGATCGGCTACTTTCTTGCCTACAAAATCAGTGATCTCCATTCTCAAGTTTGGTTGAATATGGATGTCAGACAAGTTTTCAACATTAAACTCAAAATTGACTGGTCCGTACTCGCTGAAGTTTGGCGAAGTGAAGTTGCGGATGTAGGCTTCCTCATTGATTGGTCCGTTGACAAAAACATAAACCAAAGTGCCCACTTTTTGGCTGACAGCAGAGAGTGAGCCACCACTACTGGTCTTACCGGTATTTGGCTGGTGTGTAATCATAGCGTAATGACCACCGGGCAAAGCATCAGCCGGGACATCTATTACCACTGCCAAAGAAACGGTTTCATTTGGCTCTAGAGTGTGGGTGGCTGGGGCCAAAGAGATCCAGCTAGCCAAACTCCAGCGGGTGGGGGTGGGGTCGGTAATGGGTACTGGAGTAGAGCCATCTTTGTCTATCACAAAATCCTGCGCTTGGGAGAGAATATTGATCTTTGCAGGTGAGGCATTACGCACTCTAATAGTGGTTTGAATAGTTTCGCCTGGATTTGCCTTGAGACTGCCGTCATCACCAATCCTTGGTGGGATAGCAGTTAAAGTAACTTGATTGTCTGTGTTTTCTAGCTGGGCTGAACTGGAGTTGGCGTTAAGCAAAAAGCCGCCTATTAACGCCAATAAAACTAGGAAGTTTGTAGTTTTTTTCAATATGGGGCAGATCATAATTTTCTTTCTTGACTAAAATGTAGCGGTAGCAGTATATGTTAGGTAGTTTTCGTAGTTGCCGGCAGCTTGGGTGGCAGAGATAATAGCACGGTAGCAAACGTAAAGGTTGTCGTTGTCCGCCACGGTAGTATCGCTAAAAATAGTTTTTGGAGTTTCTGCTGCTGCTGCGTCAGCAAATTGTCTGGCTGAAAATGTCCTACTGCTTTCATTGTAAGCGAAAGCTTCTGTAGTAGTAGCGTTTGCGTCGTGAAGCGAGTAAGCAAAACCTTTTTTAGTAGTACTTGTCCATTCGTCGGAAACTGCATTAGTCATAGCGTCTGAATTGCCGGTGGCATCTGGTATGCAGTTGGCTAATCCTGAACCATCAGCACCAGCGCAAGCGATGCCGTCTTTACCCATTTGGTCGTTGGCAGTAGCAGTGACAGTGTAACCATTGACTGCGTTGGTGGAGACAGATAAAGCTTGAGCAGCATTGGTAAAGCTATCAATAGAGAGCTCTCCTAGTGGTACAGAAGCTGGAGTGGTAGAAACGCTGGTGCTGACTCCGCAGGCAGAAGTGCCGTTATTTAAGCCGATAATCCTGAATGTGATCTGTGGAGCCACCTCGGCTGTAACGCGGACTGATTCTACTACGCCAATAGAGACGGTAGTAGAATCCATCACAGAGTAGCTACTGTTTAAGTGTTGGATAATGGGTCTGTACGTATCAGCGTAACCGACAGAGTGAGAAGCCTTTTTAGGTGCTGGGTTAATGATGTTGGAAACAACAAAATAGCCGTTTGAAGACCCATCGAAAGCAGTGCCAATAGCTCCTGTTCCCGAATAACTACACTCATATGAATGATAATCCACTCCTCCCACAGTAATAGCCGAGGCAGAAGCGGTACCAGATACGAAATCATAGCCAGTGATATCTGCGGGACAGGTAACTGTGGGAGCAACTGTGCCAAAATCAAAAAATCCACCATCGGCAATGCCATCGGCAGCAGTGGTGTTATTGGTTTCTGCTGGTATAAGGATACGGAAAGCGCCATTGGCAATAGCATTGGCAGTGGTCAATCTTACTGTCAAGGAACCAGAGCTGGTAGCTACCACATCATCACCTGTGTCTGCGTCACCACTGGCCAAAACTGGAGTAACATTGATAGTTGAATCATTTACCACGCTGGTGACGGTATAAGTGCCCAGGCTTTGAGCTTCTCCCACCAAAATCACATCGCCCTCGGCAAGCTGGGCTGATGAAGTGGATGGCCAAGCACCAGCAGTAGTGTTGATAATTACTTGCGATGATCCGGCTGTGTTGCCAGCGGCTAGAGCGCCTTTAAACGAAGGTCTAGAATTGGCTAAAGTGACCGAAACACTAGTCATGTTGGCTGACTTGACAGCTTGACTGTGGCTTAAAAACAGCATGGCAAAAAGAAAAAAAACAACAGCAAAAAAAGATTTAGTCATAGATCGCTCATTTTACGCACCTTTTTTAGATTTTTGCAATAGGGAAATATTTAAATTTAGCCCGATTAAGTGCCAAACCAACAGGCAAAGAGTGGTAGCAAGGCTGATCATCACTAAAGAAAGCGGAAGAGCCACAATCATTTTTGCGTAAGTTTGTTTTTGATTTTGGCTATCATAAAGCTCAATTTCCAGTTTGTATAATCCTAAAAATACTGGTTGGGTACACACAAAAGATTCTGGTTGGATGGTGCTCTGGGTGGTGGTTGGGTCAAAAACTGTTTTACCTTTAGCGCGCAGGACTCTGGTTTCTTGTCCCAACACCGTATCTGGATAAATTTCTGCTTGGTAAAGAGTGTTTCCTTGCCAATTTTTTAAACTGGCGCTTCCAGAAGCCACAATGGCTTGGATACTGGGATTGTTCACTTTTGGTTGAAAGTTAATTGGTCTAAAACTATCTATTACCCCGCCAATGCCAAATTGATCAAGTTTAAGTGACGAGAGTATAGGTTCTTTGGCGACGAGAATGATTAGGTTGCTTCCCACTAAACCGGCTACGCTTGAGCCTGTTTGTTTTTGATCATTAACTAATCTAAAGAAAACTGTCAAGTGATACTCTTGTTGTTTGGAGGTGGTTGACGGATTAATCTTGAGTGTCAGCTGGCTTTTTTGTTTGGGTTGGAGTTTGACCGCCGGAAAACCACCGTCTGGGATCTCAAAATAAGGAAAACTAAAAGTTTCTTGAGGAACAGCAGAACCATTGTTTGGAACAAAGTCTGAAAATTCTGGTTTGATGACTATAGGGTTTGAACCGGTATTTTCCAAAGTAATGGTGTGATAAGCAGTGTTTCCAGGCTTGACTTTAAGGTAAGCAGTGGAAGGAGTGAGAGATAGGTCAAATACACCTTGGGCTTTGGCAGTTTTTGCCACTGGCAAAAACTGCCAAAAAAACACTGACACTAAAAGTAATATGATTTTTTTCATCTGTTTAATACCCAGGTACCGCTACATACACAATACTAGTCTGGTATCTCCCGGCTGCTTCAGATCCTCTCAAGCCAGCCTTGTAGGTGACGTTGGCTACACGATCAAACGAGGCTTTGGGATTGGTCATGATCATTTTCATGCTTTCGCCGGCGGCTTTGTTGGCAAACTGCCTAAAATAGCTACTGCTGATAAAATCGGAGGCGATGTCTTGGCCACTGATGTTAAACCCAAACCCGCCAATATTGGCATTTTGCCAGATTTTGGCGCTACTTTCGTTGCAATCATTATTATCACAAGTGGTGTCGGCTATAGCGTAAGAGCCATCAGGTGTTTGTAAGGGATGCTGCTCGTAAACATAAACGCTATAACCACTAGCTCCCGGGGCGGTGATGCTGATGCTGTGAGCGCCAGTGTTGTGAGCGGAAGCGGTCAGTAGCCCCAGATCAATGTTGGTACTACTTAAAACAAATCTGAAATTGTGCAAAGGATAGATATATTGAAAGCCACTGCCCAAAAAATAGTTGGATACTCCGTACTCGCCGTATGGTCCTACAAAGTTTTGGCCAATGGTATTGGTGAGTGAGTAACCGCTTCCATCTTGTTCACCTGCGCTTGTATTAAAATTGCCGAATTGAATGACATATGAATCAGATTCTAGTGTTTCAGCCATAGCCAGCGGGGTGTTTTTAAGCTGGCTTATGACAAAAATTGCAGAAACCCAAAGACCCAAGGAAAGAATTCTGGCACAGTTGGGTTTTTGTTTTGGGCGGTGATTATTGTTGATCGGAATTTTTGTCATTTTGAGTAGCAAAAGTAATTTTTTGTTCCAGTTCTTGAGCTGTTTTTTCAATTTCTTGATTAATGAGTGGTTCGCAAGTAAAAAATTGTTTTTGCCAAAAGCGTAATTTCATAATAGTTTTTTGCACAGAGCTAGTCAGAATAGACAATTTTTGTTCAAGCTGTTTTTGCAAAGATTGCTGGTAATTGATTAAGTTTTTTTCATCCTCAATCTGTTTTTTTTCTAGCACCACCTCCTCATGTTGTTGCTTGGCAAACATAAAAAAGATCATGACGATGGGCAAAGTAAATAAATGTGCTAGAGTGGAAATATCAATGGTATCGGCAAGACTAAAATGAAAAAGCATAGCTCCAGTCATGACAAAAACTGCCAAGAAAGGCTCTAGACTCATGACTAAAAAAAACAGATGCACATAAGTCAAAGGATAAAAAGGCGAGCCAATATTACCGGTTTTGCCAATGACTAAAAGCAAACTAAAAGTGACAAACACTAGTTCTAAAGAACCGTTATTGGGCAGTACATTGCGCATTTTTTGACTAGTGAGTCTTTTGATCAGAAAGTAAACAAAGGTAGAAACTGATACGGCTTGAATAGCATATCCATTGAGCAGGGGAATTTTGACAAATAGATAGGCCAAAACAATAGCAGAAGAAAGAAAGAAGGCATTAAGGTTTGGGCGCATGCTACTATCATAGCAGAGGTCGTGTTATACTTACTACCTCATGAAAAAAACTATTAAAGCTCTGGAGCTTGCAAGCTATAATCCTCAAATTAAAGAAAACCACTGGCAAAATTTTTGGGAAAAGAACCGGCTGTTTCAATCTTCAGCTCAAAAAGTACTAAACGAAGCTGATAAAAAAAACAAGCTTTATCTTTTATTTGCTTTTGCCTATCCGTCTGGCTCTGGTTTGCATGTGGGTCATGTGGAGAGCAAAACTGCTTTGGATATCTTGGCCAGATACTATCGTATGAAAGGCAAGCAGGTTTTTTTCCCAGTAGGCTGGGATGCTTTTGGTTTGCCAGCAGAGAATTACGCCATTAAAACCGGAATTCACCCGGCTGAAACTACCAAGAATGCTATTGAAACTTTTAAACGGCAAATCAAGCGCCTTGGCATTTCTTATGACTGGGGTAGCGAGATTGCCACTAGCCATCCGGAATATTACAGCTGGACGCAGTGGCTATTTTTAGAGCTTTTTCAAAAAGGCTTGGCTTATCAGAGCGAAGGTAGCGTCAACTGGTGTTCCTCTTGTCAGACAGTTTTAGCCAACGAGCAAGTGGTGGAAGGTAAGTGTGAGCGTTGTAGCACCTTGGTTAGACAGAAAGCTTTAAAGCAGTGGTTCTTTAAAATTACAGCCTATAGAGAAGAACTAATATCTGGTTTGGCTCAAGTAGATTGGCCAAAAACTACCAAACAGCAACAGTTAAACTGGATTGGCAAAAAAGAAGGTATCAATATTGAGTATAAAGTGGTGGATAGTTTAGGTCATGAATGTGGTCAAGTCACTTGTTTTACTACTAGACCAGATACCAATTTTGGTGCCACTTTTATAGTTTTGGCTCCAGAGCATGCTTTGGCAAAAAAAGTAGCACAAACTTTACCCGCAGTGGCTAGTTATATAGAAGAGGCTACTCACAAAACAGAGTTAATCAGACAACAAGAGGGTAGAAAAAAAACCGGAGTTTTTACAGGTCTTTATGCGCTTAATCAATTAAATCAAAAAAAGATGCCGATTTGGGTTTCTGATTTTGTCTTAGGTGGTTTTGGCACAGGAGCGGTAGTGGGGGTGCCGGGTCACGACAGACGCGATTTTGAGTTTGCTCAAGCCTTTGGTCTTGAGTTAATCAGAGTGGTGGTGGGTAACGATGGAGACAAAACACCCATCAGAGATATTAAACAAGTGCAAGAGGAAACAGGAGTAATGACTAACTCTGGTTTTCTTGATGGACTGGAGATTTCTTTGGCTACAGAAAAAATCATGGACTACTTGGAAAGTAAAGGCTGGGGTAAAAGAGTCACTAGTTACAAACTGCGTGATTGGCTAATTTCCCGTCAGCGTTATTGGGGTGCGCCAATTCCCATTGTTTATGATCCACAAGGCCAAGCTCATCCGGTCAAACAAGAGCACTTACCTTGGTTGTTGCCCACAGATGTAGATTTCAACCCCAAGGGAGAGTCGCCTTTGAAATCAAGTAAAGAGTTTATCCAAAGAACAGAAAAGCTTTATGGCAAAGGTTGGCGTCCGGAGTTTGATACTATGGACACTTTTGTTTGTTCTAGCTGGTACTACCTAAGGTTTACGGACGCTCGCAACAAAAAACAGTTTGCAAGTAAAAAACAGTTAGATCAATGGTTGCCGGTGGATTTTTACATGATTGGTCCGGAACATATTGTTTTGCACCTGCTTTACTCAAGGTTTTTTACCAAGTTTTTACGTGATCAAGGTTATCTGGATTTTGATGAGCCTTTTTTGAAAATGAGACATCAGGGCATGATCTTGGGTCCAGACGGCAAAAAGATGAGTAAAAGCAAGGGTAATGTGATCAATCCAGACGAAATTATTGAGAAATTTGGCGCCGATACTTTGCGAGTTTATGAGATGTTTATGGGTCCGATTGAGGCTGATAAACCGTGGGACGTGCGGGCAGTTAATGGAGTTTATAGGTTTCTTAATCGTATTTATGATCTATTCGGCGCCAATTTAAAAACAAAAGACCTGATTGTGGACGATGATGCTTTGGGCGATGGCGCTCTTTCTGTCAAACTGCAACAAACTTTAGTTAAGGTAGATGAAGATATCAAGCAACTTAAGTTTAATACCGCCATCGCCAAACTAATGGAACTGGTTAACCTTTGGGAAAAAACACAAACTGGTTTTACTGGTTATGAACTATCCATTTTGGTCAAGATGATTGCTCCGTTAGCACCGTTTTTAGCTGAAGAACTATTTTTTCTTTTAAAACAAGCAGGGGTGATCTTGGGCGGAAAAATGTCAGTACACTTAGAAGATTGGCCATTGGCCAATCTTGATTTAGCCAAACAAGCTAGTTTGACACTGCCAGTACAAGTGAATGGCAAGGTGCGTGGTCAACTGGTTATAGATCAGGAGTCATCCAGCAAACAAAATCAAGATAAGATTTTTCAGATGGCCTTAAAATTGCCCACAGTATCCAAGTGGATTAGTGCAAATAAGCTTAAAAAGAGTATCTATGTTGAGTGCAAAATTGTCAGTTTCGTGACTGATTAAGCAAGCTACGTTTGGTTTAAGAATTGCAGTTTAGACTTGGTTTTGTGTTAGAGATCAACCGCTTATTTTTCTCTGGTCGATTGAGTGATAAACAACTGCAATTGTTTGGTGGAGTTTTTTTGTTTTTTGGGCTTGTGAGTATGACCGTTGGTGTGGGTTTTTTGATCTGGAAACGCGAGCTTTATGTCCAAAGCTTGCAGCGTGAGGAGTTGAGCGGCGTTTGTCCCCAGTTGCCAGATCAAAAAACCCAAGTTGTGGTCAATATAAGTGGAGCAGTGATAAAACAAGGTTTGTACACTTTAGATCAAGGCTCTAGATTGGGCGATTTAATTGAGATGTCCGGAGGTTTTTCTTCCAAGGCTGACGCCCAGTATGTGGCTCAAGAGCTTAACCTGGCAAAAAGTCTAACAGATGGAGAAAAAGTTTATATTCCATATTTATCTGAAAGAGGTTTGAGTGGCAATGCAGTTAAAAGCGAAGCAGATAAGAAAGCTGGCTTGGTTTCCTTAAACCAAGCCAGCAAAACAGAGCTTGAGTCACTTAGTGGTGTGGGTGAAAAAAGAGCGGAAAGTATTATTGCAAATAGACCATATCAAACAATCAACGAGCTTGTGGAAAAAAAGGTTATAAGCGAGACTTTGTTTTTGGAGTTAAAAGATTTTTTGATGCTTTAAAACTAGTTTAGTATAGCTGAACTTAAATATATCAAAGAAGCACACAAGTTTTTTAAAGTAATAAATAATTATTATACATACTTTTAAGCATCATAAGTACCTAAGTCCTATAAAAATAATATGCGATCACTAATATATCTTTGGTTATTTTTATCTCTATTTATATTACTGTGTATTTTGCAAATATCACCGAACAAACACAATAAATCCTATAATAGTGAGGTAAGTTTAAGAATTAATATTAAAGAGTACCCGAAAAGTTGCGTGTATTTCCATCAAGGTTTTTGGCTCAAAATCAATGATTGTCAAAGCTATCAAATTGGTACATGGTTGAGAGTTATTGGCAGTCATACCGGCAGTAATGCTAATAATGATCAAATGGGCATTTGGCTTGAAACAAAGCAAGTAATCATTGATCATAGTCAGAATTTCTTTTTAGATTCAGCCATAAGGAACACGCAAAAGACTCTGTTTGCTTTTCGCTTCAAGATTTACTCAAGGATTAGCAAGTATCTTCTCCAACCAGAAGCAGGCTTGTTTTTCTCTCTCATTTTTGGTGGAAACTCGTTTTTAACACCCGAAATTAAGCAACAAGTTCTTCAAGCAGGTGTCACTCACCTTGTGGCCGCATCTGGATCCAACATATCTTTGCTTTTGTTATTGATTAATTATCTATCACGTCAATTTTCTAGAAAAAATAAGCTATTTTTAAATTTGGCGGCGATCTTTGTTTATGCTCATTTGGCCAATTTGGCTATTTCTATCATGAGGGCATCTTTAATGGGGGCATTGCATCTTTTGGCCTCTGGTTTTTATAGAAAATCTCACATTTTGCTAAATTTGGCAGTAACTGCCACGATAATATTATTTTTTGTGGAAGCTGCAGTAAGTGACATAGGTTTTCAGCTGTCATTTATGGCGGTCTTGGGTATTGTTGTAAGCAATATGATTTTAACTCAAAATCTTGAAGGCATCTTTTCCAAACTAGAAACAATTGACCTTTTTGTCATTAGCGATGATAACAGCAGTATTTCTTTTTTAAAAGCAATCTGTAACGCTTTTAAAGAAAGTTTATTTCTTTCTTTAATTGTTAATCTTTGGATCTGGCCAATCACTGTATATCATTTCGGTCAAATTAACCTAGTAGGCGTACTGTCTAGTGTTTGTCTGACATGGCTTATTTTGCCAATTTATCTATATGGTTTAATTTATGTTTGTCTATTATTTATTAACCTATACTTTGAGATATTAAATTTTTTCTACTTGGTTTTTAGTTTACCCCTCCAGGTATTGCTTGACGTGTTTCTCAAGATAGTGGTTTTCTTCAATCAATTTGATTTTTTGATCTTGAAAATAACAAGTGATAATGTGTTTTTATTAGGCAGTTGGTACCCAATGCTTATCACCCTTTTATTTTTATGGCGAAAAATGAAGAACAGTGCTATTTTGAAAAATAATAAATTGATAAATTATGAAAAACTATTTTCTTTTTAGCCTTGCACTGGTTTTTCTTGGCTTTGTATCTTTAGCCAAGCTAATATCACCTCAAGATTTTCAGCTGGTAGTTTGTGATGTAGGGCAAGGTGATGCAATTTTGATTCAATACCTTAATAAACAAGTGCTAGTAGACGGTGGTCCAGATCAGAAAGTTTTAGAATGTCTAGGGCGATACATGCCTTGGTTTGATCGTCAGATCGAGCTAGTTGTGATTAGCCATTTTGACAGCGATCACATTGGTGGACTTAATGATGTATTTTTAAACTACACAGTAAATAACCTGCTTATGTCCAAACAAATCAAGCAAACAGACGATTTTAAGCGCTTAGATGAGCTTATCCAGATTAAAAAAGGTATAGGTATGAAGGTTTTTAGCCCAGAAAATACTTTGGTTTTAACCTTAGCAGAGGGGTTAAAATTCCAGCCAATATTGGCGTTTTCCGAAAACATATTAGAGGACGTTGATGGAGAAAGTAAAAAAAACAAAGTTTCAAGTAATGATGGATCAATAGCTATTTTTTTGAGTTTCAAAAACGCAAAAGCATTGCTAATGGCTGATATAGAGGAGGTAGGTGAACAAGCAATACTTAAGCAAAATTTGCTTATGGATGTAAATTTAATAAAAGTAGGGCATCATGGCTCTAAATCAAGCACCACTTTGCCTCTATTAACTGCGACACAGCCCGAAATAGCAGTTATCTCTGTGGGTAAGCGCAATCAATATGGTCATCCTTCTTCTGAAGTAATCGCTAGACTTAAAAAATTTAATAGTCTGGTGTTCAGAACAGATCTTGAAGGAGATCTGGTTTTTACCTCCAATGGTCAGATTTTTCTATTTCAGAATAAATCAGATTGGCTCAATTAAATGTGCATTGAAGAAAATACTTAACAAATTCAAAATTTCGATCATTTCTTCAGTTAATATACTGACACACTCCATTTAAGTTGTCAATTTTTTTATAAAGCTATTTTTTTGTAGTTTGTATATTAGATATCTTGATACAGAAAAGCTGATAATGGATGATTTATGTTTTTAAATTAAGCAAGTACTTGTATTTAGTAAGTAAGTGAAAAAATCATATAAATGAGTACAAAAATTATATCTGGTAGTAACTAATAATAGTTAGACATTCATTTTACAATTGAACAAAATAATTGTTCAGATAATTGGGGTATTTTTTGGTTGGTGGAGTAGGAAGATTGCTTGAGTTACTTTTTGTGTCAGTTATTTGTTACAATACAAAGCGTAGAGTAAAGTTTTTTTATGCCAAGACAATCAGTTGTAATCTTCCAGCTAAACACTCTTTTAAAAAGAATCGTTAAGCAAGAGTTCAAACTGAATATAGAGCCGGAAGTTAAATTAAGTAAAAGTAAAAATTATGGTGATTTGAGTACTACCTTGGCTTTATCACTTTTGAGTTTGATTAATAAAAAGAAAACAACGTATCGTTCTCCTAAAGAGCTGGCTTGTTACCTTGTGGAGGAGCTGAATAAATTAGTTAACACTCAAGATAACGAAGCTGTTCAACTTAAAAATATTTTTTCCAAGATTGAGGTTATAAACTCTGGCTTTATTAATTTCTGGTTTACGGATAAATATTTACATCAGCATTCTTGCTTTTACACCAAGCAATTCATGAAAAATGCCCTGATAGATAAAACTCAAGGAACACAAAAAGTGATCGTTGAGTTTACCGACCCAAATCCGTTTAAAGAATTTCATATTGGTCATTTATACAGCAATGTGGTGGGTGAGACGATTTCAAGGCTTGAGGAAAGTTTGGGGAGTTTGGTCAAAAGAGTTTGTTATCAGGGGGACGTGGGGATGCATGTGGCCAAGAGTGTTTGGGGCATGAAACGCAAAGCTCAATTGGAGTATCCGGGTATAAGTTTAGAAAATTTTATTCATGAGCTTAAAAATAAAAAACTGGAGGTAAGGATTAAGTTTTTGGGTGAGGCTTATGCGCTTGGGGCTTCTGCTTATGAAAATGAGTTGTCGGCCAAAAAAGAAATGCAAATTATCAATTACTATACTTTTTTGGCCGGTCAAGATTACATGGTGGAAAATAATGGTTGGAAAAGACAACTGGATTATACAAAACACTTCGAGTGTGATGTAGGTGAGTATCAAATAATCAAAAAACTGTATGAGTATGGTAAAAGATGGAGTCTTGACTACTTTGCCACTTTATACTCCACTTTAGGCATGAGTTTTGATCAGTTTTTTTTCGAGAGCCAAGTGGGAGAGGTGGGAATTAAGATCGTGAGACAGTTTTTAAAGAAAGGTGTTTTTGAGCAAAGCCAAGGAGCGGTGATTTTCCCAGGCAAGGCCCATGGACTTCATGACAGAGTTTTTATTAACTCTTTGGGACTTCCCACCTATGAGGCAAAAGAGTTGGGTTTAGCTCCGGCCAAGTATGAGTACTTTGCTTACGACCGTTCGATTATTATTACGGGCAACGAAATAGATGAGTACTTTAAGGTTTTACTCAAGGCTATGAGTTTGACATATCCCTTACTTGCCACAAAAACCACTCATTTGTCTCACGGTATGGTGCGTCTACCAGATGGGAAAATGTCCAGTAGGACCGGAAAAATTTTAACTGGTCAGTGGTTAATTGAGGAGGCAAAAAAGACAATTTTACAGCACTTGGATGTCAATAAACCAAGTATGGAGCTTGAAAAAAAGCTGACAATTGCACACAAAGTGGCTATGGGTGCTATCAAGTATGCTCTGCTTAAGTCAAGTATTGGTGGAGATATAAATTTTTCTTTTAAAGAATCTTTGGCTTTTGTGGGTAACTCTGGACCATACTTGCAGTACACGGCTGTGCGCTGCTTTGGCGTTTTACACAAAGCAGCGCACCAGTTATTTAATAGTGATATAAGTTTACTTTTTGATAGCTTAAGCAAGCTTAAGATAGACAAAGATTTGTGTTTCACAAGTTTAGATATTGATATACAAAGAAACCTTGTAAGATACTTAGATGTTTTGAGACTGTCGGCTGAAGAAAAACAGCCTCATCATTTGGCTACGTATCTTTATGCCTTGGCTCAAGAAGTCAGTCTTTGGTATGACAAAGAAAAAATTCTCAAGCCCCAATGCAAAGAGCTAAACCCAGAGAACAAGTCCAAGCTTTTACTAATAAGATCGATTTATAACGTGTTTGAACATGGTTTGAACATACTAGGTATTGATATCCCAGAGGAAATGTAACTTATGTTTGAGCATAAAATTTTCCAGTTAAGTAGTGGTCTTGAAGTACTCACCATCCCCATTCAAGGATTTGCTTCTGTCACCAGTTTGATTTTTGCCAATGTAGGCTCGCGTTACGAGCAAAAAAACGAGCAGGGTTTAGCTCATTTTTTGGAGCATATGGTATTCAAAGGTACAAAAAATTATTCTTCAGCCAAGATTTTGGCCGAGACTTTGGATGCTTTGGGAGCGGAAAGCAATGCTTTTACTAGCAAAGAGTTTACTGGTTTTTACGTTAAAACAGCTAGTGTACATCTTGGTTTAGCTTTAGATGTTTTGACTGACATGATTTTTTTACCAAAGCTTGAAGTAAAAGAAATTGAGAAAGAAAAGGGAGTAATTATTGAAGAGATGAAGATGTATTGGGATATGCCAGTCAGAGACATTGGTAATCTTTTTGATCGCTTACTTTTTACTGATCAAAGCTTGGGTCATGATGTGATCGGCACTAAACAAACAGTACTTGATTTCAAAAGAGATGATTTTTTAAGTTTTCTTAAACGTTGGTACTATCCGGCCAATTTAAGTTTAATCTTGGCTGGTGACAGCAAGGTGCTCAAAGCTCAAGATTTGAAAAATAAATTAGAGAAACTAGTGACACAAAAAACTCAAGACAGGCAGTGGCCAAAAAAAAGAGTAGAAACTGAAAAATTACTTGGCCGGCCACCTCTACTTAAAAACAAAATTCTGGTAAGAACCCAGTCTACCCAGCAGATTCATCTGATGCTTGGCTGGCCGGCCCTACGCAGAGACGATCCTCGTCACTACGCTTTATCACTTTTGGCAATAATTTTGGGTGGAAATATGAGCTCTAGGTTATTTACTGAAGTCAGGGAAAAACGCGGTCTGTGTTATTACGTCAATGCTTTTCCCGATTATTTTCAAGAAACCGGTAGTCTTGCAGTCTCGGCTGGAGTGGACAAAAACCGAACTCACGAAGCTATCGGGGTTATTCTTAAGGAGTGTGAGGACCTGGCAAGTGGTAAAAAACCAGTGGGTTTGGAAGAATTGCAGAAAGCTTGTGAGTATGCAGTGGGGTCTATGCTTTTATCTTTTGAAGATAGTCAAACTGTGGCCCAAGCTTTTGGTTTAAGACAGCTTTTGTTGCGTAAGATTGAGAACGTGGAAGAAGTGGTAAAAAAATTACGCGCAGTCAGTTTGTCAGATGTGCAAACTTTGGCGGGTAATTTAATGAAAAGGGAGAATTTACGCCTTTCATTGATTGGTCCAATGAAAAATACTGATTTAAAACGCTATGTTGCTACTTGAGAAAAAAACCAGCAACAGGCATAATTGGTCCAAGGAGGCATAATTATGAAAACTACCAGAACAGCGGTATTGGTTAAGCCAGATGGGTTGCAACGCGGTTTGATTGGCGAGATTATTGGCCGGTTTGAAAAAAAAGGCTTAAAACTGGTAGGTCTCAAGATGGTGAGCATGACCGATGCTCAATTATCCGAATGGTATCATGAACACAAACAAAAAAGTTTCTTTGGCAATCTTAAAAGCTTTATGGGAAGCATGCCAGTGGTGGCGATGGTTTGGGAGGGGATTGACGCTGCGGTAGTAGTGCGCAAACTAGTAGGTACTACTTTAGGTAGAGAGGCAGAGGCTGGATCAATCAGAGGTGATTTTGGTATGAGTCAGCAGTTTAATCTGATTCATGCGTCTTCCTGTCCGGAAGACGCCAAACGTGAGATTGGTATCTTGTTTAATCTAGACGAGCTTTTTGGTTATCACAGCGCTTTGGAAACTGTGGTTTATGCCGAAGAAGAGCTGGAGATGCTGAAATAGTAAAAATAAGTAGAAAGGAAACAAACAAATGCATGAATCTTTACAATTGATTGATAATAGACCCGAACATGGCGTAAGATCTTGAATAAATGAGATTAAACAAGAAATAGCTAAAAAATTACTTGGTAGAGAAAAACCAAAGAGTGAAGATAAACAAACTCTAGAATCAATTAGAAAGTGCAAAAGAGATGATCTAGTTACTTTGAGATTTCCTAAAAAAACTTATGAATTAAAGTGTGTCTCTTCTGCTACTGAAAATTCATATTCACAACCTGTTTTCGGTATGGTTGATCCAAAAGCTATGGAAGAAAGTGATGTTAGACAGCTCGAAAGAACTTTTTTAATTCAGTTTATTAATGGTCATTGGATATTAAGGGAGGTTGGTGGTGAAGATGGTGGTGGCAATGTTGAAGTTTCTCCAAAAGTAGACATCAACATAAGTGGTCCAAATCTTCATATTTCAGGCAATCAACCAACAATAGAAGGTCTTCAATAATCTCTTTTGTTGTGTGCCCCTGACAGGAATTGAACCTGTACCAACGGTTCCGGAAACCGCTATTCTATCCGTTAAACTACAAGGGCTTTAAACATTTTTCTAATTGTTCTGGATTAATGACAGGCAAGATATGCCATTTTTTTTGTTTAAGAAGAGCTTGATCGCGAGTGAGAAAATAATCACAGGCCACTGCTTGGGCAGAAAAGAGCTGAATATTATCTTCAAAATCAGGTGTGGGACCTTTAAGGCTTTGTTTGACTGATGAAGAACTGATACCAACCACAGATATGAGCTTGGTAAGTTGTGTGACAATGGGCGAAGGGATGTGATATTTGCCAATGTAACAGAGAATATGAATGGAGAGAGCGGAAGTACTGATTTGATGACCGGCAAGTTTGTCGGCAAGATTTAGGTCGCGGTTTTCGATCAAATCAATCAAACAATTGGCGTCAAGAAAGATGTGAGCCATATTTTTTTTCTAGCTTTGAACTGTAGATTTTATCTTGGGATTGGCGGGTCAATGGCGGTTTTTGGGGTAAAGCAGTGATAAACTCGGTTAATGAGGCTTGAGACCTAGTTTGACCCGCCAGTAGTTGTTGTAACCCAGTGATGACCAGCTTGGTAACTGAAGTATTTTCTTCAAGGGCGTGCTGTTTGACAGTCTGAAGTAGGGCTGTGGGAATATTGAAAGTAGTTTTGGTTAGTTGCATTTGGTACATACTACCATACATATGTATAAAATCAAGTGCCCTCACCAGGAATCGAACCTGGATCGAAGGTTTAGGAAACCTTTGTTCTATCCGTTGAACTATGAGAGCGGTGTCGGGGTGACTGGACTCGAACCAGCGACCTCTGCGTCCCGAACGCAACGCGCTAGCCATCTGCGCTACACCCCGTGTTTTTTGCTACGAGCTATTCTAACTCAACGGCATACAGATTGAGTGGTGCGTTCGGACTAAAGCTGGTCAGAATCAACAATCTGCTACCGTTTGGCCATGGATAAACGAAGTTTTGAGCAAAAGGACCAGAATAAAGAGTGGTGGCATTGGTGCCATCGTACTCAATAACTTTCACTTGGTTATCATAACCAGATATTAAGTGTTTGGAATCAGGGTGCCACTGCAGTGTGTTTGAGAGAAAAGAGGTGTGGTAAGCATTAAAGTTGTTAGCAGTGATTTTGATGTCATCGTCTTGGAGCGAGTTGACCATTTTGGCTGAAGGCGTGGTATTCTTTTCTAATCCTATTGTTAAAAGGCTTTTAATAGGCCCTTGATTATGGATGCTTTCGCTGCCTATTTTAAAATTGCGATCTTCTTCTCTATCATAAACGTAGATGTCGCCACTTTGAATGGCCCTGACTTGTGTTTGGGTATTAGCAGCTGGCAGTGGGGCAACCAAGTTCTCGTTGAGCAAAACATTTTTGGTAGCGGTATAAAGCAAGCGCTTTTTGTCTGGTGAAAAATAGACATTTTGGGCACTTTGAGTAGCAATTTTGATAATTTGTTCTGGGAATTTGGCCAGGAATTGTTGTTCTCTAAGAAACATTTCTGCTTCCCACTCGTCAAGTATTTGTTTGCTTTGAGAGGCGATATCAGGTAATGAGTCAACATCATTTTTCTTGGTTGCGTCAAGGAGAATTTGCAAGTTTTGATCAATTAAGATGAAAGAGAGACTATCAGGAGACCAAATAAACCGACAGTTTTTCATGTTGACCCTGCTGGATTTTGGAGCAATTTGTCTTGGACCTTTTTGCAAGGATAAAGTGTTATCTGCCAAATCTAAAATATAAAGACCATTGTTTTTTTCAGCCGAATTAGAGGCGGTGAAAAAAAGAATCTTCTGTCCGTCAGGAGAAGTAGATAAATTTTCTACACCAGTGAATGTCAAAGGTGTAATACTTGGAGCGCTAGGAAAAAGTCTGGCGTTAGTTTGGGTTACAAGCTCTGATTCAAGTAAAAGTGATTTTTCCCAGCTACTGTAGCCGTCCTTGGCAATTTTTACTTGATATTGGCCGGGTTTAAGATAAACTGTGTCGTTTGTCGCTGTCACGAGCTCATCATCAATCAATACCTGCGCCCCAGTAGGTATTGAGTTGACTGAAAGTAAGCCTGTGTCTTGAGCAAAACCTTCTTTGGTGACGCGATAGCTGCCTTTGGCATACTGAATGGCCAAGAGAGTGCCGGCAAAGATCAAGATAATAGAGACAATGGTGTAAAGCAAACCTTTGTGCCTTGATATTTGCATTGCAACTATTATACCTTTAATTTGGCTAGAATTTAGCGAAAAATTATGTTTGGTTTATACTAAAGCTCATTGAGAACTGTGTTTTGTATGCAAAAAATCAAGTTTGGTTTTTTACCAAAAATTGCTGTTGATTTAGGAACTGCTAGAACCAGAATCTGGATAGAAGAAGTGGGGCTTGTGAAAGATGAGGCTAGTTGCGTGTTATTTGAGCCCAAAACTGGTAAAGTTTTGGCTGTAGGTGATCAGGCGATTGGTTTTCAGAAAAAAAACTGTCAATTGATGTGGCCAATGAAGGCTGGCTTTGTCTTGGAAAAGCAATTGGCTCAAGGTTTGGTTAAATCTTTGTTGGCGGAGCATTGGCATTTGAGACTGATCTCTCAACCCACCATTATTGTCAGCTCTCCAGCTTGCAGTAGCACCTTGCAAAGACAAAGCCTATCAGAAAGTTTTTTGGAAATTGGTGCAAGGGAGGTGGTAACGGTTGCTCAACCTTTGGCTGCTATGTTTGGTGCAGGACTTGTGAAGGATGACTCGGCCAATAGTTTTAATCTTCATTTGGGAGCTGGAGTGGGTGAAGCTGTAGCAATTTGTGCTGGTAGTGTGGTGCAACAAGAAAGTAGTTTTTTAGCTGGAGAGTGGTTAAGTTGGCAAGTTTCCGCTTTGTTAAAGAGGGAGTTTGGTTTGCTGATTGGCAGACAGGTATTGAGCAAGTTGTGCCAGAAACTTACTCTGCCCACTCAAAAAGTGCAATCCGTGCTTGTAGAGGGCAAAGACGTCACCAATGGTCAGCTGGTGGCAAAGAAGATAAATCTAGCCCAGTTTTTTCCTTTGGTTAGTACCTATGCAGATCACTATTTAGCAATGTTTAGAAAGCTGATAGCCAAGATAAACCCTGATTTAATGGGTGAGAGTTTAAAAAAAGGTCTGTTGCTTACAGGAGGTTTGGCTAATTTAAATGGTTTGGAAAATTATTTAAGCGTAGGTCTAAATATACCTGTAGCCAAGGTAGATGATTGCCAGAATGCAGTGATTAATGGTTTGGTTTATGTAATGAAAAATCTCAAAAAATTTAAAGATCGCGATTTGTAGTCTGAAGAACAAGTTTTTTGAAGGTATTGCCTCTGTCTTGATAATCTTTAAATTGGTTGAAACTTGCGCTACCCGGGCTTAATAGCACGATATCACCGCTGACAAGATGTTTTTTTGTTTCTAATATGGCTGCTGACAAAGTGGGCACTAATGTCAATTGATTATAGTTGACTTCAAGAGTTTTGAGGTGGTTGGCGATTTTATTGCCGGTTTCTGGCAATAAAATCGCCCATTTAACTTTTAGCTCCAGAATGGTTTTTGCCAATCGTGAGTAATCAAGGCCACGATCAAAACCGCCGGCAATCAAAATTAAAGACTGTTGAGGAAAGCTTTTGATGGCCGCAATAGCTGATTCTGGAGTGGTGGAGAGAGAATCATTGTAGAAACTAATGCCATTTTGTTGGGTAACAAGCTCAAGGCGATGAGGTAGAGGCAAAAACGTTTGTAAGTGCTGATTGATTTTTTTGGGCGAGACACCCAAGTGTTGAGCAATGATCATAGCGGGCATCACGTTGAGCAAATTGTGTTGGCCTTTAAGTTGCAAATCTTCGTCTCTAATCAATGACAAGTCATGAAGATAAAGCTTTTGAGCTTTTAAGTAACAGGCGCAAGCTTTGTTGTTAAGACTGAAGCAAAGTTTTTGTGCTTGAGAATTTTGAGCCAAACTTACGGTTGTGTTATTGTCGGCATTGAAAATTAACAAATCATCTTGTTTTTGAAATTGAGTAATGTGCAACTTGGCTTTTTGGTAAGTTTGAAAATCTGGGTAGTAATCTAGGTGCTCTGGAGTGATGGCTTGTACAACAGCAATGTGAGGACTGATGGAAACACTGTTTAATTGATGGCAAGAAAGCTCTAAAACCAAAATTAAAGGTTTTTTGCTTGGCGATTGAGTCATGAGTGGCAAAAGATCAAGGGCCGGCTTGCCAATATTACCTGCCAAAAAAGTAGTCAAGCCGGCCTGTTCCAACAGGTGATAAATCACAGCTGTGGTGGTGCTTTTGCCCTTGGTGCCAGTGATACCAATGACTAGTGGGAGTTTGTGAAGCTTGGGTAGGTGGGTAGAGAGTATATGGCTGGCGGCCATGTCTGGTCGGCAAATCTCCAAAAATAATTGAGTGTTGCTGGTGATAAAAGCTTGGTTTGCGCGCAAGTTTATTAAAAGTTTGTGTGTGGGTTTTATCCCTGGGGATAAAACCACTACTGTTTGATTATCTGTTTTACTATTAAAGTGTCTTGTTTGGACAAAGGCAGTTTTGGAGTCATGGATTAAGATAGTTTTCCAGTCTGTAGTTAATTTTTCCAAAGGCAAGTCATCGGTCAAAATGATCTCTGCTTTGGGAATGACTTTTCTTAAGAACTGGTAGCTAGAGTAACCTTCTCTGCCAAGGCCAAAAATAATGATTTGCACTGTTAAGTATTGTATCAGTCAATATACAAAAAACCATTAAACATAACTTTGAAGCAATTTGGTCAAATCTTTAGTTAAAAAATGTTGAGTGTTGAGTTTGGGCGGAATGGGCGGTTGGGGGGCTTTTTGTGGTTGGGAAAAAAATTTGTTTTTGTCTGGATTTTTATCAAGGGCTGGAACGGTTTCTTGCAGTAGCGCGGGCAAGGGTTTGTTGGTTTTTTTATACCACTCCACCGCCCAACTCAATGCCATCTTTGACTCTTCATAAGTACCTACGCAATCAAAAGGTTTGGTGTTACTTTCCCCAATTAGTTCTAAGATTGTGTTTTTAAGTTGAGAATTTTTGAACAAGTTATGAGCAAAAATTGTAGATAGCTTTTGTTCACCTAAATAGGGGAAGAGAATGGTCCAAGCAAAAAGACATTTTGAGCATTTACCACACCAACTGTTGGTTTTTTGTCCACGGTTGCAGCTGCGAAAAACAGAGAAGTATTTTGATCCCAGTTGACTGAATAGTTTGGCAATTTTCAGCTCTCCATATGGTCGGAGAAGGGAAAAATAATTAATTTTCATCATTGGAGCAATGTATTGACGAAAACTTTGTTCAAACGCAAAGCTTTTGGAGTATTGATGATTAACAATCTGTCCAAGATACCGGACATTGCCCTCATTGGCGCTTTGTTCATTGGAGAGAACAATGTTTTGATAGTTATATAAGTAAGTAACTAGAGTACTTACAAACGCTAACATAGCCGAAAAAGGAGTGTGACCATTTAGATAACCCTGTTGATTAAGCGTTAACAATAATGGATCCAGCTGTCTAGTAACGATCACTGAGTTTAGACCACTTTGGTTAATGACGTCCAAACTGGCTTGAGTGGGATTAATGGTTGTGGCGAGTAGTTTTAAATCTGGGTTTTGCAATCGGTGAAGTTTGAGTAATTCCAAGCTGACAATGGAATCTTTGCCGCCGCCGACAGGAATGAGATAAGCATTTTTGTTGAGCGAGATGGTGTTTTTAAGCATAGTGGCGGCGGCTTTGGTAATTTCATGTTTGTCTGCCACAATCTCGACAAACTTTTTTGCAGTAAACTCAATCTTGTTCAGATAAAAATACTCACCCATGCCTCCGATCAGCAATTTGTGCCACCACTCAATTTGCTGGGAATTTAAGCCACCGGCCTTGATAATAATTTCTGGAGAGGCGGTGGCTTTCCAATAGCTTAGGCTTTCTACCAAACCAATATTAAAAACTAGCCAATCAATAATTGATCGATCAAATTGATTTTTTTGATCTGTCTTTGGCAGAGGAATGGATAAAGTGGGATGAAAATCCAAGTTTGGTGCCGTGTGAAAATGCCAATTGCAGTTTAGTTGGTTGTTTTTGAGTTCCCAAGCAAAACTTTTATAAATAAATTGAGGGTGTTTTTTTCTTAGTAGAGTGTACGTTTGGTGCAAGGCCATAGACTTATTATACCTTGAAACAACCTATGAATTTACATAA
>Ga0172369_10003255_pt1 | contig 21529 bp, 21 predicted proteins | sample LakKiv25m_FD_114539 | JGI IMG/M metagenome (GOLD analysis project Ga0172369, IMG submission 114539) | Freshwater microbial communities from Kabuno Bay, South-Kivu, Congo - kab_022012_11.25m | ecosystem: Environmental > Aquatic > Freshwater > Lake | place: Democratic Republic of the Congo...
CATGCACTCGAGCATCCACTTCATCATCGGTGAGCCCACGCTCCTTGGCCATGTCCTTCACCGCACCAATCAGCGCCGTCAGCACCTTGGCCAACCACCACAGCGAGGACACGATTGCCAGCGCACCTTTCTTCTGCTTTCCCATGATCTTTTACTCCGACTTCTGACCCACCACTCACCCAAACACCTTGTTCGGGCACTAGGCAGATCAATTCAGACTGTTTTGTCCCAGCCTTGTAAAAAATCTTTTTAAAAAATTCCACACAAGGCCGGGAAAAATACTTTAACCTAATTTTAAGGTACAAAAAGAATTATATATTATAACACATTTTAAGCTTTTTGTCAATACCCTCCCCACTTAAATACATTCTAAAGTTTTCTTTTTAGACCATGCAAAGGTTGACAATTGCAGTGAACTGTCAACCTAAAATAAGCTCATAAATCTCCATTGCAGTCTTTTTCCAGCTAAAATTACTTACTTGAGCTAAACCTTTTTGGATTAATTCCTCTTTAAATTTTGGATTAGTTGTTAAAACAGATAAAGCTTGGGCAATTTCTACTGGCTTATAAGGATTAATAAGTACAGCTCCCCCGCCGGCCACTTCTGGCATAGATGATATAGCCGAGGTAACAACAGAAGTACCCACAGCCATTGCTTCTAAAACAGGTATTCCAAAGCCTTCGTAAAAACTTGGGAAAATAAAAACACTAGCCCCAGACATTAAAATTGGTACGTCTTGAGTTTCTACCCAGCCTGGTATTTTAATATCATTTTTATATTCAGATTCTTTTATGGCCAGTTCCACATCATCAAAACCAAACCCTTGTTTGCCTAATAATATTAGAGAATATTTTTGATTAGGATTATCTTTTCTAAAAATATCAAACGCTTTAATAATCCCAACTGTATTCTTTTTTTCTTCTAAACGGCTAATGGATAAAAAATATAGCTGTGTTAAATTATATTTTTTTAAAATCTTATTTAACACACCCACGTCACTTAGTGGCTTAAATAATTCTTTGTCATAACCATTATGAACAACTTTAATTTTATCTGCATTAACTTTTTTATTAAAAAAATATTCTAACTCTTTTTTTATAAAATTTGATGGCACAAAAATTGTTGCCTTAGTTATGGCCGAGCGGATGGCAAATTTTGTATACCATCTTTCAAAAAAAGAATAGCCTTTGGGAAAACTAAAACCGCCTAAATCATGAATAGTAGTAAATATTTTTACTGGTGTAATTAATGGCAGTACATGGGCTGGCACAAAAAGTATCACATCTTTTTTACTTTTATATTTTAACATTTCCCAAGATAAACGTATTTGTGTCCACAATCTACGTGGCGCCCAAGCTAATACTTTTTCTTGCCAGTTAGCTGATAAAATAGCCAAATCCCCTTTTAATGGTTCACGGGTAAACAAATACACTTCTACATTACTAGGAATTATTTTTTTTAATTCTTGAATAACAAAATAGGCGTACCATTCTACACCTGTTTTTTGTTCATTATTCGCCCTAGAAGCGTCTATTAAAAGAAGCATAAAGAACTAAAATTTATCTTGTAGCCAAAATAGATCTTTTATAGGATTCCAAATTTTCTAAAGCAATACCAGCTCCGCGCACCACACACAAAACTGGATCATCAGCCACAAAAGCAGCCACGCCTACAGCTTTAGAAAATAAAATATCAATATTTCTTAATTGAGAAGATCCGCCAGAAAAAACCATACCCTTATCCATAATATCCGCGGATAATTCCGGAGGTGTGTCATACAATAATTCTTTCAACGCGTCAATTAATCCTGTTAATTCATCCTGAATCGCGTCCGTTACGTCATCCGAGGTTAAAATAATAGTACGCGGCAAACCATTGGCCATATCACGTCCCTTCACTTCCATTGTTAATTTTTTTTCTAAATAAACAGCTGAACCGATTTCAATTTTTGCTTCTTCGGCTGTTCTTTCGCCAATAGCTAAATTATATTTTCGTCTTGTAAATTCTTGAATTGCTCTGTCTAGTTTATTACCGCCAATTCTAACAGATCTACTAGTAACAATTCCACCTAAAGAAATAACTGCCATTTCAGCCGTGCCACCGCCAATATCAATAATTAAATGACCAGAGGCACTGCCAATTGGTATATCTGCTCCAATGGCTGCCACAATAGGTTCTTTAATAATATAAGCAGCGCGAGCACCAGCAGCAATTGTAGCATCAATAACGGCGCGGCGCTCTGTGGAAGTAATACCACCAGGCACCGCTACCATTACTTCTGGCCTAAAAAGATGAACACCGCCCAAAGCTTTGTTGATAAAATAACGCAACATTGCTTCTGTGGCTCTGTAATCAGCAATTACACCTTCTTTTAAAGGCCTGCTAGCAATGATTGTTTCTGGCGTACGACCTAACATATCATAAGCCTCTTTACCTACCGCCAAAATCTTTTTATCACTTTTAGAAACAGCCACTACAGCTGGCTCATTAATTACTACACCACGGCCAGGAATATGAACCAATATACTAGTAGTACCTAAATCAATCGCAATCTTTTTTATAAACATAACTAATTATTTAATTTGAAACAGCCGATCCACGCTTAAATCTGTATCTTTGCGATATTGTTTTTCTTTAATACCTTCTACTGTCTTACCAAAATTTAGGTCTACTGTCAATAAAATTGCTTGCGAACCAAGTGGTTTTTGAACAAATAATGTATACATCCCAAACAACACACTATCACTAATATTCTGAGGCAAATAATATTCCACTGTTAAAGTTTTTTTAGTTTGTGGCTCAATAGATAAAAATCCGCCAAAAACTGATTTGCCTAATTCCTCACTTACAATTGCTGGAACTGTTTTTTTTGTTTCATCAAAAAAACCATCACTAGATATTAATTGCGATCCTAGTGGCGCATAAAGTCTGGTATAAGTACGGTAGCGCGTTGTACGCCAATCAAAATTACCAACATGATTATATTCCACCATTACCTTAGCACGCAATCTATTATTCTCTGGCGTAATTTGATATGTAATTTTTTTCTTAACAGCAGGATCTGTTTTTAAACTGGCTAAGTTAGCATCAGATACTAATAAATAATCACTAGCAGTTTGTTTTACTTCACCAGACCAATTATTTTTTTGAATCAATGTTTGCAATTCTGGATTTGTGCTATAAAACATGATTTGCTTCTGAGATACTAATTCCTCAAAAACAGACCACAACTCAATCCATTTAGTGGCAGGCAACGTAGTAATATTTTTTATAAACTCCTTGCCTAAATCACCTAATATTGTTTTTCTAGCCGCCACCTCTGTGCCTTCTTCTTTATAACCATATTCCACATGATATTCCAAAGCTTCTGTAAAATTTTCCGCTGTAAACGTTTTCCCATTTATTGAAATTGGCCCCATTAAACCAATTAATTTTTCAATCACTGTTGGCGTAATACCAATTACAGAATCAATTTTATCACCTTCCTTGCCACCTTCTGCTTTATAAAATAAAACTGCTTGCTTAGATGATTCAGAAAAATCTGGCGACCAATTTGAATCCCTAAGAAACCATCTTGGCTGTTTTAAATATTTCTTTATAGCCTCTGGCGGTTCCACCATAAATGTCTCAGGCGCCTCCCAATCTAAATTTTCTGATCCGCTGGTTTCAAATAAAGTAATTTGGCGTTTATCTATTTTTACTAAAGCGTAACTGCCAATAAAACCGCCACCGGGTCGCATTTCTGTATTATTTAAAAATAATACTAAAAAAGTATGTGGTTTATCATAACCTAACAAAGTTGGCACCAAAGAAATAGTTTGTTTTAACTCTTTAGCTTTTTCCACTACTCCATTTGCATCACCTAAATTTTGTGTTTGTTGTTCACTTTTTTTAGTCAGATAAAAAAACGCGCCACCAATGACTACCCCAACTACAATTATAATTAAAAACTTTTTAAACATATCTATGTTTGTTTTTTCTTGGATACATAAAATCCAAGATACTTCCCAAGCATTAATCTTGTTTGCGCATCAATAGCAGGAAAAACCCCAAAAACTACTAACACAACTGGTAATAAAATCCACTGCAATAACATTATTGGATAATTCATTGGATGGCGATTTGGCGGTTTAGGTAATAAAAATAAGCTAAAAAATGCAGACACAAACATGCCAGACATTGATAAATTAATAATAAATTCCAAAGTAAAAGGCACGTTTTGATAAAAAGCAGTTGCTTTTACAGCTTCTGGAGCCAATAATAATGGCAAGCGGCCTAAAATAAAAATTAATAAAGGCGCTACAGCCCAAGAATACATACCCTCCCCTTGATTAAACAAGTATTTCATTTTCTTTGCCCAAGGAATATGTTTGTGTTTTCTAAAATGCCAAACCATAAAAGGAAAATGCTCCACTCCCCATGCCCAACGGCGTTGTTGTTTGTATAAATTTTTTGCACTATCCCATAGGCCATCACCCTTGGCTGTAGCCATAGAAACTGGCAAATGCATAGGCACTACCCTGTAATCCCCACCGTATCTTAAAAAGCATTGTAAGAAAATACGGGAATCTTCTGTGACAATATTTTTTTGCCAAAAACCAACATCAACCAAGGCTCTAAAAGACATACTATGCGAGGAAAAAGTTAATAGGCGCTCTGGACGCTCTAATTCTGTCATAATCCAAAAAGTAGTGCCAAAAGACGCCACACGCAAAAATGGATTACTTTCCCACATATTATTATTATACAAGGCCACTGGCTGATAAGACGCGCGCAATGGATTTGGCACTGTACAATATAAATAAGTTAAATAGGCAAAATAATTTTGATGAACACAAGTATCAATATCAAAACTGGAAACAATAATATCCTCATATGCAATACCCCAGTTATCAATCATCTGTTGCGCAATCAACCCAGCATAATGCAAATTTGATCCCTTACCAGCAATTTCGCCAACACTATCAGCTGGATGCATTGTTACCACCAAATGCATAAATTTTTGACCGTATTCTTCTTTAACAGCAGCCGAGTTAGCTAAAAAATTAGCTTTGTCTCTAGCTTCTCCACATAAAACTATTATAAATTTATCTAGCGGGTAATTGGATTCAAGCAACTTATCTAATGTTGTACGTATTACATTTAATGATTCTTTGTAAGTTGGTAAAAAAATTAAATGTACCTTACTGCCCCAAACATGCGCTGGAATTTCTTTATGTAATTTTTGTAACCAATCTATTTTAGATGTATCGCGTAATCGCTTACTGGAAACAATGACATAAAAAATAAAATAAGAAACTCTTAAAAGCCAAAAAACATCAAACACAATAATAAAATACATCACCCAAACAGGCTTAATAAAAGATAAAACCACAGACAACACTAAAGTTGCCCAAACTAAAAAAGCCGGCCACATTTCTAAAAGACGATATTTGAAATAATCTGACATATTTTACTCTGCTTTATTTTTGGGCTTTGTGATATTAGGCTCGCCGCTGTATATAGGCTTGATGAATTCATCTTTTGTTGATAACAATTTTTCTTTTACAATTTGCTTAATTTCCCCCATATTTTGATATAATCTAATATCCAAACCAATAACTTTTATTTTTTTTACCAAAAAAATGGTATTTAATATAGCTGCCGCTTGCCTGACACCAGAAAAACTACCACCACCTTCTAATAACACAAAAGCTCTAATGTTTTTAAAATCTATTTTACATTTTTTTAAAAAAGATTCTAAGAGCATTAGTAAATTAAGGCGAGTTCCATTTTTAATCACTTTTATTTCCTTTTCTCCATTATCAAATAAAAAAATTATTTTACCTGGCTCCGTAATATTTATATAAACTATTTTTTCCATACCTTAAGCTTACCTAACTTATCAACCACAACAATTGTTTTACTACTTATTAAATCTGTTAAAAATTTATCTGCCACAACGCGGCGATAGGCATATTCTTTAACAGACATTAGGGTATATCGCACTTCTTCTTCAGAATCTGCTTCGTATTGATCAATTAAACGCTTAATTTCCCTAGAACTAATATCGCCCACAATTAGTAAGTCCGTAACTGCATTTTCCACGCCTGCAAATTTACCAGACAATAATAAATACTCAATAGAATTCAGCTTCTTTAAATCATCAATTAAACCTGTTTCCTTAGATGACCTGTCTTTAATCAACAAGGCTTTTAATTCTGGATTCAACAAGCCTTTGCTATTTAAACGGTAATACTTTCGTTTACTTTGCGATCCAGACGGCTCATCAAACGGCGATAAATTATCTGGTTCATCATTTTGAGCAATAACATTGGCTAAAACTAAATGATCTAATTCCCTACGAATTGCATTTATTTGTAAATTTAAAACTCTAGTTAACTCACGCACAAAAAAATCCTTTTGTGGATTATTAAAAAATAAGCGTAATAATTTTTGACGCGTTTTTGAACCAAAAAGATGTTCTAGCATAAATAAGGATCTAATTTAAGACTAAACACAATTAATTAACTTGTGGCTTAAATTTAATTTTAGTATAATACAAATACACCTGCTAAGCAAGTAATTCTTTATATACATTTATGCCATGGGACAGGCCAGAAATTAATACATTCATTGTCCAACCTCCTCTTAAGGATCGTGCCCAGATTATTATTTATCTTAATCAACTACCTAGAAGTGGACGCGATGAGGAGCGTCTTTTTGGTTTAGCAGAAATCACCACCCCAGAAAACGATATTAAAAATGAAATTCAAATATTTTTAACCCAACTTTCTACCAAATACCAAGAAGAATCAATTGAAAATCCAGGATTAGCTTTTGAACAAACTTTGGAATGGGCTAACCGCATTTTACGCGAACGCTTTGATCCAAAAAAACTTGCGTATGTAAATTTAGTTTTTGGTTGCCTTAAAAACAGCACAATGCAATTTACTACCATAGGCACAGTAGTGGCACAAATATTTTTTAAAGAAAAAAACATTTACCAAAACATTGATCTATTAAAAGCATACGCTGCCAACAATAAAACAACCAAACAAGATTTGTTTTTTTCTAATCTTATCTCTGGAGAATTACATCATAATAATTTTGTGCTTTTTTCTATTCCTACTCTTTTAGATTTTTTATCAATAGACCGTTTAGAAAAAATTATTACACAAACCAAACCAACAGAAATTTGTAATCACTTGGAAACAATTTTAAATCAAATTGAAAATAAATTAGCTTTTGGCGGAATGCTAATTGAATGGCCAGATAACGATTGGCAAACAGCGCCACTAACTCTACCTATTCCAATTAAAGCCACGCCAGATTCATCAATTAAACAGCTTTTAAAACAAGAAGCCGATACTGCAAAAATACTCACTCCTTCATTGTTTTCTAGTTTAAAAAATATTTGGCAAAACAGAAAACAAAAAATCTTGCCAACCGCAGAATTATTACAACAAGCTACTCCGGAAATTAACAAAGACATTGAAACAATAAGAAAAATTACTAAAATTTATTCCAGCTTAACTGGTTGGAAAGGAAAGCTAAGATTATTTTCACAAAATTTTTTAGTTGGCTTGGGTAAAGTTTTGTTTAACATTTACACTTTTTTTAAAAAAGTCCCTCACTGGAATTTTTCCTTAAAAGCCTTTACTGCTAATCCATTTTTTTTAAAAACTTTATTATTAAAAATGAAAAAACATTTTACATCATTGCCGCCAAAAAAATTAATAATTATTATACTTTCAACTCTTACAATTATAACTTTTATAATTAGTCTTTCAGTTACCATAATACAAAAACAATCTAAAATTGAAAATGAAAATTATAATCAATCTGTTAATGATATAAAGAAAAAATTAGACGAAGCAGATTCAAACCTAATCTACAAAAATGAAGAACAAGCAAAAGAAAAATTAAAAGAAGCAGCACTGGCTTTAAATTTACTTCCTAAAACTGGCGCAAATAGAATAGAAGCAGCTGAGCAATTAAATACAACCTATCAAGAAATTCTGCAAAAGATTCAGCATTCACAAACAGTTGTACCAACCACAGAATTAGACCTAACAAATATATATCAAAATCTAACGCCAGACTTTTTATTACTAGCCAACAGAAATATATATTTTACATACAATAAAGATAATCCAGTAATTATATCCTATAACCTGGACACAAAAAAACCCAAGCTATCTGAAGATACTAAACTCCATACACCTCTTTCCTGGGTTATACAAAAAGATAACACTTTATTAATTTTAGATAAAAATCAAAAATTAGTTCAATTTAATCCAGCTGGAAATTCTTTTGAATTTAAAGATATTACCTGGGCAAAACAAGATTCTATTATAAATTCTATTGCTCTTTATAATGGAAAACTTTACGCCGTAGATGTAAAAAATCAGCAGGTTTCCAAACATAATCCCAGTACCACGGGTTTTGGCAAAGGAGAATATTGGATAAAACAAACCAACCTAAAGCTTGATAATACTAGCGACATCGGCATTGACGGCAATATTTACTTAGCTAAAAATAATGGTGAAATTTGGAGATTTGAGAGTGGTACAAAAACAAATTTAGCTACTGATTTAATTGCTCCACCATTACAATCTTCTATAAAAATTTCTACCGCCTACGGCTCTGATCTACTCTTTATTCTTGATACCAATCATAAACGTATAATTATCTGGAATAAAAAAACAAATACGTTAGTTTCACAATTTATTTCAAATGACTTTACTGATTTACGCGATCTAGCGCCAGATGAAAAAAATAAAAAAATATATATAATAGACGGACTTAAAATTAAAAGCTTTAAATACTAAACACAAACAAAAAATCCCTTGCTATAAATAGTAAGGGATTTTTTTGAAAGTCAATTCTATTATTTAAGAACAGCTTTACCACCAGCTTCTTCAATTTTCTTTTTGATTGATTCAGCAGTTGCTTTATCAGCGCCTTCTTTAACAACTTTAGGAGCGCTGTCTACCATACCTTTAGCATCAGCTAAACCTAAACCAGTAACTTCACGAACAACTTTAATAACGTTGATTTTGTTAGCGCCAGCATCTGTTAATTCAACATCATAAGATGATTTTTCATCTTCTGCAGCTGCAGTTGCGGCAGGAGCAGCAGCCATAGCCATCATAGGAGCAGCTGAAGAAACGCCCAATTTTTCTTCTAATACTTTTACCAATTCTGATAAGTCTAAAACTGATAATTTTTCGATTTGTTCAACAAGAGATTTGAATTTCTCTGGAACAACTACGTCTTTTTTTTCTTCTGACATATTTGTTTTAATTATATTTAATTAAGCGGTTACTTTTTCTAATGATTCACGGCGTGCATTAAGCACTTGCAAAAGCCCACGCATGTTTCCTGATATTACAGTTACAAAACCAGTAATAGGACCTTTCATTGTACCAAGTAATTGGCCCAATAATTGTTCGCGATTAGGCAATGTAGCTAATGTTTTAACTTCTGCGGCAGTTAAGAAAGCATTTTGATAAATACCTCCCAAAATTGCCATTTTATCATGAGTCTTTCCAAAACCGGCAACAATTTTTACTGGAGCTAAACTTTCATCATAATCAAAGCTTAAGCCAATAATATTACCAGGTAAGTCACTTGCATCATAATTAATACCAGCTTCTTTAAAGGCCAAATTCATCATTGTTTTTTTAACAACTTGGCAAGCTGATTTATTATTGCTTAACTCACGACGTAATTCAGTTACATCCTTAACTTTTAAACCTTTAAAATCAGTTAAGACAACCATCTTTGATTTTTTAAGATTTTCAGTTAAATCCTTAACTACTTCATTTTTCTGATTTTTTGTTTTAGGCATAGTATAAAAAAAATCTGTGTTTTCCACAGACTGACACGGCTGGCTTCGACCTTAAAATGCCTTAAATTGGCCTTTTATAGCTTGCCTCGGTAGGATTGATCACCTTAATTGGTGACAAATTAACCACGCCTAGCGCGGACCTACTGTCTATGGTGAGATCATTATAGTATAGGTACAATAATAAGTCAAGTGTGCGTTTATTGTATAATGGTACCCTTAAATTCCTTTCCTTCTATTGCCTTCTCTATTTCCTCTAAATTAGTGCCTTTCATTACAATTACACGCAATTTGGCCTTTTGAGCTTCTTTACTAGCTACTGGATCAAATGGCCAATTGGCGCCAGGTTCCCAAACATTGCCCACCATTTTTCTATAATCTACCCAAGAAATTTCTTTAAATCTAATAGCGTCTGGATATTTATTAGGATCTTTATCACAAACATATTCAACATTGGAAAGATTAATTACAGTAGAGGCATTATACAGCTGCGCTAATTTTACTGCGTCATAATCTGTAGACCAACCGGGTTTCCAACCAGCGCCAATTAAAATTTTTTCTTTCCATTTTAATTTAATGGTTGGATTTTTTACCACCACTGGATGCGCATAACGTCTAAAAATTGTTCTCATAAAATGAGAATTCAAACGTGTAGCATGGATTCCAATCCAATCAATATCCTCGCTGGTTAATTCCCCAACTTCATGCGCGGCATTTTGATACAATCTAGCAGTTTGCCCACCGCCACAAACAATAATAAACCTTTTATTTTGTTTAAGGTAAGATAAAATTAATTTTTTAAAACCTTGCAAAAATTCTAAATTAAATCCTTCTTTAGGGATAATTAAAGAACCACCTAATGACAACACGACAATCTCTTCAGTATTTTTCTTAATCATAACTTAACAAACACATTTTCCCTTAAGACAAACGCGGCACATAGTGGCCTTATTGGCGCGGATACCAAAACTAGCGTTAGCTCCAGATCTGCTTGGTGAAGTAAATCTAGTTTTATTTGGAGTTTCTTTTCTGCGGGAATTATTTTTCATAAAAATTAATTACTTAAATTTAAAATAATTTTCCATTATCTTCTTCCTCTGCTTCTTCATCTAAAGTTTCGACACCATCAAACTTTTCCTTAATCTGTTTAACTTTATTCTCTACATTTTGTAAATATTTTTTTAATTCACTAACCAACTTTAGCCCTTCCTCAAATTTTTTTACACCTTCTTCCAAATCTACATCGCCTTTTTCAAACCAATCCATTATTTTTTGCAATTCTGTGTATGATTTTCCAAAATTCACCTTACTGGTCACACTTTTTGTCATAATTTTAATAATTAATTTTTCAATTTTGTAACTTCTGCTTCCAAACTTCCTTTACCTAATTCTATCATAATTTCCTCCCCAATACTAACATCTGTTGATTTACGCAATAATCCGTTCTTGGTACGCACAATGCCGTAGCCTCTAGATAATAATAATCTTGGATCTAAATTATGCAATAATTTATCATAACTTTCTATTTCTGCTTTGTTTTTTTCAACTATATGAAAAAAATTATCAAACTGATGCTCAAAATTCACCATTAATCTTTGAGCAGAATCTAATGGCGCGCGCGCTTTGTGTTCTATTAATGAAAAAGTTTGATCAACTTGATGTTGCAAAGTTGTAATACGTCTTTGAAAATTATTACTTAATTGCTCTGATAAAAAATCTAACTCGCCTAAAATATCTTGTTTTTGTGGAACAATTCTTTCTGCGGCATTAGATGGTGTAGAAGCTCTAATATCCGCCACGTACTCTGCTAAACATTCATCACGTTCATGGCCAATACCGCAAATTACCGGTATCTTACAACTATAAACGGCTCTGGCTACTTCTTCACTATTAAAAGCAATTAAATCCTCCATAGAACCACCGCCACGCGTTAAAACACAAACATCATAATCAACCGCGTGTTTATTTAACCATTTAAACGCATTGGCAATTTCTTTAATTGCATCCTTACCTTGTACGGCCACAGATAATAAATCAACCTCTGCTCCGCCCCATCTATTATTTAAAATTCTAATAAAATCCGTATAGGCGGCAGCACCAGAAGAAGTAATTAAACAAATTTTACGCGGGAATTTTGGGATACCACGTTTACGAGCCTCATCAAATAATCCTTCTTCACGTAATTTTTTCTTTAATAATTCATAGGCTTTTTTTAAAGTTCCCTCGCCAACTAATTTAATATCTTTAACCTGAAAAGACATTTTGCCAGATTTTTTATAAATAGATGAATAGCCGCTAGCTCTAATTTTCATTCCATCTTCTAAGGGCTCTTTTAGTTGCCAGACCGTGGTAAAACAATTCATTATGCCGTTTTCATCTTTCAAATCAAACCACACCCATTTATTTTGGGATACTTTATAATCTGCAACTTCACCCTCTACAAAAATATCATGATAAGGATCTAAGGAAGACAAAGTATCATTTAAAATTTGTAGATAATCTGATACGGAGATGATTTTCATAAAAAATTTTGATTTTGCTAAAAACTGTCACACCCAACTTGCTTCGTCCGTAGGACTACAGCCGATGGATCTGGGATCCATGGATTCCCTCCGCCTCCGCCAATGGGCGGATGGAGGATCACGGGAATAACACCAAACTCAACTGTCATATAATATCAGATTTTGAAGATATTGACCACCTATTTCTTCACGATCAATTCCCCATCACTTTCTAATTTCACATCCCCGTCAGTATCTGTTCTGTAAATCATCACACCATGCCTTTCCAAACGCCTAATGGTGCGTAAATGTGGGTGGTCATAATCATTATTTTTACCCACAGATATTACAGCAATTTTAGGAGCGACTTTTGTTAAAAACTCTTCACTGGTTGAAGAATGACTGCCATGATGCCCCACCTTCAACGCATCTGCTTTTAAATCTATAATTTGTTTTAAGAATTCTTCTTCTACTGGAATTTCTGCGTCGCCGACAAATAAAAAGCTGGTGTTTTTATAAACCATTTTAAAAACAATAGAGGTATTATTTAATGAACTATTATTTTTTTGATATTCCGGATTTTTATTATTATCTGAAGCATCTATTTTAGTAGCGCTTGATAAATCCTTATTTGGCCAGAAAAAATTCAATTTTAAATCCCTTTCATAATCAACCACAGTTTGCTTATTGACTAAATGCATTGTAATTTGTTTTTCCTTAATTATTTTTAACCAGGTTATAAAATCATTTGTAGTATGCAATGCTCCAGTGTAATAAATTTCGCCTACTTCATATCTACGCAACACTGGAATTAAACCTTCTAAATGATCCGCATGAGGGTGAGTTAAAATTATAGTATCAATTTTCTTTTGCCCAATAGGCAGTGTAGCACCTAGTTTCGACAAAATTTTATCATCTGGCCCACCATCTATTAAAATTGTTTTACCATTGGGAGTAATAATTAATTCCGCATCACCCTGCCCAACATCAAAATAGAAAACTTTTAAATTAGATAAGGCGCTAATTTTAGTAATACTGCTAATTTTTGCAGTTGATGAAATAGCGCATCCAGATAAAAAAAATATTACTAAAAATAAATTTAAAATTAAAAAAACTTTTTTCATTTATTTTCTTTATTTTCTTTTAAACTTTTATAAACAATTTTTATCATTACTGCATATATTAATGCCAGCAACCACCACATTAGCTTTGGTAATTCAACTGATGCATAACTAAATGACTCAAACCATTCTACGATTTTAATTATATATGTAAGTGGTAGCCATGTAACATAGGCAACTATTTGCCCCAATGGCATAAATATAATACTAGCTATTACAGCAAAAAATCCTAGCGCCATAGTATATGGGATAGTTGGTAAAATTAAGATATTAACTAACGGAGCAACTGTAGAAAATCTACCAAAAGAAAAAAGTATAAGCGGCGTAGTAGCAATAATAGCAGCCATTGTAGATAACAAAGATTCTTTTATCCCAAACCTGCTAGGAAATTTAACAAAATATTTTTCTAATATTGGACTAATATAAATCAAACCCAAGGTTGCCGCAAATGATAATTGAAAACCAACATCAAAAAATAAAATTCTTGGCTTAAATAATAACATTAAAAAGGCTGTAAATATTATGATTCTACCCACTTGGCTTAATCTACCAATTTGCTTAGCATATAAAACAATTAAACCCATAATACCAGCGCGCACAACAGATGCGCTAGCCCCTGTCATAATCACAAAAAACACAATACCACTTACTACAATCCAAAAAGTTTTTTTGCGTGGAATTCTTAGCCCTTTTAAAAGCGCAGCCAATGCAGCGGCTAAAATTGTAATATTGTAACCAGAAATGGCAATAATATGAGTAGTACCAGTTCTATTAAACGCCTGAACTAAATCGGTTGGTAAACTACTTTTTGCTCCATATAATAAGCCACCTAAAAAAGAAGATTGCGGTTCTGGCAATAACTTATTAATCTGACCAGCTAGATAATTTTTAAACATTAAAATATAATAATAAAAATAATTTCCTTTGCCATTGTTACTTTGCAGAATTCTGGCATTTAGGCAAACTGACCAAATACCTTGCTTTTGTAAATATTTGGCATAATTTTTAGAGCTTTCCGTATCCTCCATTGGTTTTACTAAATCACATTGCATTATTAATTTATCGCCGTATTTGTATTCTGGATATAAAAAAATACTTGCTAATACAGTGCCATTAACTTCTTCTAATTTAGAATTTTCTAAACTTGTAATTTTTATTTTATTAACATCTATGATTAATTGTTGTTGATTATTTTTAACCACTACCTCTTCACTAATATAACCTTCTAAATAAACAAATCTGTTATTGTAAAATAACAGATTACTTTTATTAATATTTGGTTCACTAATTATAAACCTTACTATGCCTAAACAAACTAAAATACCGCCAATAATTATTAAGCGGTATTTTTGATTATGCCAATTTAAAATTAAAACAACCCCACCAAAGAAGAATACAATTACTAACCAAAACAAAATTTTTCTTTCCAATTCAAAAAAAGATGCAATGCTAATGCCCAAAATAAAGCTACTAATAAAAACAATAAAACTACTAGATTTTGATTGAGCAATTTTCTCTAAAAACATCTCCTCCATTAGATTAATTTTAGATAACAATGCTAACTAACTTTCCGGGAATGTAAATAACTTTTTTTGGTTCTTTACCTTCTAGCCATTTTTGGATTTTTTCACTTTCCAGAGCTTGTTTTTTTATTTCCTCGCCAGTAATATCAACAGGCACTATAAATTGATCACGAACCTTACCATTAATTTGCACAACAATATTCACAGATTCATCTTTTATTAATTCTGGATCATAAATTGGCCAGGTGGCTGTCACAATACTTTCATTATGGCCTAATACTTGCCACAATTCTTCACAAACGTGCGGGGAAAATGGAGCTAAAAGTAAAATCGTCTTTTCATAAATATCTTTTGACACAGATTCTAAATCTGACATAGCATTAACTAAAATCATCAAACTAGAAATAGCAGTATTAAATTTTAAGTCATTAATATCTTCAGTTACTTTTTTAATTGTTTTATGAAGTATGTTAAATAGGATTGAATTAGCTTGGAAATCATCCACTTTTTCTTGTAAATTCCAAACTCTTTCTAAAAATCTTCTCATCCCCACCACACCTTTTGTACTCCAAGCACAAGGTTGAGCAAAAGGCCCCATAAACATTTCATAAAGTCTCATGGAATCTGCGCCAAATTCAGCCACAATTTCATTTGGATTAATAACATTATTCCAACGTTTACTCATTTTTCTACCATCTTCTGCCAATATCAAGCCCACGTGTTGTAATTTTTTAAATGGTTCTACATAATTTACAGCACCAATATCAAACAAAAATTTATGCCAAAAGCGAGCATACAATAAATGGCGTGTGGCGTGCTCTGCCCCACCCACATACAAATCAACTGGTGACCATTTTTTTTCTTTTTCTTTATCTACTAACACCTTATCATTTTTATTATCTATATATCTTAAATAATACCAGCAACTTCCTGCCCATTGTGGCATTGTATTAGTTTCTCTTTTTCCAGGCCCCCCACAATGTGGACAGGCGGTATTCACCCAATCTGTAATATTTACCAACGGAGATTCACCTGTTCCAGATGGTTCGTAATTTTTAACTTTTGGTAATTCTAATGGTAATTGATCATCAGGCACTGGCACCCAACCACATTTTTCACAATTCACTAATGGAATTGGTTCACCCCAATAACGTTGACGTGAAAACACCCAATCACGAAGTTTATATTGCACTTTTTTTGTTCCCAAACCTTTTTCTTGTAACCAACTAGAAATTTTTTCTATTGCCCCAACTTTATTTAACCCATTTAGCATTTCAGAATTTATATGTTCACCATCTTCTGTAAAAGCTGCAACAGTTACATCGCCACCCTTTAATACTTCTTTAATTTCCAACCCAAACTTCTTTGCAAATTCCCAATCTCTTTCATCATGGGCAGGCACGGCCATAATTGCGCCAGTACCATAGCCACTTAAAACATAATCTGCAACCCAAATTGGCAATTCCTCTCCATTAACAGGATTAATTGCTTTTAAGCCTTTAACTTCTACCCCAGTTTTTTCTTTAGCTAAATCAGTTCTTTCTAAATCTGTTTTATTACTTGCTTTTTTAATATATTCTTTTACCTCTTCTAGATTCTCAATTTTATTTTCTTGATTTTTTATTAATGAATGCTCTGGTGCAACCACAACATAAGTTGCTCCAAATAAAGTATCTGGACGAGTCGTAAAAACTTTTACGTCTGTCATCCCCGACTCGATCGGGGATCCAGGGATTCCCGTTTTCACAGGAATGACAGAAAAAATAACTTCCGCGCCTTCACTTCTACCAATCCAATTTCTTTGCATTTCTTTAATAGAAGATTCCCATTCTGGCAACAATTCCAAATCTTTTAATAATCTTTCCGCGTAATCTGTAATTCTAATTACCCACTGACGTAATGGTTTTTGTTCTACCACGCTGCCACAGCGTTCACACATTCCACCTTCTAAATCTTCATTAGCTAAACCAGTTTTACATTCTGCGCACCAATTAATGGGCTCATAAGATTCATAAGCCAAACCTTTTTTAAACATTTGAATAAATGTCCACTGTGTCCATTTATAATAGGCTGGATCTGTGGTGGTAACTTCCCTATCCCAATCATACGTAAAACCTAACAATTCTAATTGTTTTTTAAATGTAGCAATGTTTTTTTCTGTTGCTTCTGCTGGGTGAACTTTATTTTTTAATGCATAATTTTCAGCTGGCAATCCAAAAGCATCCCATCCCATTGGATGCAATACATTAAAACCTTGCATCATTTTCATTCTAGCAACTATATCTGTGGCTATATATCCTTTTGGATGTCCCACGTGCAAACCCGCGCCAGATGGGTATGGAAACATATCCAAAACATAATATTTTGCTTTGCCCGCCGCAGCATTGGCGAAGGCAGGGTTTTCCCAATCATCCTTAGTTTTGTAAATCTCTGTTTCTTTCCAAAATTTTTGCCACTTTTTTTCTATGTCTTTATGATTGTATTTACGCATAAACTTATCTATTCAAGTTAATTCTGTTTATCTTAGCAAACTTTTTGCCATCTGCCAAACACTATCGTCCTGTTGAGTTTCCTTAAGCCAATACCAGTATTCCGCTCCCCATAAATAAGCCTCGGTAAAACCAGAACTCTCCGCAAACAAAACATTTTCTTTTAAACGATCGGCGCTCAAAGTTCTTCTTTGTTCTTCTAATGTCATATCAGACAAATCTATTCTTTGCCAGGGTTCTGCCTGCAATTCTGAAATAATAACGCTTTGTGGCAAAAGCCCAACCAACCGCGCTTTAAAATTATAGTAAGCCGGCGGGAAAAAATATTTATAATCCACATAACCAAAATACTTAGACCACACCGCGCTATACATAGTAGTACCAAAATAATCACCAAACTTGGATGCTTTATACCACAAAGATAATTCTCCACTATCTGTTATTAAAACTGGCCTAAAATCTAATTTCTTTACTAAAGCAATTTCTTGTTTTAAAAACTCTTTATTTGGTGGCGGACACTTACCAAACCAACTTACCAATGGCTCATTATCTACCTGCCACATTATAATATTACTTTCTTTTTTATAATGTTTTACAACTTGAGTTAACATTGATAATATTTTTTCTTGAGCCTCTTTTTCTGACAAACTATCTGCCCAAGCTGGACTATGACATTCTGGCCAATGCGGCTGGCGGCGGCCAATAGTCATAATAATTTTAGCGTCACGCTTTTTAGCTTCTTTTACTTGCCAATCCAAATCTGTAAAATCAAATTTTCCTGGCTCTTTTTCAATTTCCGGCCAATAAGCTTGCAAGCGCAATCGTCTAAATTTTAAATCATCTAAAATTGAAATATAAACCTTTTTCCAATCTAAATTTAAAAAAATTGCTTGTGGCTGACTAAAATTTACACCCAATCTCATTCCTTCTGAGCGTTTAAAATCTAAACGCCAAAAAACAACTCCTAAAATAATTAAAATTAACAATATATAAATAAATATTTTAATTTTTTTGTTCATAAAAATAAAGATTACTTGTCATTCCCGCCCCTGAGCGGGAATCCATGGATTCCAGGTCAAGCCCGGAATGACAGAAAAAAACTAAACTAAAAAAGATAAACCAAAACCAATTAAAACAATTGCAATAATTTTTTGCGCCAAAACTCTCCCTCGCATTTTTTCTTCTAAAATATTTGGATAATAAATTGATAAAATCAAAACCATTACTAAAAGAAAAACATACTGTACACCCTGCAAGGCATTAACTAAAGTTACGCTTACTAAAGAAATTGCATAATTGATTAGAAGAAAACTTGCTGAGCCACTAACCTGCCCCAATAAAAACAAGCCGCCAGTTCTAGCTTCTTTTTGATGAAAACTTTGCCAAATTGCGCTTCTGTTACTTGGTGACATTAACAAAAACATTCCACCTAAAAAAGAAGTTAAACGCAACCACACAAAACCATTTACAAAAGTAGTTACACCAAAAATATATTTTGCTAAAGTATAAGCAACACCAAATAATGTTGCTGATAATAACGCCCAAGCATAACTTTTTTTATCTGAGTTTGTAGCTTTATTACTATACGCAATTACAAAAGTGCCCAAAACAATTAAGACAAAAGCAAAAAATTGATTTTGCGCTAAACGTTCAGATAAAATAAAATAAGAAAATAAAAAAACGAAAATTGGTGATAAACCACCAATTAACGGCGTGATACGCGATGTTTCATTGTAAGTTAAGGCTTTAAAAAGGGCAAAAAGCGCAAAAGAATAAGCAAAACCACCAATCAAAGCAATATTAAAATTAAATGGGCTAATATAACCAAAACCCCAAGGAGCTAAAACCAAACCAAACAATCCCAAAGTAACAATAGCTAAAGTATAAACTGCTGGTTGGGGTATTTTTTTAGTTAACAAAAATTTATCTACCACCGCAGATAAAGCATTTAAAAAATAGGCAACAATAACAATAATTAACCACATAATAAAACTATTATACCTTTTTTTAGACAAAAAAAGAAGGGGCATGTAAGCTTGTGCCTACATGCCCCAGTTCTCCGGTCCGCTTACCAGTTAAGGTTTGCGTTAGGGATTAAAGCTCTGTTACGAGCTTCTTCAATGGCTGACCTCCGCCTATGGAGTTTTCATTTTATTCGCGCAAAGGCCGCGAACGAGGTTAAAACAAAACCCTCACTCCCACACACCGCTTCATGCGGCGCCCCTGTTCTCTGTCTCTTCACGAGCCGAGCGGCTTCTAGCAGCCGACCGCCGCCTGAAACTTGTGTACAAGTTTTTCCTCCTTGTACTGTGAAAAATTACAACAAAAAATAACCTTTCACAGTACAAGGATTAGAAACATTTTAATATATTTTTAATCGTTGAATAAATTGTCAACGAGCAGCGCTAATTATTGCTTATATTTTAGCAAAAATTATCAAATTACTTTACCACAAATGCTTATTTTTGTCAATAATCAAAAAAACCCTTGTTTTAGCACAGTTTGTGCATAGACAAGAGCTTTTAGTTAAAAAGGCAAAACAAGTTAGGTTAACTAACCAAGACAAAATAACGAACATGGGACAGAAAACTATGATCTGACAGCACAACAACTTTTACATAAGTTCTATTATTTTCAAATGTAAAAATTGCAGCCAGCCGCTCACCGGAAGTCTTATGCACAAAAGCATCGCTCATTACCACCAATGGATAAAAAGTTTGCGCATCTTGGTGGAGAGCAATGTGTTGCATTACTCGATCCAAACTAGGAAAAGGAAGTCTCATCCGCTGCAACTCATGCAATGCTTCAGTACCAACAATCCTAGTTTGCAAACAATGCAACAAAATTCGCCCATCAGTTCTACCAGCAACAATTGGGAAATTATCTGGATTGAACCTAGGATCAACAACGTCTTGTTTCATTGCAGCGCAAAGTTCATACCAACCTTGATGCAACGGACTTGGACCAGGCATGATGCCCTCCCACCTTGGGTTGTTATATATTGGTTAAAGAACAGGACGTTGCACATAACTTATCCTTTTTTTAGCTAATTGTCAAACAAAATAAAAAATCTCCTTTTACAGAGATTTTTTAGTAAAAAAATTTTTACTTCTTCAACAATGCCAATAAATTTTCTTTAGCCTGAGCACCAGCAGTTCTTTCTACTTCTTTACCGCCTTTAAAAACAATAAAAGTTGGAATGCTCATTACACCGTGCTCCCCTGCCAATTCACCTTCTTCATCAACATTAATTTTCGTAACTTTGTAAGGTTGACCTTCTAAGTCCTTAAATAACTCTTCTACAATAGGACTCATCATTTTGCAAGGTCCGCACCATGGAGCCCAAAAATCTACCAACACAGGCACTGTACTATCTAACACTTCTGTTTTAAAATTATCTTTTGTAAGTTCTAACATAATAAAAAATTATTAAATAAATTAAAATCCTAACTTTTTAATTTTAATTTCTTCTCTATATACTTCTAAAATATCTCCAACTTCTAATTTTTCTTTTGTTTGTATTTTTGTTCCGCATTCTTGGCCAGCCATTACATCTTTAACTTTTTGTCTACCAACTTGCAAATCTGTTAATTCACCATCTGCAATATGTTCTTTGTTGCGGAAAATTCTGACTTTTAAATTATTTACAATAGTACCATCTAACACACGGCAACCAGCAATTTGTGATTTCTTTTCCGTTAAGAAAATTGCTAAAATTTCCAATTTACCAATTTCATCAATTTTGATTTCTACTGGCAATAATTTCTCTAATTCTTTTTTAACATCGCCTAACAAATCGTAAATAATTTTATAATGTTTAATTACTACTTTTCTATCTTTAGCTAATCTTTCTGCTTCTGGTTTTACAGTCACATGAAAACCTAAAATTGTAGCGCCAGAGGCTTCTGCGCGTAACACATCTGAATCTGTAATGGAACCCAAACCTTTTGATGTCACCACAACTTCTACTTCTGGATGCACCATTCTTTGCAATGAACCCAAAATTGCTTCTAAAGAACCTAATACATCTGTACGCAAAATAATATTAAATCTTTTCTTTTC
>Ga0172369_10003256_pt1 | contig 21521 bp, 41 predicted proteins | sample LakKiv25m_FD_114539 | JGI IMG/M metagenome (GOLD analysis project Ga0172369, IMG submission 114539) | Freshwater microbial communities from Kabuno Bay, South-Kivu, Congo - kab_022012_11.25m | ecosystem: Environmental > Aquatic > Freshwater > Lake | place: Democratic Republic of the Congo...
AGTGTCTCTCGCAACAGGCGGTGGTTTTGAAATCGCCCCAAAACTTAGCTATTATGTGCCCAAAGGGTACATATACTACGAAGTAGTAGAATAGCTTTTATATCCTCCATTTATTTGGAGGATATTTTTTTTATTAGCTTGGCAGGGGGGGTAGGGAGATTTGGGGGGTTTTTTGTTTGGAAGGGTTCCCTCTTACATTTTGGACAATTTTTTTAGCTAGCGTGACAATTATCACACAGAAAAGGATAAGCAAGAGGGGGTGGATGTATGATAGACATGGTGAAAATGGAAAGAAAAGGCGGGAAAACACTTATCAAGAGTGTAAATTCAGAATGAAAATGAAGGTTTAGTATAAAGGGAAGAGGAAAGATAAGGGAAAAGAGAAAAAGAAGGGAAAATAGGGTTTGAAAATAGCTTAAAAATAAGGATTATGTCGAATTTCCGTGGAAAAACACTTTGGTTATAAGGGTTAAAATGGAAACTAAGTAAATAATATATTTTTTAATATACATGAAAGGACATATATGTATTCTGATGAAGAATATGATGATATAAGTGAGGAAAGGGAATATAAATTTTGTTTTTGTTGCAGGAAGATAATAGGAGAATTAGAGTATATGGAGAAAGAAACGGAAGAAGAAAAGGAAGTATGTGCAGAATGTGAGAAAAAGTATAAAAGCAGGAAATATGATGTGAAAATATGTGGAGAATGCGGAAAGCTTTATAAGATATTTCCGTATAAAGCAGTTGGAAGGAAAGGAGAAACGGAAATAGGAATATGTGAAAACTGTAATTCTAAGAAAGGAAAGGACAAAGAATGACACATAGGATAACTTACAGAGAGACTATACATTATTATAGGACAATGTATACAGATAGGATTATATCTAAAGAGGGAAGCCTTATTGGACAGGCTGAAGAGGTATTAGCGGATCCTCTCTCAGAAGAGTGTGATTCTATAAAGACAATTAATGAAAGATATGAATTTGAAGATACGGCTATTCTTCATATAGAGGAAGTGAAAGATCTCACGGAAATAGAGAGATTAGTAGAAGAAGATGCTTTGAAATCAGAAAGAAAGGACAATAGCATATAATGTATCATAATGTAGAATATCAAGATAATGATGATTTTGAGGTAGAAGTATAATGAGACATTTTTTAAGATGTATAGCAACTAAACCACAGGATTATAAAATATGCAACCATTGTGGTTTTTTGAATTGGTATGAAAATGAAGAATGTTGGAATTGTAGTACAACTCATGAGCTTAAACCTAAGTTCAGTAAATCCGTAAAAGAAATTAAGAAATGGACTAAAGATGAAATTGATTATATACTCGAAGATTACGAGGTAGAGGTATAATATGAGAGAGATATTATTTAAGGAGAAACAGCAATGAATCAAGAAGCTTTTGGAACCGAATTAATTTCTTTAATGCAGAAGTATAAAGATGCGAAAGAGATGGATAGGATAAGCGATTACCTTTATATTCAAATTCACGCCCTGATTAATGCGTATAATTTTAATTTGCTTCAGACTTTTAAAACGTATCATAAATTTATGGTAAAAGAACTTACTCCTCAAGAACAAGAATTATTTGATGAGATAAAGAAGGAGTCAGAGGAGAAACAGCAATGAGGCAAATAAAGAAAATATTTGTTATAACAAAATGGATATTCAAGCTGGCGTGGAGGCTTAACCACTATAAATTAGTCGAAAAGCTAAGTCTATGGGATTATTTATACCGCCGTAGAATATCCATTAAAACGGCTTACAAAGTCGGGAAAATATTTGCAAACCTGAAACCAATGTATAAGGAGAAACAGCAATGAGAGAGATATGGTTTAGAGGTAAAGACATTGATACAGGCGAATGGCATTATGGCGATTTGCTGCAATATCGAGCATTACCTGTTATTTTTGATAAGGACAGAGAACAGCACGAATGCGATGCACAGACAGTAGGGCAATTATGGAAACGGATTACAGATGCTTGTATCCCCTGGTTTGAAGGCGATATACTTGCATCTCTTGGTGATCCTGCATTTGAAGTTGAGATAAAATTTGATGAGGAGACGGGACAGTTTTATACTGATTATGATGAATATGACAGCCCTGAAAATTGTCCTGAGTTATGGGTAAAAACATCTCGAACTATTCACGATAAATTATAGGAGAAACAGCAATGAGTAATGAAGAACTTCATCGGGAAATGATGGAATCCTACGGTAAAGCAGATAATGAATGGATGCAGAAAACATCAAAAGAATTGGAATTAAGAGCATTGTATAATGCTCTGGAAAGGATAGAAGTACTCTGTATGAGAGACATGAAGGAAAGTACAGTTGAGTACCCGCCTTCTTCTCGTATGTTTGATATAATGAAAATATTATATGAATTCGGATTTTGTCTGGATTGGTTTCAGCCAGAAAAAGAGAATAATAATGAAAGCTAAAAAGTTTTCTAATGGACATATTAAAGCAGTTAAAAAACTTATAAATTTATATCGTAGTATTACTATTGAATAGATAATGGGATGGATTGATATAACTAAACAAGAACCTGAAGAAGTAATTCCCACTCATTGGTGTGAAATTCCAGGAAAACCATAATGGAAATAGAAGATAAATTCAAAGTATATATTATCAGATTTAATAAATTTGACTTTGAAACAGGTATAGCTCAGGAAGCGATAGCTCTGATTAAATCCCTTCCTACAGGAGCTAAGAAGTATTATAATAAGCAGTGGACTGTTACTAAGGATAAAATGAGACCTGGATTCTGGCAGGAATTAACGGATCTTCAGTATAAACCTACTGGCAGTCCACTTGAAGGAAAAAATGACTTTGACGCAGATGCTCATTTGACAAAGATATTTGGATATGCGTCATTAGGTAAAACAGTAATTAAAAGAACCTATAGGAAGGATATAGACGAATATGTCTGAAATCACAGAAGCAGAACGTAAAGAATATACTGAATTAAGTAAAGAAAGGAAATAAATGATATATGCTTAAATGGATAATAGCCGCAGCTTACTGCTTTATTGTGGTATGGTTGTTTACGAATGATATGAAAATGGAAGGATTAGCGTTCCTATTGTCTCTTGTTATAATCGGAATATTCGCTATCTATGGACACTTAAAGGATAGAAAAAGATGAAAGAAAGTCTGTATAAAAGAACAAGGCATTTGATGATTCCGTTCAAAAGTCTTAATTATCTGAGATGGTTAAAGACTAAAGAACCCGATAGGGAATTACATCATTTGCTGGGAAGTCAGGGAACTCTTAAACTTCATGACCTTCTTATAATACCAGTAAGCAGAGAAGAACATATGCAGGCGGAGGCTCATAAAGAAGAGTATTTCTTTACTTATTTCCCTTATTCGTTTAATATACTTACTCAATATGTAGCATATTTAGAAAAGTATGTTACTCAGTATGAGGAAACATTAAATAAAGCGAAAGAAGAAATAACGGAAGTAATGAACTTTCTGAATGAAGATCTTGAAGAAATGGTAGAATCAGTTTTTAAGGTATTCAATAAGAAACTTCCAGAACTTGATCCTTTCAAAGATCATTCTATTGCAGATTTCTTCTTATCTGATATTGAGGAATTATCGGATTCTATAAAGGATATGGTAAATAGGAATTTAGAGCAGGATAGTGATTTCCCTGCTTTATTAATGTTATATAATAAAATACGCATTATACAATCAATTATTAGGAAAGGATTGCTATGACCTCGGAACAAAAAAGATATCTCTCTAAAAGAGTAGAACAAATAAAAGATGATAAGATTTCAGAAGTACATGTTTTTTATAATCATCAGATATCAGGATTAGAATTCGATATAAGTTTTTATAAATTAAGAAATGGTAAATCCCATATTAATTTTAATGAACAAATTCTAAAATGGCATTTTAGTGGAAGTAGTTTTTATAATAGAAGATCTTTCGATGAAATAGTAGAGGAATTTTATGATAGTAGTCTAAGAGAAAAAACAAGTAAAAGTATAGAACTTAAAAACAGAAAAATAGATAATACCAGAGATGAAGTAATCCGAAGGGTACTGGAAGATTTCAAAGAAGTACAGGATGAAATATTCTTAGGAGATAGCGAGCAGGCATTGAATATGCTTAAAGAAATGGAAGAGAAAGTGTATACTAAATAATGCTTATTTATGAAGTAATTTATTGGAGATGCCCAGTAATAATTAATAAAGTTATTATAGAGGCAGATGATAAAGAACACGCAGAGGAAAAGATATATTGTAATATGCTAACTGATGAAGAGTTGGAGAATATGAAAGAGGTAGGAAGATATAATGGAAAAATGGGTATAGTATATATAACAGAAATAACATCAAATTAGAAAGATAAATAAGTGTCAATAGAAGAATTAGATATAAATCTTGAACAATATATACAAATGTTGATAGGATATTACAAAAAATATCCCAATGTTAAACTTATTTATTCCATAGATGATGAAGGGATTGAACATAAAGAAGTGATTTTTCTTCCTACTATAGGAATATATGATGGGGAAAGTTTTAAGCCAATTGAAAAAGGAAACCCAAATGCTATTTGCATCAATTAAGAAAGGAAACAAATGAACGAAGTATTAACATTAGGAGATATTTACTCCTCAAAAATCTATGTACAGGATGGATCTGCTCTTAGCTTTAAGCATCCTGAAGAATATATCAGCCCTTTAACAAGTCTATTGGAAAGGAAAGATACTGATTGGGAGAATAAATTATCAATCAGAACTATGGGTAAAGTAGTCAATCAGAATACCGATGGTAATTTGAATGTGTCTTATCCAAGAGTAGGATTAGATTATCGGTATGATACTTTCAAGATTGACGATCAGGAATTTCATCACACATTGGGATTCATATATGCGCTTGATACCAAAAGACCTGTTATGAAAGTATATGGTGGAATAGAAGCATCAAGCTGTCTGAATTTATGCGTATTTAGAGCAGAACAGGTATTCGAGTTAGATCTGTTTGCAAATGTAGGAGAGATCTACGAGAAAGCTCAGAAGTATTTTGAAGATACATTTGAAAAGAAAAGATTTTCTGAAGAATTCGCAAGATTACAGGAATCTGAATTTGATGATAATTCCTTCAGAAATAAGCTTGGCAGACTCCGTGAGTCAGTAAACAGGAACAAAACTATGTTTGGACTTAATCTGTTAGGTGGTGCTGAGAAATTAATGTTTAATCCTACCTCTAAGTACTATGTAGGTGATGATGGTAAGATATCAACTACTGAATGGAATGTATTTAACAGTATTACTCAGAGTATAAGTGATGATAAAGAATTCATTACCAGACCTGAGAAAACATTAGCGGCTTGGAAAATATATAATAATTAAGAGGAAATATGAAAAAGGTAATAAATAAATTATTGTATGATACCAAAACAGCAGAACTCATTGTCAAATGGGATAATGGTTATTTTACTAATGACTTTAATTATTGCGGTGAAGATTTATATTTAACAGAAAATGGCAATTATTTTCTTTATGGAGAAGGAGGAGCTATGTCAAAATATGCTACATATTGTGGTAATTCTCAGGGTGGAGGTGAAGATATAATCCCTCTTACTGCGGAAGAGGTAATAATATGGTTACAAGAGAATAACTTCCCTGAAATTCTTGTAGAAAGATTCCCTGATAAAATAAAACTAGCTTGATTTTAAAAGTATAATTAACTAAGTTACTCACGAATTAATTCAATTAGGGGAGTCGGTTTGAGAGAAATCCCGCACTCTGTAATTACACAGACTGGCTCCCTTTTCTTAAAAAGGAATTTTTATGAAAATTAAAAAGCTTTTTACGCAGAATATAAAGCGCATAAAAGCAGTAACGATCTCACCTCAAAATAATCTTGTAGTAATAGCAGGAGATAATGCACAAGGCAAATCATCTGTTATAGATTCAATCATATACGCATTAGGCGGTAAAGACCTTATGCCAGAAAATCCGATCAGAGACGGTCAGGATTATGCTCAGACTGTAATTGACTTAGGGAAACTGATTGCAGTTAGAGAATACTGGCGAAATGAAAATGGTACATTTAAACACTCCTTAAAGCTTAATTCTAAAGACGGTTATACAATATCTTCTCCGCAGGGAGAACTAGATAAATTAATCGGTAATCTTACATTTGATCCTATCCAGTTTGAACATTTAAAAGAAAAAGAACAATTCGAAATACTTTCTAAATTAGTAGGTTATGACGAACAGAAATACGCTACCGAAATAGAGAGATTGTATCAGGAAAGAAAGATAATCGGAAGAGAACGGGACAGATATAAAGCTATGCTTGATAAGAGTTTCGTAGATGAAACCTGGTATAAATTACCTGATGAAGAAATATCATATTCTGATCTTATAGAAAAGAACGGTAATGCTAATATATTAAGAATAGGTATCAGTACAGCGGAAGGCAATATACAGGTTACAGGAGCTAATATAGCAAATCGGAGAAAGGAAATCATAGAATTACAGGCAAAGATATCCAAGCTTAATACAGAAATCAAAAATGATGAATCATATATTGAGACTACCGAAAAACAGATAAAAATCGCAAGAGAGAAACTCTTTGCATTAGGGAATGTATCTGAAGAAATAAAGAATATAGAAATAACTAACGGACATATAAGAGCTAAGTTAAACCATATAGATTTAGAGAATAGAACAGGAGACTTGGTGAAAGACTATGAGCAGTTCACACAACTCATTGAAGAAACAAAAGGATCTCAAAAGAAAGAAATCGAGAGCCTTGAAATGCCTATTAACGGATTGTCTCTGTCAGATAGCAAAGTATACTTTAAAGGGATCCCATATTCACAGTGTTCGGGAGCCGAAAGATTACAGATAGCTTTGTCCGTTACTGAAAGACTTAATAAAGATCTGAAGATAGCAATGATCAAAGAAGGAGCTATTCTGGATGACACTCATTTAGAGTATATTCAGAAATGGGCAGATAAGAATGATATCCAGGTATGGATCGAAATAATAGACAAAAATAAATCAGAAATAATAATCGAAGACGGAGAAATAGCAGATGGAAAATCAGATAAAAGTTGATATCACAAGATTGCTCGAAATTTTAGGTAATATAAGATTTGGAGAAGATCATATCAAAAATACTGAATCTAAAGTAAATGAAGAAGAAGAGGAATGGGATAATGATCCAACCCAAATAATAGATTGGGATGGAATACAACATTATATAAATGAATCTCTCAAATTTGTAAGAGAAGCAAAATATTTACTTGATGAAGTACTGAAAAATGAAGGGATTAATATTGAAGATCATCCAGAATTTCTTATTGAACCAATAGAATCCGAGGAATAAAAATGGAAACAATGACAGTACTGACAAAGCTAAAAAATGATCTGTTGAATACAGTGAAAGAAATGGAAGAAGATATCCGTATAAGATATAATAAGAAATACGCAGTAGAAGATGTAATAAAGAAAGTAGACGAATTAATAGAACAGGAAAAAGAATTCCAAAAACAAATAATAGAAAAATATGCAATGGAGGCATACGAATGAGTAATGCAATATTGGTATTAGGAGAAAGCGGAAGTGGTAAGACTACTTCAGCTATGTTCCTCGATCCGAATGAAACTTATTATATTAACGCAGATGGGAACGGATTACCGTTTCCAGGCTGGAAGAAGAATTATAATAAGGAAAAGAAGAACTATTTTGAAGGTTCTGATATAGATACAGTCAACGATATATTATGGAAAATATCTAATGACAGACCTGAAATCAAAATTGTAATAGTGGATACAGTAAACGCTATGATGGTAGATAAAGAAATGAGTGTAAATTTCAGAAATAGAAAATCAGGTGGTGAAGCGAGAGAAAAGTGGATGGATCTTGCATCTGAAGTATACGATCTGGTACTGGATTCAAGAAAACTCAGAGAAGATCTTACCGTAATATTCATGGGACATATTACCTCATATACAGATAATTATGGAGTAGATAAGATCTGCTTAGTAACTAACGGAAGAAAGTTAGAGAAAATCAAATTAGAATCTAAATTCAAAGTAGTATTATTGACGAGAATAGAAATGAAAGGAGAGGGAAAGAATGAATATTGGTTTGAGACTCAGGCTGCTAATTCTACCGCTAAATCTCCGATCGGAATGTTTCCATTTAAAATACCAAATAACCTACAAAATGTAATTAACAGAATTAACGAATATAACCACTTAGAAGGAGAAGATAATGGCTAAGATCACAGGCGATACCGAATATGTAAGAAGTTTAGAACTTGATAAAGGAGTATTCGCAGGAAAGAATGAAGTTGCAGCAATAGTGAATAAATCAAATCATCCAAGCTATGATAAAATCAGTACTATCGGATCAAAGAATCCCCCGTTTGAACCAGAAATTTGCTTACTGGTGACTTTCAAAGATGAAGGAGGAAGAGAATCAGAAAAATATCTTTTTGGTAAATACTTGAAGGATAAAGTAACAGGTAATATAAAGGATTGGATAATGCAGGGTAATGCAGTAGCTTCATTTCTTTATGCTTGTGTTGGAAGAGATAATGTAATAATCAATGATGATTTTACTATTCCTGAAACATTCTTACAGAAATGTATTGGTAAGATCGTATGGAAGATAGATTATGTAGAAAGAGAGTATATAGGTAAAGACGGAAGTATGAAAGCAGGATATAATATGCTTGATACGTTCTTCCCACTTTCTGCAAAAGAATCTACTTTAATTGATTACTGGATGAGCAGAAGGACTTCAGTAAAAAAATACAATCCAAGTATCTATCAGAAATATACAAACGCAAAGAAAGATAAAGAAACTTCCTTTGATTATGGAGAAAACCAAACTGATAATTCAGACGAGTCATACGTTTAACTGATATGATGACTACTGAATCTATCATGATTGCTTATGCCTTAGAGAAAAGAGAATTCACTCAGGATCAGATGCAGAGAGAAATTCCTTTATTCGGCAAAGTAAGATGCGGAAAACTTCATAATCCAGACAGTTACAATCGGATATGGAGACATATAAGATCAAAGGGAGGAATCCCTGGATATAATATTGAATCAGGATATAAAGGAGTGCAGAAATGGTTCAAACTAACGAAAAAAGATACATAGAAATAGCAAAAGGATCCCCGAGCAATCGGGGATCTGTTATCCCGATGAAAGAGCTAGGCAAGTATATTAAAATGGCTCAAAGGGATCACGAGCAGCTATTCAGATCAGTATTCTGTTATGACGAAGAAATACTGGAACATCTGAAAAACTATAAAACTGTTAGATCCTATATTGGGAAGTTCTATTCAGATAGTCTGATATTTGATATAGATAAGGGACAAAATGATGATAAATTTACTCTTTTAAGAGCTAAAGCATTTGTGGCAAAACTCATAGATGAATGGCGATTAGAAGAAACACAATTATCCATTTGGTTCTCTGGATCTGGATATCATATTACCACACAGGACTTCTTCCTTTTTACTCCCGAAAATAATCTTCCCGAAACATACCGAGCTACTTTAACACATTATTTCCCCGAAGCTGATGAAAAAATATACATTAGAACAGGATTAATACGAATAGCTAATACAGTTAATTCAAAGACTGGACTTTATAAGGTGAATATACCTCATGAGGATTTTAAGAGTATGGGAGTAGAGGATATCAAAGAATGGGCATCAAAACCCCGTCCTTTGGTTAAAAGGGAAAATAACATACCGATCTATCCTCAACTAATCATCAAAGGAGTGTCCCCTAAAGCATTACAGCCCCAAGGTGACATGATCAGACAGGAGCCTACCAGAATCATTACTTGCGCTCAAAAGATCTTCCTAGAAGGCTCTAAAGAAGGAACTCGACATCTTAATTTACTATCTATGATTTCTGTATTCAGAAGACAAGGTGTTCCTTTTGATGGAATAACAACTTTAGCTAATGACTGGAATAATAGAGGGCAGGGACTTGATGATTATGAACTAAGAAAACAAGTAAAATATATTTGGGATAAAGGGTATACTCCTTCTTGTCATGATAAGGTATTATCGAAATATTGTGATCCAAAGTGTGCACATTATAAGCATAAAGATCTATCTATTGAAATATATAATTCTAAAAATTTAGAAAAGTTATTCAGTAAATGGGCTGTATCAGGAGTAATCCAAACAGCTTTAGATCTAAATGAAATATATAAACTGGGACATCCTCATAAGATATATCCAAGAGAATTTGTATATATTCAGGGAGATACTGGTTTAGGTAAATCCACTTTAATTATGAACTGGATTATAAATGTGGCAAGATTTAAAACTTTATTTATATCCAATGAAGTAGGGGAAGAACTATTTTATCGGAGAGCTATTCAGATTGCTCATACTATGACTAAAGACCAGGTATATGAACATTATCAGAATGGTAATCATAAAGATCTGGCTGAATCTATAAGTCATATAGATACTATGTTCCAAGGCACTACATTCGCTGATTTGAAAAAGAAAGTAGCAGAAAATGAATATAAGATTGTAGTTGTGGATGTCATAGACAAGATGAAGGTCAATAAAGATGATTATACTGCTAAGACTGACATTCTTGCCTTGGAATTAAAAGAACTTGCTAAAGTGATGAATATCACAATTATAGGAGTGCATCATATTTCTAAAGCAGCAGCATCCCAAACCAGCCTGAATGTGCATTCAGGTAAGGGAAGTTCTGCATTGGAACAGGCGGCAGATCAGGTATTTTCTATTGAAGGAATACGTGATAATACAACGAGGTTTCTCAAATCTGAGAAAACCAGAGATGAAAATAGTTTTAATATATCTTTATTTTATGATAATAGTACTTATACAATGACACAAATATTATGAATATTTAAATAAAATCGGATTAAATAATGACAACAAAAAGGAATAAAGCATTCTTTACCTCTTTACGGTTTAATGAATATGATAATAGAGCATTTATAACAGTAGATATTTGTAATCAAATTTTTAGAGTTATAATTCCACCAAAAGAAAAAGGGAGTGAAAAAGTAAGAGAGTTTGCTTCAGGATTGCAAAAATTAGGGAGATTAATTGAATTACAAATATTATATGGTACGAAAACAGATTACCAAGAAGATAAATTCTCAGAAATTAAACATAATTTTGATAAAGAAGAATTAGATGAAAAATTTTAGGAGACCAATAGAAATGAGTAAAATAGAATTAGATAAAACGGAAACTGTAAAATCAGTATATGTAATAACCCCAGATGACCTTATCCCTGAAGCAAGAAAAAAACTAATAAAATCAATAGCTTTTCCTATTTCTGGTATTAGGAATCTTGAACCTGTAATGAAGAGTGATAAAGTAATATTAGAAATAGTGATAAAAGACAGATATGGGAAAACAATATATGATAGCTAAAAAGGTAGATATAAATCAAAAAAAAATAGTGGATACTCTAAGAAAATTAGGATGTTCAGTATTTGTAACAAGTTCAATAGGTCAGGGTTTCCCTGATCTTGTTGTAGGGATAAGGAAAGAAACATATTTAGTGGAGATTAAAACCGAGAAGGGGACGTATACTAAAACACAACTTAAATTCTATGCAAACTGGAGAGGTGGTAATGTAATAACCTTACGATCTATCGAAGACGCTATAGAATGGCATTCTTTATGCACTTAATATATATTACTTTATTTTTAGGAATAGCATTATTAATTTTATGGATGATTAGAAAATGGAATTAGTGATATTTTTCGTTATAGGATTTATTGTAGGATCTTTAGCAATAATAGTAGGATTTATATCTTACTGTTCTACACTTTCTAGTAAAGAAAAAGATATATATAATAAAAATATAAGCAGTAAATGATTTTATTGACAGACTTGAAGTGTATATCGTCAGAACGTATGCTGACTATGATTGTGCAAGGGTAGGATGCACGATATATATAAACCTCTTACCTTTAGCGGGTATTTCCGTGGAACTCGGAATGACTATAGAACTCGAAAAGCTATAAATGGAGCAAGTCTGTCTTTTTATTTTAAGCCTGCTGCTCATAATTATTACAATATTTATTCTTGGGTGTGAAAGGACATCCATTGAGTATTTTGAATTAATTGTAGACTCCACAGCAGGCTTTTATTTTATGCCTGTCACTAATTATAAACAAATCGGTGTTGAAAGGACACCAGTCTGTTCTATATATGCAAACGGTGGCAGGCTTTTATTTTATTAATTAAAAAGGAAATTTAATGGAAAAGAAATTTACTTTCACAGGAGTTGTCTTAGGCAATCATTGGGGAGGTGGTAAAGGCAGTTATCCCTCAACAGAATTTATTGCATCTTCTGAAGAAGAAGGAATAGAAAAAGCTGAAAAAATGCTTGAAGAAGGTAGTTTAGATAGTGGTATGGGATATGAAAGTTTAATAGGAGCATTATTGGATATAAAAGAAACAACTACTATAGAAATAGACGGAAAAGAATTCTATAATGACCAGTATAACAGTATGTTTATAGGGAATTTAACTGAAGAAGAAATGGATTTTTTAGAATCAAATCCATACTATTAATTTTATCCGTCCAGACAATAACTATAATCTCAGGCATTAAAAGGATATCTGCTTGTTAGTATATTTGTGATGTGAACTGGACGGATTTATTTTAAGATAGTCAGGTGGCGAAATGGTAGACGCACAATAGTGGAAGGTTCGATTCCTAACTCTGGTGTCACTATTGTACATTGCAGGTTCGATGCCTGCCCTGACTATCATATTTATTAATTAACATAAAGGAAACTTAAAATGAAAATGAAAACGTATAAAATAATACAAGTGATTATAACCATAATGGCAAGTATTAACGCATTAGGAAGTATTCTCAGAGAAAATAATCTTGCTTTTGTAGGATGGACTATTACGATATGTTATTCAGTAATCGCATATCACTTCTTTAAGGAAATGGAACAATATAAAGAGGAAGAGAACGATGGAAAAGAATTATAAACTTGCAAAAGACCTGCCATTCGCAAAAGCAGGAACGATATTCAAGAATGTAGACTATTCCGATATTGTTATTTCTCACTCAAAGGCATTGTACGAATTTCGGATGACCGCCATTCCCAGTCTAATCTCATACGGTTGGATTGAGGAAGTGAAAGAACCTGCTGAAATAACGATGCAGTTATATGAAGAATGTGACTCAGGCAAACAGATATGGGGGCATATAAACCCATATTCTTCGGACAAATATAAAACTATTCGCACCGCTAAATTTCGCGAGGTGATAGAATGAAACGCTGGAAGCCGAAAGATTTTAAGGATTATTATTATATAGATTTTCTAACATATATAGGATTTAGAGTTCTCAGAGAAACATGGCTTAGCTGTGAATCAGATACTTATAATTTCCGAATAGGTAATTGCTTCAAAACCAAAAAAGAAGCAGAAACAAAACTCAAAGCAATCAAAAAATTATTAAAAGAAAAATAACAGAATGAATAAAATATGCCAATTTTGCGAAAATAGAAAATATATTCCTCTAACAAATGTTTATGAGTGCAATAAAAAAGACATTTGGGATTCAAGTGGATATTGGTACAGGACACCAAACTGTATACACGATGATACACTTAAAGACTTATTCACACCAATAAAAGACATTACGGAAGAAACGAATAAAATGATTGAAAGAGTAAAAAAAGCGGAAATTGAAACTATGACTTACCGAGATAAATTAAACTCATTGATAAGAAAGATAACAGATGACCAAGATAATAATAAGGAGAAACAGCAATGACTAAGATAATGAACGCCCATGAATGGCTAACGGAAATTCATGGGTTCGAGAATCTTGTTAAGGAAGATGCAAATTTGGTTGAAGAATATCACAAATATCGCAAGTCGGTTGAGGTATGTGAGAATTGCAACTTTTGGGTTGAGTATAATAAGGATAAACTCGGAGACTGTACTAAAATCGAGGAAGAGTGCATTAAGTTTAGCTATGGTTGTAATAGCTGGAAGGAGAAACAGCAATGAGTAAATCAAAAAACAAAGAACCTGAATTAGTGAAATTCGTGGCTGGAATGGGTGAAGTTCTTATTTCTTTGTCGAAGGATATAAAGAGGGAAGGATTCACGAAAATGAAACAAAAATATGTTCTTAAAAGATCAGAAACATTAAAAGATGCCAACGATACCAATCAGTTCTATATAGGTATCAGAGGAATAAAATACCATATTAATAATGCAAGAGAATTCGATACTCCTGAAGAAGCTATAGAATATGCTAATACTAGGTTTCAGGGTGATGAAGCTAAAAGATGGCGACCTATGGCTAAATATGTAGTCACTGAAGGAGAATACCAGAATTATATAAAACCTATAACGAGAGAATTTAAACCTAGACATAAAGCTTCCGAAGAAGATATTATTGTAAGAACTACGATTCAGAAAGCATTCATTAATAAAAATTTCATATATCCTGATAGAGGAGGATCGGACTGGAAACCTATATGGAAAGTATATAAATATAAAAGAAGATTAGAAATATAAACTTAATAAGGACTGAACTTAAAAATGACAACTCAGAAAGCATTCGATTATATTATACAGGAATATTTTGAAGCAAAGAAAAAACATCCTACATTTCCTCATCGTTTTGGAAGACAATTAAGTATTCTTATAGAAGAAGTAGGAGAAGTAGCAAAAGAAATTAATGAATGGAGTAATCAGCCTTGGGATAGTGATGATAAAGAACTTGAACAAAAACTTATTACTGAACTTGCTCAAACGGGAGCTGTAATTGTCCGTATGCTAGAAGATATGAATAAATGCTGCTAAATGATACATTCTGAAATCCATGAGAATATGAGAATTAATCATAATGAGTATAATAGAGAATATAATATCCTAATAGAGCAAATTTATCTGAAGAAAATTATAGAGTCTACATATTTATTTCCGATTATTTCTGATAGTCGTTCGACATGGAAAACAACAAAAGGTATAATAGAATATATTCCTTCAAAAAGAACTTGGAAAGAAAGGATAAAAAGATGGTTAAGTATATGGGTTTAAGAGCGGTGAAAGGATTTAATCCTGATTTTATTAATATATATGATAATGATATATTATTAGAACATTATATTCATAGAGAAAGAGCTACTTGGTTAGATTCAAATCGTAAATATTCTTATATACTTATAGATAAGTGCAATAATTATAAAGAAATCGGAGAACCTTGTAAAACAATCAAAGGAGCATTGAAGAATTTCTTAAGTCATAAGCAGAGAGAGTGACTATAAACGCAGTTTAGATTTGACAACTGCAATCCTCTGTAAGTACATCGTATGTTAATGTGTGAATGATCCCCCTGGAAACAGGGGGATTTTTTTTTATCAAAGTAAAATATTATGTTTGATACAATTAATTACAGAAAGTAAGTGCAACATGTTAGTATATCTTGATATTCCTGATTTAATTAAACAGCGTTATTGGACTTGGGACTCTGAAAGACAACCTTTTCTTATGCGAGGAAAAAGAGCTGAAGAATATTATTATAATGATGTAGAAGGTACAGGAACCAACTACACGCAAGCTCAGATCCAGAAAATAGATAAAGGAACTGGGATCCCCGTCACAATTAATTATATCCATCCTATAGTAAATCAGAAACTTGCCATATTAGTCCAAAATAAACCTTCCCATAAAATCATAGCATTAGATGAACGAGGAAAGAATTATGTGCATATACTGAATAAAATGAATTATGCAGTAATGTATAATAGTCATGCAGTTTCAAGACAGGAAGAAACTGTGAAAATGTCTATGATATACGGAATGGGAATAAGTGGTATAGCGAAGAAAGAATATAATGAAGTAGGAAGTTTTGGAATAGAGTATAAGTATTTGCATCCTGCTACTGTATTACTTGATGCTAATAGTATGCAAAGAGATAATGATGATATGGAAGGATTCTTTATCGAAAGGGAATATACTCATACAGATGCTATGAGACTATTTGGAGTGCTATTGGAAAGACTTTCAGAAAAAGAAGGTAGGGATATTACTCTGGAAACTTTCAAGACTTCAGGATTCCTTAAAGATATATCCATAGAAGGAAAGGTAAAGGAAGATTACACCTATTGGAAGATCCAAGTAAGAGAATACTATGATAGAGTATTCACTACTATGTATTATGTAAGAGATGATAACGGAGATATAATCCGTATGTTCGCTGAGAATTTGGAAGAAGAAGAACAATTTCTATTGCAGGGAGCAGTAGACGAAGAGCAAAATATATTCTGGCGAAGAACTCTTATACTTGGAGATAAGATAGTTCTTCAGGAAGTGGAACCTATTACTAAATGCCCTATTAAAGCTACATACTTTGAATGGGGAGGAAGACCTTATAACTCTAAAGGAGTAATACACTTTATAGCAGGAATGCAGGATGCTTACGATAAGACAATTCAAATGTTTATTAAAAATGGTATGCTGACTAATAACGCAGGATGGACTTCACCTGTAGGAGCTATACCAGAAAACCTTAAAGTACAATGGGAAACTCAGGGTAATGTATCAGGTGCAGTAAAAGAGTATGTATTATTACCTGCTCCTGACGGTAAAGTATATAAACCAGAAAGAGATCAGATCCAACCATTAAGTAATTTTTATCCTATGATTATGGAAATGATGCGAAGTGGTATGGAATATAGTACAGGTATTAATCCAATAGTCCAGGGTAATCCTAATGAAGGTAAAATAGATGTATTTTCGAGTTTACAGCAGTACCAGAATGCTGCTATGCAGAGAATATCTCTTGCCTTACAGCATATCAACGAAGCTAATGAACATATAGGAAATGTAGTAACAGAATATTTACTTGCTAATATTCGAATAAATATGAACTATGCTTTTTTTGACGAGCAGGATAAACTGCAGGAAATTAAAATAGCACAGGAAGTAATGGAAGACTTTAAACTTGCTAAGTATAAAGTATTATCTATAAGTGCAGAAGCTATGCCGTCACAGAGAAATGCAATGGCGGTAGAATTAATGAAAATAGCACAAACCACACAAAATCCGCAGGAAAGAGATATATTCATTAAAGAAGCTTTTGCTAAGTCAGGAATGAGAGGATTTGATGAACTTGCTGAAGAACTCGATACAGTAAAGCAATTAAATCAGCGGTTAGAGCAGTTACAATCTCAGCTTGACAGAGATCAGGAACTAATGAAACAATATGAAAACAGAGCATTGATAGCAGAATATAATGAGAAACTTGCTAAACTTCTTGCTCAGGTTAATACCGAAGTGATAACTAAAGGAGCTACTACAGAGAAAGATATCGAGATAGAAAAGCTCAAACAACAGTTAAAAGAAGAAAGGAAACCAGAGAAAGAAAATAAATGAAGCACAGATTTTCAATAGATGATATACAGTTTCCACAATATAATGTAAGTGGAGGGTATATTCAGCCCGAGTATATGGAATGGGCAAGAAATGAAATATTGAATAATACTATATTCCTTACAGATTATGCTCTTCCCAAAGTATTTGAATACAAACATAAAGGAGTGAATGTAAATGCTTTTATAATAGAATCTCCCTGGAATACTAAATTCCCCCATCTATTCGCTGAATTGAATTATAATTTATTTGATAGAATCTATACTCACAATAAAACTCTTCTTAAATTACCTAATACGAAATATATTCCATTAGGAGGATGCTGGATATCCCCCGAATATCGTAAAATCTTCAGCAAAACTAAATTAGTTTCTTATGTAGTTTCGAAAAAAGTACATGAAGCAGGACATAAAGTTAGACATTATATAAAAGACTTTTTAGGAAATGCAGTAGATGGATATGGAGAAGCTTATAATAATTATGTAGGTTATAAGCATATAACTTTACAACCTTATATGTACCAAGTAGTAGTAGAAAATGCGAGAGAAGATTACTTTTTTACAGAAAAATTACTTGATTGTTTCCAGACAGGGACTATACCGATATATTGGGGATGTCCTTCAATAGGAAAGTTCTTTAATAAGCGAGGTATATTATCTTTTAATACCATAGAAGGATTAAAGATGATAATGAATAAAATAGGAAAAAAGGATTATAACCGAAGACTGGAAGCTATTAAAGATAATTTTGAAAAATCTAAATTATATTTAACAGCAGAAGATTATATGATAACTCAATATTATGGAGAAAAGATTGGATAAAAATGATAAAATATTCGTAGCAGGATCCAGTGGATTAGTCGGATCAGCCATAGTAAGATATCTTATTTCAAATGGTTATGATAAAATTTACACAAATAAAATAAATTTGATGGATGATTTACAAACTGAAAGTTTATTTGACAGATATGGATTTGATTATGTATTTTTAGCAGCAGCTAAAGTAGGAGGAATAAAAGCGAATGCTGCTAACCCTGTTTCTTTTTTTGAAAATAATATTCTAATTCAGAACAATGTAATTAAGTCTTCTTTTAACAACAAAGTAAAGAAACTTATATTTTTTGGTTCTTCATGTATATACCCTAAAAATTGTCCTCAGCCTATTAAAGAAGAATACCTTATGACAGGTAGACTTGAACCTACTAATGAAGCTTACGCCTTAGCCAAAATATCAGGAATTAAACTTTTAGATTACTATTATCAGGAATATGGATTTGAATCTTTAAAAGTAATGCCTTGTAATCTGTATGGTATAAATGATAAATTTGATGAAAATGGTCATGTGATGGCTGGACTTATAAAGAAATTTTGTGATTCAGATCAAGTCACTATATGGGGAGATGGAACAGCAAGAAGAGAATTCCTTTGGGTAGATGACTTCGTCAATATATTAATGAAATTAATGGAAGTGTATAATTCACAAGATATAATTAATGTAGGCAGTGGATATGATCTGAGTATTAAAGAATTAGTAGAACTTATAATAGAAAATATGGAATGGAAAGGAGTCGTAAGATTCGATCCGAATAAACCTAAAGGAGTACATCAGAAATTACTAGATATAACTAAGTTAAAAAATATAATATCTCATACCAATATTTTATCAGTAGATGAAGGAATAGAGAATATGATTAAAATTTATAAGGAACAGAATATATGATTCCTCTTATGAAAGTGGCTTTTTCTTACGAGCAGGAGAGTCGGAAAGTATTATCTGATTTTATTCTTTCTAACAAACAATTAAGTATGGGGGAGCAATGTCGTATATTTGAAAAACAATTTGCTAAATGGCAGGGAAGAAAATATGCTGTATTAGTTAATAGCGGAAGTAGCGCAAATCTGGTTTTATTGCAAACATTGAAAAATATGGGAATGTTAAATGATAAAGATGCTATAGGAATATCAGGATTGACCTGGGCTACTAACGTTATGCCTGTAATCCAGTTAGGATTTGAACCTGTCCCAATAGATTGTGATTTATTAACATTGAATGTTTCAAGTATAACTCTTAAAGAAACACTTGATAAAAAGAAAATAAAAGTATTATTCCTTACGAATGCTTTAGGTTTTTGTTCCGATATAGATAATATAAGAGATATATGCGAAGAAAAAGGAATTATATTATTAGAGGATAATTGTGAATCTCTTGGTACAGAATATAAAGGAATAAAATTAGGTAACTTAGGTTTAGCTTCTACTTTTTCTTTTTTTGTAGCTCACCATATGAGTACAATAGAAGGCGGTATGATCTGTACTGACGATCAGGAGTTATATAATAATTTACTTATGGTAAGAGCTAATGGATGGAACCGTAATGTGGAAACAGATTATAAAATCAAATTAAAGAAAGAAGTAAAATGGGAAGATGAATTTTATTTATTATATATTTTTTATGACTTAGCTTTTAATGTTCGTCCTACTGAAATAACAGGTATATTAGGACAGAAACAATTAACCTATTTAGACGAGACTATACAAAAAAGAGGACAGAATTATACCGCTTTGAATGAAATAGTATCTGATAATCGGGAATTAGTAACCATCGGACATAGAAATATAACAGTGAACTCTAATTTTGCCTTTCCTATTGTATGCCAGGTTCCTCATAATAGAGATAAATATATTAAAAGATTCACTACAGCAGGAATAGAAATTCGCCCTATAATAGGAGGAAATATTACTATGCAACCGTTCTATAAAAAATATTTTACTCCAATGTACCTGAAGAACGCTTCTCATATTCACATATCAGGATTTTATTGTGGTAATTATCCCGAACTTACTAAAAGTGATTTAGATACAATTTCATTTTGTTTGAGAGAGAGATGATAGTAATTAATTTACAAGGTGGTCTTGGAAACCAAATGTTCCAATATGCTATCGGATATAGTTTATCCAGAAGATTACAAGATGAATTAGATATGAGTATTGACTGGTATAGTCAGTTTAATTTTCCGCATTTACAATTAGAAATTAATAAATTCCCATTAGTATTTCCCGAATATCCTGACCAAGGAATAGATACTATAATGATAAACGGATACTTCCAAAAACCTATAATATTCAATGATTATAAAGAAGAATTAAAAGAAATCTTTCAAGCTGATCATACTACTCTCATAGGAGATACTATAGCTATGCACGTAAGAAGAGGAGACTATATAGATTTAGGAAGGACTTTAGAATTAGAATATTATAAAAAAGCTATAGAGAGTTATTCTTCTGGTAATATTATTATATTTACTGATGATGTAGAATATTGCGAAACTAACTTTGATTATCCTATTCATGAAACAAAAAATCCGATATATGATATGCTTACAATGAGTACAGCTTCTAAATTTATAATAGCGAATAGCACTTTTAGCTGGTGGGCTGCATATCTTTCAGGCAGTAAAGAAGTAATATATCCTTCAAGTATATTAACAACGAATAATCTTAATATTTGTACAGGATTAGGATGGCAGGAAATATAGAAGAAATAGAAAAATGGATTTCTATAGATGGAGATAACACTTTAAGGATAAATTATGATCTGATTCAATTTCATCCTTGGACTGAAAATTATGAAACTCGATATCAGAATATAGCAATGAAATTATCAAATAGTCATAAGCTAACTTATCAGTATCCTTATGTATGGGAAAATTGGAAATCAAATGAATGATGTGACGATCCTCATACCGATTTATAATAATTCCAAGGAAGAGATACTGGAAACCCTGGATAGTGCTTTTTCGCAAGGAAGTGGCTCTGTAATGGCTTATGACGATGGATCCCATGATTATGTATGGGAAACATTAGAAAGTGTCTCTAAGGGGCTTCTAAGACGGTTTAAAGGCAAAATAAACAAGGGTATGGGATTCGGAATGAACTATATGCTAAAACGAGTAGAAACTCCTTATTATATTAAACTGGACTGTGGAGACACTTATACAAGTATATCCTCAGTAAGTATATTAAGAAATCATATAGGGAGTGGAGATGTATGTTATGGTAATCTTGTGCTTACAGACAC
>Ga0172369_10003257_pt1 | contig 21520 bp, 15 predicted proteins | sample LakKiv25m_FD_114539 | JGI IMG/M metagenome (GOLD analysis project Ga0172369, IMG submission 114539) | Freshwater microbial communities from Kabuno Bay, South-Kivu, Congo - kab_022012_11.25m | ecosystem: Environmental > Aquatic > Freshwater > Lake | place: Democratic Republic of the Congo...
AGACAGGTCTTGAGGTCGAGAACCGTGAAGATGCCGCCGCTGCTATCAGGGCAGACCTCCTGGTAACCGAGCTTGTCGATCTGGATGTTGGCGCACTGGGCGGGAATGCCGCCGAGAAGGTGGATGTAAGCACGCCGTATCGCGCGATCGACGTTGTCGTCGCCGGTGCCGGGTCCGTACGCGAGAATGTCGGCACGGCAGTTGACCGCGGCGTCGATCTTGTCGATCCGCTGGTCGAGCAGACAGCGGTGGCGCACGCGAATGTTGTAGCGGAACATCGCGAACGCGTCCCTGGCAGTACCGCCGAGGCAGCTTGACTCCGGTCCTCTTACGGCATCGATCTTAGTCGGATAGTAGCGGTGGAGGAGGTCATCGATGACAACGTCGCTCTCGGCACGAACGCACTTCTGGAGGTCATCCACGACGAAGGTTCCGCCGCTCGGGTCGGGGCAGGCTCCCGGAAAATTCAAGAAGGCAAGATTGACGCCGACGCAGGCGGTCGACAACGCGCGGTCCAACTTGATCGTTGCGTTTTCCATCGCGCGTTGAAGCTTGTCGTCACCTGCACCGAAACGGCAGTCGGTAGCCGGCGGCGGGACGAGCGAACGGACCACGCGGTTCTCGCAGCGAAGGCGCGCCGCCATGACCCGCTCGAGATAGACGCGAGAGCTGTCGGCCAGCACCTGCTGGCAGCGCCGTTGCACAGGATCGACGTACTGGGCCTCGGCGTTGGCGGGCGCCAGCATCGGAACGATGGCGGAGGAGACAGCCACCAGCGCGAAAAAGACCGAGGCGGAAACTGCAACGCGTGATCTTTTCATAATGACCTGTGACGGCCGGGTTCCCGATGGACGGGAGATTGGCGAAGCCCCCCAGCGACGCCCGACTATGCCCGGTTCCGACGTCCCGTGTCAACGCTACATCCGCGTGAATGCAGGGGTTTCGATTTGTGGCTGTATTTGCCTCGTCCGAACGCGATCGATTTTGACTCGGCGGCCGTGGCGGCATAGCCAGCGCCACCACCCCGTTGCGTAGGTTCGCTACAGCGAACCTACGCAGGAAAAAGGAACGAGAGGACGGACATGGGACCGCTTTCAGGAATTCGCGTAATCGAAATGGCCGGACTCGCGCCGGCACCCTACGCGGGGATGATCCTCGCCGACTTCGGGGCCGACGTCGTGCGCATCGACCGCAGTCCCACCACCGGATCGCGCCCCGACCCCACCCGGGACTTTCTCGCCCGCGGCAAACGCTCGGTGGGACTCAACATGAAAGACCCCGCGGGGGTCGACCTGTTGCTGAGACTGATCGACAAAGCCGACGTCCTGATCGAGCCCTTTCGCCCAGGAGTGATGGAAAGACTCGGGGTCGGCCCGCAAGTGGCCATGACCCGCAACCCGCGCCTCGTCTACGCGCGGCTCACCGGCTGGGGCCAGACCGGCCCCTATGCAGCGATGGCAGGGCACGACATCGATTACATCGCCCTGTCGGGCGCGCTCGGATTGTGCGGGCGCAAGGCGGAAAGCCCCGTGCCTCCGGTCAACCTCGTAGGCGACTTCGCGGGCGGCGGCATGCTCTGCGCGTTGGGCGTGGTGCTTGCCCTCTTCGAACGCAGTCGCTCGAACAAGGGCCAAATAGTCGATGCCGCGATGGTGGACGGCGCCGCCCACTTGAGTAGCTTCCTGTTCGGCCTCTTCCACGCCGGCCTGTGGGCGGGCGAACGCGGCGCCAATCTGCTCGACACCGGCGCCCCGTTCTACGACACGTACCGGACCAGCGACGGCGGTTTCATGGCAGTGGGCGCCATCGAGCCTCAGTTCTACGCGCGCCTGCTCGAAGGGCTCGGCCTGGACGCGAACACCATGCCCCACCAGATGGACCGCGAAAGTTGGGAAGCGACGCGCGAACGCTTCGCGCAGGTGTTCGCCGGCAAGACCCGACGAGAGTGGACGCAAGTCTTCGACGGCACCGACGCCTGCGTGGCGCCCATCCTGGAACTGGGCGAAGCCGCCGACCACCCGCACAACCTCGCGCGCTCGACCTTCATCGGGGGTATCGACGGCGCGCGCATGCCGGCCCCTGCCCCCAGGCTGTCGCGCACACCGGGTAGCGGCTCTGCCAGCGCACCGATCTCGGGAGCCGACACGGACAGCGTCTTCGCCGAAGTCGGTGTCAGCGCCGAGTTCATCGCCGAACTGCGCAGCCGAGGCGCGGCCGGCTAGAGCGAAGAAGCGCGCCCTTGCGACACGGGAATATCGAGTCAGGAGACGAGCCAATGGTCCACATCGACATCACCTACACCGGCGGGCTGCGCTGCGAGGCCGCCCATGCGCCTTCGGGTCGTGAACTCACCACCGACGCGCCGCTCGACAACCACGGCCGCGGTGAAACGTTCTCGCCTACCGATCTGCTAGCCACCGCGCTGGGAAGCTGCATGGCCACGATCATGGGTCTGGTTGCCGAACGTCATGGCTGGAACATCGACGGAACCAAGATCGGCGTCGACAAGGAAATGACCAGCGAAGCACCGCGCCGCATCGCGCGGCTGAGCGTCACCATCGACGTCCCGCACACCTTCGACGAAAGAGCGCGCAAGCTCCTCGAGAACGCCGCCGATACCTGCCCGGTAAAGTTGAGCATCTTGCCGGCGATCGAGGTTCCTGTCGTGTTTCGCTGGGCCTGACCTGCAGCCGCGAGCCGGCACCGCCACCGCGCCCGCAGTTCGCGCAGTCTATAAAGAAACTCCCCGCGCAGGCTTCGTTCTGGGGGATCGCCCTCGACTCGTGCCAAGAGGCGGAACCTGCAAAGTCCCACCGGTTTCTGGCTCCGGGGTCGACTCCGGTCGATGGAAAACTACTCAGAAGCCGAGATCGGCGAGACCGATGTCGGCGAATCGCTCGATGATGAGATCCGCCTGCGCGAAACGTTCCCGCTCCATGTCCGGATCCGGAAGTGCCACCACCTGCATACCGGCAGCCCTGGCCGCCTGAAGCCCCGCCGGTGCGTCTTCGAACACCACGCAGCGTTCGGGCTCGATGCCGAGCGACGCGGCGGCAACCAGGAAGATGTCCGGCGCCGGCTTGCCGGCCTCGACGCGCGGATCATCGCCGACCACGATCGTATCGAATATCGAAAACCAATCCCGGTGCCGGCTGATCTTCAACTCGAAAAGATAGCGCTCGCTGCTCGTCGCCACGGCCAGCGGAACCGCCGCACCGGCGAGCGCACGCGTGAAAGCCTCGGCCCCCACGCGCTCGGTGGCGGCGACGAACAAGCCCTCGAGGCGCCTGGAGCGGCGGCACAAGTAGTCCTGCGGGCTGATCGGAAGAGACAACGCGTCGACCAGGTACTCGGCCGATTCCAGCGACGGACGTCCGATCATGTTGCGCTTGATCGACCAGTCGAAAACCTTGCCGTAGGCGCTGCAGATCTCCTGCGTAACCTCGGTGTAGAAGTGCTCGGTATCGAGCAGCACACCGTCGAGATCGAAGACCGCGCACGCGACCGGACGCCGAAGCTTCATGCCGAATTCCTCGCTACTCGAGCGCCGGACGGAACCGACTCCAGCTCAGGTGTCGGCGTCACGCGAACCGTCGATGCCGAGCCGCGCTTCGACCGCCTTGAATCGCAGCAGTTCACACAGCAGGCGTTCGCGTTGCTCGATAGTGGGACATTCGAGCAGGCTCTGCTTCTCCAGGACGTCGAGCGGCAGACTCGCACACAACGAGTTGGTCATTCCCATCAGGTCGAGCTTGTCGAACAGCCTCTCGACCATTCCCTCTTCCCCTGCACTGGCCTTGACCAGTTGACGCAAACCTTCGCGCAGATCGTCGCGCCACGATCGCACCTGGTCCATCGGAGGAGGTCCCTCGTACAGCGCCTGTGCTTCGACCAGGCGGTAGGGTTTGTCGGTGTCCAACTCACGGCGAATGCGGAACTTTACCGTCCCCTTGAGCACCACCATAGAACGGCCGTCACTGAACGGCTTGTGCTCGACGATGGTGCCGGCACACCCCACCGCATAGACGGCAGGACGCGGTTCGGCTTCGGCATCCTTGATCAGCACCATGCCGATCGTACGGTCGCTTGCCAGAGAATCGGCGAGCAGATTGCGATAGTGCGGCTCGAAGATGTGCAGCGGCAACATCGTGTCCGGGAACAGCACGACCTCGCTGAGCGGGAAAATACGGACGTGATCGGGAAGAATACCCACGCGGCCTCTTACGGTTGTACCGTAGCAGCGCGGCGGTGGGGCTCAAATCCGCGACACATGGCGTGCGCGGAACGTCGGCCGCGGCCAGTGAGACGCGCCAGGTCAGTTCACCGGCGCCGCCGGTTCGTTACGGCCCGGTGCTGCCGCCGCTCGACGCGAGAACCGGCCCTTCCCGGTAACCTGGTTCAGGAACAAGCGGGACAGGCAAGGAGTGCGTCGCCGCCGACTGCGGCCTTCAGTACGAGTAACGCGTCGGTGGCCGTCACCAGCGAACTCCCATCGACGTCGCAGACACACTTGGCGCACGGTTCCAACCCCACCGCGGCGTGAAGCACGTACAGAGCGTCGCTCGCGAGCGGAATCTCGCCGTCACTGACCGGAAAGCCGCAGCGTCCGCCTGCAACCAATGTCGTGGTGGTAGTGGAAGTGGTCGTGTCCGGCTGGGGAAGTTCCCCCGGGCACTCGATCTTCGTCACCCGGACCTCGGGAAGAGGTTCGACGTTCGCATCATCTCCGCCCTTGGCGGCAACCTCGACCGAGACCTGGAAGTCCGCGAGAGCGGGAACCGAAGTATCATAGTTGAAGCGGCAACCCGCCAGTACGACGGGACCGGAGAACAACGGCTGACTGCGCATTATCGCGAGCGCGAGTTTCTGCGCCGCGTCGTCGTCCTTGAAAGCCGCCATCGCGCTGCCGCCCAAGGCACGGCGGCACACGGCACCGGCCCCCGAGCCTTCGATCTGTCCGTTGGCGTTCGAGTAATCGAGCTTGAAGTCCAGGTTGTTCAGCCCAACCTGGTCGATCAACGAAAGCGTGATCACGCAGGTCTGGTCCTGGCCGGCCACAGCGGGGATCGCCGCCACTGGAGAAACAACCGCGACCATCGCCAGCGTCACGAGCAAACGGCGCAATGTCTTCGGAGAACTTTCCATAGGCTGCACATGCTACCACGACATCGGGTCGAGACCACCCGACTTTCTGGAAGCCGACGGCACCGTGGAAAGAAATGGCGGAGAGGGTGGGATTCGAACCCACGGACCCGTTAGGGTCACACGATTTCGAGTCGTGCTCCTTCAGCCGGACTCGGACACCTCTCCTCGAAAGCCCGTGATTTAACCGTCGGCGCTCGTCACGCGCAAACTGCGGCCCGCCTGCGCAGCCTTAGCCTTGCCACACGATTCACACAGTGTCGGCACGCCGTCCTCGAAAAAAGTCACGCAGAAGTTCGGCAGATTCGTCGCCGCACGGCCCCGCCACAGCGTCGAAGCGATGGTTGAGACGCACGTCCTCGCCGACCCGGTACAGGCTCACCGCAGCGCCGGCCTTGGTATCCCGCGCCGCGAAGACGAGGCGCCTGATTCTGGCCTGTACCAACGCCCCCATGCACATCAGGCAGGGCTCCAGCGTAACGTAGAGAACCCCGCCCACCCTGTGATTGCGCAGTCGTAGTGCTGCGCTTCTCAGTGCCACGATCTCGGCGTGAGCCGTCGGATCGCAGTCGCGAATCGTGCGGTTCGAGGCTCTGGCTACCAGGTCACCATCGACCACCACCACGGCACCGACCGGAACTTCCCCCTCGGCGGCGGCGGCCTGCGCCTCCGCCAAAGCCACACGCATCCAACGCTCATCACCGGCCGGATCGGTCACTGCCGGTTTTCAGTGGGAGGACGCGTCGGCAGCGCCGCACCTGGACGGGGCGCAGCAGGCAGCATCGGCGTGCCACCTGCGTCTGCCCCCGGACGAGGCGGAGGCGCCAAGCGCTGGAGCGATGTGTTCTGGGTCGGGAAGCGTTTCACCAGGGCGGGCGCCTCCTGTTTGGCCGCAGCGCCGGGGGGCGCCGCCCCCGCGGCCGCCTTCGCCGCAGCCCTGTTGCGCGCGGGCGAGATCTCTGGACGCGGCGACGCGACCGGCTTGGCGGCTGGAAGGGCCATCTCTTCGATTCGTACAGTCGGGGGCAGCGGCCACAGCAGCGCGCTGCCCCCGACGAGGGTGGCCACGATCATCAACACATAGGCCCAGCTTCTTCTCATGCACAGTGCGCGCAACGGACGCTACGCAGTCGAGCTCTACATTGCAACGCGCACTCCCGCACTCGCCGCGGCAGACTGCGATCGCGCCCGCCGCTGCCCGGATCAAGACAACGGACAGTTGAAGGTGACCGCCTGGCCCACCGAGGCGCGCAGGATCATCAGCGCGTCGCCGGCGGTGATCGATTGACTGGCGTCGGTGTCGCACACCCGCGGGTCGCAGATCACCAATCCCACCGAGGTACGCAACGCGAACAGCGCATCGCCTGCCAGAGGATCCGGTCCGGGAGAATCCGTCGGTCTTCCGCAAGGAACGAGCAGACAGTCCGCACCGCAGTACTCCCCTTGCACGAACACGGTATTGCCGTCGTCGCACTCCTCGCCGTTGTTTACGACCGCATCGCCGCACACACCACCGCAGCCCTGAATCGGGACACCCTGGCAAACGCCGACGTTGCACTTGTCTCCGGAAGTGCAGGCGTCTCCGTCGTCGCACACGGTATCGGGAGGATTGTCCTGCGCAGTGCAGGCATCCTGCGCTTCGTTGCAGACACCCGTGACGCACTGCCCGTCGAGGCCCGAACAGTCCACCGGGATGCCGGCGTCACACCCGCTCAAAGCGTTGCAGATCTCCGCACCGTCGCAGAACACCCCGTTCGAGCACGACGCATCGCTGGCCTGATGGGTGCACTTGTCCAGCGCCTCGTTGCACCCATCGACCGTGCAGGAAACCGAATCCCCACAATCGCGCTGCCCTCCGGCGCAAACGCCCGACTGGCAGTTGTCGCCGACCGTGCAGAAATTGCCGTCGTCGCAGGCCCCGCTCTCGTTGGCAGGCTGGGTGGTGCAGGCGTCCTGTTCCTCGTTGCAGACGCCCGTGACGCACTGCCCGTCGAGGCCCGAGCAGTTCACAGGGGTCCCGGCACCACAGCCGCTCACTTCGTTGCAGACCTCGGCTCCGTCACAGAATGCGCCGTTCGAACACAAATCATCGCTGGTCTGGTGGGTGCACTTGTCGGTCCCCTCGTCGCACGCGTCGATCGTGCACGACACAGAGTCCGCACAATCGCGCTGGTCGCCGACGCAGACCCCGGCCTGGCAGTGGTCGGTCACCGTGCAGAAATTACCGTCGTCGCACGCCCCGCTCTCGTTGGCAGGCTGGGTGCCACACGCGTCCTGCTCCTCGTTGCAGATTCCGGTCACGCACTCACCGTCGAGTGCCGAGCAGTTCACCGGAGTCCCGGCACCACACCCGCTCACGGCATTGCAGATCTCCGGACCGTCACAGAACACGCCGTTCGAGCACAACTGATCGCTGGTCTGATGAGTGCACTCGTCGGTCCCTTCGTCGCAAGCATCGACCGTGCACGCGAGGTCGTCGCCGCAGTCGCGCGGATCTCCGACGCAAACACCCGACTGGCAGCGATCGTTCACCGTGCAGAAGTTACCGTCGTCGCACGAGCCGCTCTCATTGGCAGGTTGAGTGGTGCAGGAGTCCTGCGCTTCGTTGCAGACGCCCGTCACACACTGGCCGTCGAGACCCGAACAGTTCACGACTGTTCCGGCACCACAACCGGTCACAGCATCGCAGATCTCGGCCCCGTCACAGAACACTCCGTTGGCGCACAGCGCGTCGTTGGTCTGGTGGGTGCACTGGTCCGAGGTCTCGTTACAGCCGTCCGCCGTGCACGCTACGCCGTCGCTGCAATTGGTCGCCCCGCCGCCGATGCAGATCTTGTTGGAACAGTGGTCTCCTTGCGTGCAGAACTTACCGTCGTCGCACGCGACGTTGTTGGCAACGTTGGAACAGCCCGTCTGTGCCGAACAGATGTCGTTCGTGCAAGGATTTCCGTCGATGCACGAAGCATCGACCGGCGTGTACACGCATTTCGACTCGACGCAGGCGTCAGTCGTACACGAAATGCCGTCGTCGCACCCTTGCTGGTGCTGGCACTGGCCGCCATTCAGCGCGGCATTGCAGGTGTCGATCGTGCAATCGTCACCGTCGGAGCAGAGTGGAACCGCCGGATAACCAGGGGTCTGCGCAATGCAATTCTCATTCTGGCAAGCGCTGCTGCAGCCGTCGCCACTGTTGGTGTTGCCGTCGTCGCAGGTTTCCGTCTGGTCTACTTCGCCGTTGCCGCAAACCGGGCACCCCACCAACTTGGAATCGACGACGATCTGCGGCGCCGGGGTGATCGTCCCGTTGCGAGGCTGCGGTTTGGCCAGCGTTCTGTAGATCAGAACGTTCGAGCCTGCGCTCAGAAGCCTGCTGCCGGCCTGGAGGTTCATACTTTCGTGAACGCGGAATCTGTTAATCCCGAGCAGCGCCTTGTTGTCGAGCAGCCCGGTCGGGCCGACGTTGATCCGACAGGCGTCGACTTGCAGTTCGCCGTCGCCGCCGCCCGAACCACCGTTGGTCGACAACGAACCAGTCAAGCCGACGTCGGCGTCCGAGCTCAGCGACACCGAGCCGCCCGGCCCCTGCGAGGCTGCGCTGGCGTCGGCGCCACCGCTGAAGGTCACCGCGCCGCCGCTGAGAAGTTCGAGCGAGCCGCCGCCGCCCGACCCACCGAGCAGTTCGAAAACCCCGGAGGACTGCACCTGCGCGCCGCCGCCGCTCGAGACTTGAACGTAGCCTCCGGTTCCCTGCAACCCCGCTGACTTTGACTGGATCAGCCCGTTGAGCAGGAAGTTCCGGCCGGCGGTGAAATACACGTCGGACCCGGATCCGTCGGGCGCCGAACCGCTGCCTTGGCAGGTCGTGAAGGTTCGCAACTCGAGGTCACGACCGGCGGTCAGTTCCTGGGTGCCGCCGTCACCGGCGGAATCGAAGGCATCGGTGTGGCCTTCCGTGAAAAAATCCGTGCGATTGAGTGTCGAAGTTCCACTGACGAGAAGATCTCGGCCGGCATCGATCAGAATCTCTCCGCCGTAGCCCGCACCTGACACTGCGCTGCAGTTGATGTCCTTGGTTATGTTGACGTCGACACCGGCCGCGAGATCGATGGCGCCGCCGTCGTAGTCCCCGCCCATGCACTGGATTTCACCGTTGAGCGTGAGGCTACCTCCCGCGACGACTCCTACCGCACCGCCGGCGGCCAGGCCGCCGCCCGTCACGACGATGCTGGCCGAAGACAGCACTTGGATGTCGCCCGAGGTCGTCGTCATCTCCAGTTCGCCGCCGTCGCCTTCCAGCGCCGTGCTGTCCAGATTGATGAGCTTTCGAATCGTAATGGCGTTGGCAGCGTTGAGCGAAACAGTCGCCGGAGCGTCAGAATTGCCGACGATCGGCCCGTTGATGTCGATCGAGCCTGACCCCACCGAGCAGACTCCGAACTCGCACTGCGCGTCGGTCGTGCAGTTTATCGGATTTACAGACTCTCCCTTGCAAGTGAGCTGGGCCGGGCAGGTGCCGAGATTGCACTGGTCGTTGCTGGTGCACCGTATCTGGTTGTTGAGCGAGCAACGGTGAGTATTCAAGCAGGTTCCGAACTGGCAGTCGCTGTCGCCAGTGCAGCTTCGAGACTGGCGCAGACTGCAACGCCGCGTGTCGCAGGGACCGAGCTGACATTCCGCATCCTTCAGACACGGCCGCGACATCGTCGAACAACCTCTACGGGCGGCGACCTCCACACTGCCGCTGGCAGTGGTGTTGGCCACCGCCCCCAGCCCCACGGCCTTGATCGAGAAGTTTCCTCCCGAAGGATTCGCGGTGAAGTTGCCGCACTTGATGGCTCCGCTACCCGCTCCGAAGTAGAAACGCCCCCCGCCGCTCACGGTGACGTCGCGGGTACCGAAGTCGAGAGTCGAATTGGCCACCACGTCGATCTGGGTAGTGACGTTGCACGGATTGTCGCTATCCGGGCAGACGTCGGTAGCGCTAGCCGCCGTGATGTTGGCGCGCGCCGCGAGCGGGACCAAAGTCGCTCCGGCCCAGGCAAGCGCAACCACCGCAAAGCGACAAACGCGCCGACGCCGGGTCATTCGACACTTGCGCGTGATTCGCACGTCCGCGCTCGCCTTCATCGTAGCGCCCCTTTGCGGCCGGAGACGTCGCCCTGGCCGTTGCCGTCGATCCGGACTCCCGAGGTGGCGTGGCCGCTACCAGAAGCCTTCACGCCGACGCCACCGTTGCCGCTGAACTCCGAACCGGCGAGATCGTGTCCGCGCCCGCTCAGGAACGCACCGTCGCCGCCGTTGCCCTCCGATCGCGCTTGGATCTTCGCACCGCTCCCGCCTACCCGAACACCGCTGCCGAGATTCTCGTCCGCTTCGACGTCGGTCAACGTCGAGTCGTGACCGTAGACGCGCAGTCCGTCACGGCCGTTTCGCTGCGCCGTCACTGATTTCGCCAGCATCCCACTGGAACGCGTCCTCATCCCGTCTCGCACGTTCGCGACCAGATCGACGTTGCGAATTTCTCTTAGGTCCGCCCTGCCGAAGGCAGCCACCCCGGTGCGAAACCTGGCAACCGTGGCGCGAGTATCGCCGTCCCCGCCGATGATGACGGCACCGCCGACGCCACCGCTGACCACTCGCAGGCCGGTACCGTCTCCGGTGCCGACGAGCGACAACCCGCCGAGGTCGAGCACCAGCCCGTCGCTCCCCTGCGGTGCTTCGAGCAACAGACCATCACCCGGGCAAGGTTGGCTGACCACCGGATCGGTGGCGCTCAGGATCGTGTCCGAAACCAGTGTGTCGCCGCAAGCGCAGGCCACGCGCACGCCGCTGACATCGTCGCCGCACGCCCCGGCGGCGGCCGGCACGGCGTGCAACTCCAGTGACGAGGCTACCACTAGCAGAGCAAGCACGGCCCGGTGGCAGCGCGGTCTCGGTCGCAAAACGAACGCCAAACGTTTCGAACGCATAAAGCCTCCATGCCATGTACACGGAGGCGGTGCCCCCGAAATGACATTTCGCAGCCTAGTTTGGATGGGGCACGGTGTATAGTCTCGATTTCCCGCCGCTCAGCACAGCAACCGCTCGAGGTCTCCAGCTCGATCCAGAGCGAGGAGTTCGTCGCACCCCCCCACGAAAACGCTATCGACGAGAACTTGAGGAAAAGTCGGGTGGCCCGTGAATTCCTTCACGCGGCTGCGCTCAGCAAGATCCGAGGTGACGTCGCGCTCCTCGTAGGGAATGCGCTTCGCGTCCAGCAGCGCCTTGGCTCGAACGCAGTAGCCGCAGCCACGCAGGGTGTAGAGCGTAACCCGTCGCACCACGCGCAACAGGGTAGCCGTACTCGCGCGCGGCGCAACCGGACACGGCCGGCCAGCGAAACGACGTCCGCACTCATCCTTAGGACCTTAGGGTATCGGCTGGGGGGCCTAGCGCTCTCGTTGGGATTCACGGCGCGATCGGCGAGAACTGCCTCGACTGCAAAGTATCGGCCGGGGAGCCTAGCGCTCTCGTTGGGATTCGGCCGCGACTCAGAACTTGGATCCGACCCTCTCCGAGATCTGGTGGTACTCCACCGTCAACTCGCCCACGAGTTGGTTGAGCTTGGAGATCTCTTCTTCGAGCCTACGGAGGCGACCTCGCTCCGACTCTCCGGTAATGGCTCCGTACTTGGTCTGCCAGACATGGATAACGACCACCGGAACGTTGTAGCGACGCGCCAAGTCTGCCGGCTGCATCCCCATCTTGGCGAGTTTCAGGATCTCGCGGATCTCGTTCTCTGAGTACTGTGTCCAGCCGGAGCTCACGATCGATTCCTACAGCCCGTGGATAAACCCACTCGTGCGGTTCCGCAACTACCTTCCTTACACAACGTCGCTTTTCTGCATCCCCGCCGAGACCGCGAAAAGGTCTCGGCGGAGCACGCCATGCCGCTTGGGTTGGACACGAAACAGGAGACTATTCGATTGGTTACAGACTCGAGCCGCGTGCGGCGTGGGGTCGTCGTCGGGGTTCCGGGACGCTGGCCGAGCGACGCATCAGCGATGACCACAAGCGCGGTTTGCGCGGTACGATGAGCGCTAAGAGGCAACGCGCACGGGGGATACGCCGCGACTGCCTCGCGCGCCTGAGCAGCAAGTCCCTCAAGCCGGGGCCGGGATCACTGCCCCCCGCACCAGGTCGTCAAGACTCTGCCGCGCACGAATCAGCCTCGGGATCCCTTCGCCGATGAGCACTTCAGCCGCAAGTGGCTTCGAGTTGTAATTGGAACTCATCGCGAACCCGTAGGCCCCGGCGATCTCGATCACCAAGTGGTCACCAACCCTCGCCTCGGGAAGTAGTTCGTGGCGCACCACTCCACCGGCGTCTTGCGTGAAGATGTCGCCGGATTCGCAAAGAGGGCCGCCGACGACCACCTCCCGTAGCTCCCGAGTCGTGGCGTCCGGTGCTGCGGACGCGAGCGCCATCGGGTGGTAAGCACCGTACATAACCGGCCGGGCAAGGTTGTTGAACCCCGCGTCGAGCAGGTAGAACAGGTTGCCACCCATGCGTTTGACGGCGCGCACCTCGGCCACTAGGTATCCACTCTCGGCCACCAGATAGCGCCCCGGTTCGATCTCCAGCCTCACCGGATGCCCGAGCGCCTTCTTGAGACGGCGCCGCGCCGCATCCCAGAGCGCAAAATAGGCGGTAACGTCCATCGACGGCTCGCCGCGACGGTACGCTACCGGCAGGCCACCGCCGGCACTGATGGTCGTGACCTGAGTGCCCACGCGCAAGGCAAGACGTTCGACGGCGCCGCAAACCTCGCCGAGATGCTCGAGGTCGCTGCCCGAACCGATGTGCACATGAACCCCGGTCACCACCGCTCCACGCGCGTCGGCGCGCGCGAGCACCGCGTCGAGATCCTCGTGCCAGATGCCGTGCTTGGACTGCTCTCCGCCGGTGTTGGTCTTGCGGCTGTGTCCGTGGCCGAATCCCGGGTTGATACGCAGTGTCACGCGGGGGGCTGCCACTCGATCGGCTAGTTGATCGATCATGTCGGCCGAGCCGCAGTTGACGTGTATCCCCCGCGACGCCACCAGGTCCAGAGAGTCTCGGTCGAAGATGTCGGCCGTGTAAACTATCGGCGGCGGATCGCCGGTCGCAGCGAACCCGGCGAGCGACGCGCGGTGGATTTCTCCGGCGCTGGTTGCATCAACCAGGGCTCCGCTGCGCCGGCACAGGTCGAGCACCGCGATGTTGGAGCAGGCCTTCTGCGCGTAGCGCACGACGTCGAAACACTCAAGACTCGCGATGCGCTCCGCGATGGTCGCCGCGTCGTAGACGAAAAGCGGAGTGCCGAACTGCCTCGCCAGATCGGCGACCGGAACCCCGGCGATGGAAGTCCGGATCTTGAATGCACAGGCAGCACCTTCGGCGCCGTGAAGAGCGTGAAGAGAATGATCCGAGGTCATTGCGCGCGATCTCCCACGGGCGCGTATCGAGCCACGTCCTGACGACAAGTCAAAGCACGAAAACCACACGAAACCGCATCGAGTGCCTCCACGATGAAAGAGCCGGCGGGATCCGACGTCGCTCGCGACCAGTCGACTCGCCTGCGAGTCCGGCAACGCGGCGTGCTGGATCTACGACATGAGCCTGGCTTCGCTCGCGACCAGTCGACTCGCCTGCGAGCGCTCACTCGGGCGTGAACACGTTGACCGGAGAGGCCGCGCTCACGCTTCCGCGCCGTCCCACGGCTTCGCGCGTGACCATTTCTTCGAGAATCGCGGGATCTTGCGGCGTGTGCGCGAGGAAACGCCCACCCGACTCCAAACGGCCGACGACGACCCCGGTCTCGGGTCGACCGTCGCGAGCGTACAGCACCGTGTAGCTCTCGATGACCGCAGCGCCCTGCGGTTCGCGAACCAGCGTTACCGGTCCTTCGCGATGTTCCGCGTCCGCCGCGGACATCTCCGCGATATTCGCCGGCTGCGACGCTTTGGGAGCACTGGCGTAAACGCCCGCGGCGTGCTTGGTCAGATACCAGCCGTTGGCAGTGACGAGCCCCTTGCTACCCGGCCTCGCTCTCAAGCGCTCGGCCATGGCCGCGATGGCGTGGGTCGTGTAGTTGTTTCCGGGCCCGCCGAAATAAGGCAGACCGCCGGTCACCGTGAGGCCACGCGGATCGTCCTCGGCGATGCCGAGTCCCTCGCACGCGATTTCGACGGCTACCGGAAAGCAGCTGTAGAAGTCGAAGAAATCCACGTCGCCGACCGCAACGCCGGCCCTGGAAAGTGCTTGCATGCTCGCGAAACGCATCGCCGGACAGCGGTCGAGCCTCGGACGCTCGCTCACGTACCACGGATTCTCGCTCGCCTCCCCACCGCCCCAGAAGTGCACCCAGCGGTCTTCGGGGACACCGAGGCGTTTGGCTTCGGCAACGCTGGCCAACAACACCACTGCCGCCTGATCCACCGCCATCACTGCGTTCATGTACTTCGTGTACGGGAACGCAACGATGCGGTTGGAGTCACTGGGAGCGGCGATTTCTTCCGCGCTGCGGGCCACAGGAAACCACGCGTACGGATTCGCAGAGGCAACCTTCGTAAACTCCGCGAACATCTTCCCGATGCGGAGATTGTGCTCGTGCGGATCGAGACCTCGTCGCGCCCGCAGCGCATTCTCGAAGACCGGATAGGTATGGGCCGGGAGATACAGGGCGTGAGCGTTCTCGTAGTCGCTGCTGCCCTGCTTGTCGTCCCCGAAGCGTTCGGGCGAGCCTTCGCCCCCGCTGGGCCAATCCAGGCGCACGCCCGCCGAACGGGCCTTCATCATGCTGCCGACCACGTTGGCGCCGCCCATCAGGGCCAAGCCGCAGCGCCCTGCTGCGATCTCGGCGGCTAGGTAGTTGACGTAGGCTTGCGGCGTATTGCCGCCCAGGGTCGAGACGCTTTCCCTGGCCGGCTTGGCCCCGATCGCTTCGGCCAACAAGCGTGCGGCGTTGCCGGGTTGCCAAGCGAAAACATCGACTACCGCCACGGCGGTCAGCTTGCTCAGCAGCGAGGGCCCGAGGCCGCTGTCGGCGCCCGCGGCCCGGGCGGCCTCGGCCATCAGACTCACCGGCCCACGGGCGCGGGCAGGATCGATGTCGCGTTGCACGGCCTGGCCGACACCGATGAGCACCACGCTCGTCTCGTCTTTCATGAAAGCCTCTCGGAAACGGAAGTCGCAGGTCCGGAGACGTCGGCGCCGGAGACCGGTGTCGCTACGCTCACTGAGGCCTCAGGAAACTGCGCGCGCGGACGATGGCGAAAACCGCCCCGCAGTGCAAAAGCACCGGCGGCGATCCGCAACAGCCGCATACCCACCGCCACACGCGGCCGTTCTGGAATGGTGAATGGGGAATGCTGTTGAAGTCGGTACGGAGCCGTTCACGCAAACGGCCCGTACCGACGTATGCAGGCCGGACTCAGGATCCGGCTGCCTTCTTGGCCGCCGCCGCCGCGTTGATCCGGTCGACCGCTATGGCCGCCTGGAGCCCGTTCGTACGGTTTATGTTCCAGAAATTGAGGGCAAGAGACAGTACGGCGGCGACCATTGCTAACACCGCCATCGTATTACTGCTGCCCGAAAGCTGCACGTCGTTGTCGGACATATCGCGTTCTCCCGCTGTGTTCCCGCGTTCCGGGTGATTACCTCTGCAACCCACCCCCAGAGGTAGTTGGGATTGTACCTACCAGCCCACCCTTGAGCAACGCCGCAGGGGAACAAAAAACAACCGCAGATACACCGCGTTACAAAAACAAACGCAGGTAGAGCCCCACAGTCACCCTGAGCGGCGGCGGCGCAGCCCCCCGGCGCCCGCACGGCGAGAGGGACTTTACCGCACGTCACGACCTCCCTTCGCACCGCAGTGCGAATGTCACGCATCCCTTTGCGCTAGCAGTACCTCGAGAAACTCCGGACCGCGAGGCACCGCCGACGTGTCGACGGGCTCGCGCATATGGTGACACGAGTTTTCGCGCGGCTGCCGCTTGGCCGGAATGAAATCTTCACCCGTGCATGCGTAAACCTCCAGGTGAATAGGCGCTGCGGTCGCTGCGTCGTACGGGCAAGTTTTGCAGATCATTTTCCGTGGCCGCCGGCCACACTCAATCGCAGGAGCCCCAGCATGCAGCCAAGACCCGGCTTGATCCGTCTCTGCACCGCGCTGTTGTTCGGCGCCGTGATCGGCGCGAACGTATCCGGTTCGATCCTTTCAATTCCTCAAAGCGTTCCGCGGGCTGTCACGCAACAGACCGGAACGACGTTGACCCGGGCCGCCGAGGATGTCCTCGGTCTGCTAGCCCCGGCTTCGGCCGAGGCCCACTACCCAGCCGTCGATCTCGCCGACGTCGCCGAACGCAGTACCGCGGCGGTGGTCAACGTCTCCTCGACCAAGACACCCAAAGCTCCCGGGGATTCGGGCGAATCGCCGTCGATGGAAGACCCGTTCTTCCGCCAATTCTTCGGCCTTCCGCCGGGCTTTTCGATGCCGAAACAGAGGCGTTCGCAGAGTCTCGGATCGGGAGTCGTCGTTTCCGCTGATGGCATCGTCCTGACCAACAACCACGTCGTCGAGAACGCCGACGAGATCCGCGTGACGCTCGACGACAAGCGTGAGTTCGACGCCACAGTGATCGGCGCAGACCCCAAGAGCGACGTCGCCGTCTTGCGCCTGAAGGGAGATCTGAAGAACCTCCACGTTCTGCCCTTCGGCGATTCCGACCAACTGCGGTTGGCGGACACGGTGCTCGCGATCGGCAACCCCTTTGGAGTAGGCCAGACGGTCACGATGGGAATAGTCTCGGCGACCGGTCGCGCCAACGTCGGCATCGCCGATTACGAAGACTTCATCCAGACAGACGCGGCCATCAACCCGGGCAACTCCGGCGGCGCGTTGCTCAACATTCGCGGCGAACTGGTAGGCATCAACACCGCGATCGTCAGCCGCAGCGGCGGCTACCAGGGCATCGGCTTCGCGATCCCTTCCAACATGGCCCGCCAGATAATGACCAGCCTGGTAGAGACCGGCAAAGTCCAGCGGGGCTGGCTCGGGGTCGCCATACAGCCTGTCGACCGCGACCTGGCGGAAGCGCTGGGAATCGATCAGGGCCGTGGCGTGCTGGTTGCCGATGTCACCGCCAAGAGTCCGGCCGCCGAGGCCGGCATCGAACGCGGCGACGTCATCACCAACATCGACGAAAAGCCGATCGACTCGACCGGACAACTGCGCAACATCATCGCCGGCCACCGCGTGGGAACCCGGATCAAGGTCGACGTGATCCGCGACAAGACCGCGAAGGTATTCCAGGTAGAGCTCGGAGAGTTGCCACAAGGGAAAGAAGACGAACCGCAGCAGCAGGAGCACAGCGAGAAGGGGCTGCTATCGGGAATCTCCGTCGCGGGCCTGACCGCGGAGAACCGCGACCAGTTTCAAATCCCGGCGGCTGTGGACAAGGGCGTCCTGGTCACTTCAGTAGAGCGCAACTGCGCCGCAGCCAAGGCGGGAGTCGTCCCCGGCGACGTGATCATGGAGATCAACCGCAAGCAGGTCAGGAACGTCGCCGATTTCCGCGGCCTCGCCGCCAAGGCTGCCGACGGCAAGTCGGCGCTGCTGCTGCTCGCTCGTCAGGAAGGAACGGCTTTCGTATTGGTCAAGCCATGAGCTTCAGCCGCCAGACGGGTTCTTGACGGCTACCGAAGGACTGACCGGTCCGTTTCAGGACGCGGCTGCGATCGGCTGCTTCACGACGCGTTGGAGACCGGCCACTCGCCTAAGATCGGCGCGGCCGATGCACCGAAACCCGGCTTTCTCGATCCCGCGGATCGACGCGCTGTTGCTGACGCTGACCACCATGTACGCGCGCCGCTGGCCCTTGCGGTAACGATCCGCGCACAGCGCTCGCACCATTGCCGGATAGACTCCCCGGCCGCGATGAGTGGCGGCAGTCACACACGGTCCGATCACGAAATCGCCTCGGCCCAGTTCGACCAGACGGTTCGACTCCTCCGCGGATGACAGCCAGTGCACCGACACTATGCGATGGCCGTCCAGCCCGACGTAGCATTCGGCGTCGGGCTGGATGACCTCCCAATAGCTCGCCGCCGCAAAATCTTCCCGCGCGTGCAAGAGCGCGTTGCGCTCCGCCGCAGTCGCCAACCGCACCGAGGTGAGACTGGCGGGGAACGGAATCGCTTCGTCGGCGCAGAGAGCCCTCTCGTATAGGAAAAACCCCTGGCGCAGATACGCCCGGCGGGCGGTGTATCGAGCGACCCCGGCCAGCCCCTCCTCCTGCCACACCAGCAGTGCTGCTCGAAGCCAGCGTCTCCACCTACGCATCTGTCGGTTCCTCGATCGACTCGCCGTTCTTCGCGCGCGCCTTGCATCTGAACCGTTACGAACGGACTCACGGCGCTTTTTCAACGGTATGTTGGACAATAGCAGCCAATGCGAGCGAGAGCGACCCTCGCCGCGCGCGAGCGACGCGCACAACGTCGCTCGCTACCTTCGCCGAGCGGTGCGCGTGCCGCGTCAACCGCGAAACGACGTCACCTGACTTTGGTCGCTGAGCCTTCGAAGCACACGCCCCCCACGTTCAGCGTGACGGTCGTCGCTGCTGCTTCCCGGTCGGCGGCAGGCGCTGTCCAGGCGTCCTTCATCGTCACCGAGAGTCTGTACTGCCCCGCGCTACCCGAAGTCTTGACGACCGCTTTGACGATCCCCGTCGCACCCCGGGCGGCCTTGAACTTGTAGGTGCTGCCGCTCGAGTTGACTACGAAGTCGCCCCCTGAAACCGCCCTGTCGACGATTCCACCGTCGCCGTCGGCCGCGTCGACTTCTACCGTTTCGCCCCCGTAGCCGGCCAGCGTCACGGTCGCTTTCAAGGTCAAGCGCCCGCGCGGGTCGACCAGACTCGCCTTCTTGAAAACGAAGCTCGAGGTCGTAGCCACGCACGGCAGGCTGAGTTCGTCGGCCGGGTCGCTGCCGCCGTCGACTTCGTCCGCGTCGAAGAACCCGTCTCGATCACGGTCGATGCCAATGCGCACGCCTTCGCCGGGCGGCACCGCCGTGAAGGTCAACTCCTGACCGCCGACGTCGGCCAAGCCACGCAGCTGCGCATCGGCGATCATCGCGTCGGCGTCACGATCACTCTCGAACTGACCAGCACCCCCATAGAGATAGCCGCGTTCCTCGCCAGCCACTACGCCCTTGACCACGACGTCGCAGTCGCCGGCATCGGCACGCGCAAGCAGCAGGTCGATACGAGCCTCGACGTCAGGTCCGCTCGAAGCATCGCGCGACACCTGCTGACCAACGATCGGAAAGAAGTTGGTGTCGTAGGCCAGTACCAGCGACTCCATCTGCCGGCGCTCCACGTCGCTCAGGAATCCCGTGTTGCCGGCGCTGGGATTGAACACCACGGCCTGGAAGAAGCGGAACACGGTGTCGATGCTGCCGTCGTGCAGCACGCCGAAGCCGCGAATCTGTTCGCCCTTGTCGCCGTTGTCTCCCGGGTTGAGGAAGGAAGTGGCGGGCATCCCGAACATGCCGATCTTCTGGTACACGTTGCGCAGCTGGGGGATCTTCATGATCTGGGGTTCGTTCTCGAACGACGAGCGCCCGTCGCTTCCGAAGAACCCCGGCCTCGCCACGTTCGACGCTGCATTGCCGTTGCGATCGAGAACGTGACAGCCGTTGCACGTCTTCAACGTATCGGTGGTGCGATTGAAGTAGATGTCGTGCGCGTTGGCCTGATCGGCCGTCAGCGAATCGTCGAGCTGGCGGTTGGGGTTGGGCGGATACATCACCTGCAGAATGAAGTCGGTGTACTTCTGCATCTGCTCGTCGGTCAGCAGATCGGCCCTTCCGACCAACCCCTCGAAGGCGGGATTGAACGCCTTGAACGCGGCCTGTTCGTTGAAAGCGCCACGGTCGGGCTGCGAGCTTCCCGAGGTAGCGGAACCGGTGCGGTCGCCGCGCCAGTGCATCGGGCCGTGGTTGTCCATGCCGCGCAAGCTCTGGGTCGTCATCGGTCCCTTCATCGGGTGGAAGTCCGGATCTATGAAAGCGGGGATCGCGAACGGGTTCGCGTTGTTCACGACGTCGCCGTCGGGATTGCCGAGATCCCAGCCCAGCGAATCTAAGTCTCCGAAGATGTGGCAAGACGCGCAGGCCTGGTCGCCGTGACTCGAAGTCAGGCGCGCGTCGTACAGGAACGGCCGTCCCTCCACTACGCTGCGCGGCTCGGGGTTGTGCAGCGCCAAGTGCGCCGTCTCGGCGCCGGTGGCGGTGCTCACCACCGAGATCGAGTTGTCGAAGCGGGTCAGCACGAACAGACGGCTGCCTGTCTCGTCGAGCACCAGGCCGGTGGGGCCGCCTCCGGAAACCTCGATCTGATCGGCGGCGTTGGGAGTGAATGTATCGTTCTCGAGTTCGCTGGGGACGAACACGCCGATCTTGCTCGATCCGAACGCGCTGACGAAGAGCCGTGAACCGTCGCCCGAGAAAGCCATATCGAGCGGGAAGGCGAGGCTCTTTGCGTTGGTGTCGTTCGGGAGCGCGTCGCAGCACTGGTCGTAATCGATGTGCTTGTTCAGATGACGCCGCGTCACGGTCTCGGCCACCGGGTCGATGATACTGATGCGGCTCTCGGCGATGTGCCCCCGCACGGTGCTGCCTGCGAAGGTGCCCGGTCCCTCGAAACGTACCTCGTTGAACGACTCGAGGTTGGAAACGTAGACCTTGCCGTTGGACGGGTGGATCGCCATGTTGAAAAGAACCGTCCCTACGTGGGGAAACCGACCCGCAGTCCCCGCTACCTGCACGGGAGGATGCGCATCGGCGTCGAGCGCGAAGACGTCGTAATCGGGAAGGCTGAAGCGCACCGAGCCGGACCAGTCGCGGTCGAGCTGGTCGATCCACTGCGAACCGTTGAACTTGACGATCAGGCCGGTCTCGGGTCCCGCGAGACCCGCGTGGTTGGTGTTCGGTAGCGGTAGACCACCCGCGGCCTGCCCGCCGTTCGGAATCAGGCCTTCGCTGAGCGTGGTCGTCTGGTTCCCCGAGTGAAACACTCCGACGTAAACGCGCTTGCCGTCGGCACTGACCGCGAGCGGACGCGGTGTATCCCCGAACAGCGTGACGATGGTCTCTTCGTCACCGCCCAGCGAAGTCCCCAGGTTGCCCGAGTCGAACACCCAAACGTCGGCGCGGCCGATCCCCGCGCTGGTCAGTTGCGGATCTCCGGGGCGGTTCTGCCCGCGGTGAGCGGTAGTGATGAAAGCGTGATCGAACGCGGAGCCACCAAAGACGATGTCGCGCGGCTCATCGCCGACCAGCAGTGTGCGCGTG
>Ga0172369_10003259_pt1 | contig 21520 bp, 10 predicted proteins | sample LakKiv25m_FD_114539 | JGI IMG/M metagenome (GOLD analysis project Ga0172369, IMG submission 114539) | Freshwater microbial communities from Kabuno Bay, South-Kivu, Congo - kab_022012_11.25m | ecosystem: Environmental > Aquatic > Freshwater > Lake | place: Democratic Republic of the Congo...
ACCATGATTTCCTCGATCGAAGCACGCTGGAGGCGCTGGGGCGGCAGGACGCGCCGGGCGTTTTCATCTTCAACTGCTGGATGGAATCCTGGGGTGAGCGTCATGTCTGGCTGCCCGTCGAGCCGTCCGACCCGAATCTCCCCCTGATGGCGGAGATGTCCGGTCGGCCCATAGAAGGCATCGTGCGATCTCATTCCGAGTATCCGCACGATGCCTTCTGGTGGGAACCGCAGATGCGCATTACGCCGCCGCTGCCGGCGGGCGCACATTTTCTCGAACCATACGCGCATGCCGTGGCCGAGCTGGATGCCCTGCGCATCACGCGCGGCGGCTTGTTCCTGGATAAAACGCACAGCGCCGAGCTCCGGCAATTCGCGCGGGCGTACCGCGCGCTGCCCCGCGAGAAATTCACGACGGTGGGGACGAGCACGGACCCGGTCGCCGCGCGCACGCTGCTCCATGCGGGTCGCCGTTACCTGTACCTGGTCAACCGCGATTATTATCCGGTGCGCGTCGAAGTGGTCTTCGATCACGCGCCCGAGACGATCACCGACCTTGCGACCGGACGGGACATCACGGCGGCAGACCATTGGCAGGTAGAGCTCGGTCCCTATGAGCTGCGCGCCGTCACGATGCCGCCCGCGTCTGCGGTCATATCATTTTCTGCCACGCTGCCGCCGGAAATCGAGGCGCAGCTTCGGCAAGACGGCGCCCGGGCACTGCAGGCCATCGCCGCCACGCGCGAAGAGGGACGGTTTGTGCCCGGGATGGACGAGATGAAAACCGGCATCCTGTCAGCGCTGGCGGGTGGCCGGTTCGCCTGGCTGCGCCGGGCACTGTCCGGTTATATCACGCGCGCGTGCCTGGAGGCGGCGCGCGCTACTACGGTCGTGAGTTGAACTTCACGAAAGGAACTTACCCGTCATGAACAACGCAAATATGCCATTGTTAAAAGGCATGATATCGCTCTTCCTTTTCGCCGCCCTGTGTGCAGCCGCCCATATCCCAGCGTGGGCCTTCGATCGCGCGGTGCCGTCATTCGATATCCCGAAACTGGCCGCGATCACCATTGACGGCAAGACCGACGACTGGCAGGACGGCGGCTTCCGGGTCGATTCGCTCCCCATGCTGGGCTGCGGATTGCGCCCGACCGACGATTTCGACGTCCGCATGCGGCTGGGGTGGGACGAACAGGGCTTGCTGGTGCTGCTGTCCGTCAAGGACAACATCGGTTACGAACATGTCCAGGTACTGAACCTGTATCGCAACGACGCCGTTCAGCTCTTCTTAGCCAACAAGCGGGACAACGGCGATGAAATCTCCGCCCAGATCAACACGGGGTTGGACCCACGCTTTCCGGAGTTGCGCACCACCCTGGGCGACAGACGGAATAACGAAGAATTGCGCAAGGTGAAATTGGAAGCCGAGGCTGCGCACACGCTCATACCCGGCGGCTACCAGATCGAAGCCCGGCTGCCGTGGAAATGTCTCGGCATCACCCCGGCGGCGGGGAGCACCTGCGCATTCAATGTCTACGTATACGACCGCGACAAGCCCTACAGCGATATCACCGTGGCCCAGTGGTACCCCCAGTGGTATGCGGTGATCGATACCAGCGCGATGTACAACCTGCGGCTGGCGGAGCAGCCGGCTCTCCCGGTGCAGGTGGCGGCCTGGACGGCCTACGCGTCCGACCGCCCCGGCCAGGTGCGAATTACCCTGGCAGCGCCGGAAAGCTTCGTCGGCAAGGATGCGAGCCTGGAGGGCCTGGGCACGGCCAAATTTCAAGAACGCGACGGCCGCGCGGTTGCCATGCTGTATACGGATCCACGCACCTTTACCGCTCGCCGCCCTAAAGATAAACTGATGGTGGTCAAGGTGGCGAACCAGCAGGTCGGCACGCTGGACCAGGAGATGATTCCAAGCCCGGACTCGCTGGCCGGCGCTTCCAAAGATCTGCCCCAGCCTTTCGGTTCGATGATTCCGCGCACCATGCGGAAATTGGCCGAGAGCACGCCGGAGCACCACAACAAAGTTAAAATTATCATTTACGGGCAATCCATCATGGCGCAGGAATGGTGGATGAACGTCGCGCGCGAGCTGCACGAGCGCTACCCGAACGCCGATCTCACCGTGATGAACAAGGCCATCGGCGGCGTGACGACGCCGTGGCTGCTGCGGACCGCCGAAGCCGATATCTACCCGGAATACCCGGACTTGATCATTTTCCATGCGTATGAAGTGCAGAAAGACGGCAGTCTGGAGAAACTGGTGCGGAATTTCCGCTCCCGGACATCGGCGGAGATCCTTATTCTCTCCCACCATCCCAGCGAATCCGGCCCGGGCCGCCTGATCGAGAACCAGACCCTTCAGCAGGTCGCCGCCAAATACGGCTGCGAATATGTGGCGAACAGCGAAGAATGGGATTATTACTTATTGGACGGCAGAGGACCCAGCAGCAAGGCCCAGGATTATCGCATGGACGGCATCCATCTGAATGCACTCGGTTTCCAGTTGGAGTCGTTTTTCGTCGCGGAACACTTCCAGTTCGATCCGGCATTCCACAACGACTGGTCCAATACCATCACCTCGATTACACCGAAGCCGGACGCGCGGAGACGCGTCAAGCTGACCTTCGACGGCAACCGCGTGGACCTGATCGCCGCGCCCGCGGCCGCCGGGCAAAAATTGGGATCGGCGACCATTCTCGTTGACGGCAAAGCCCCGTCCAAATTCCCGGAGCTATACGCCAAGACCCTCGCTACGTGGACCGAGCCGGACTTGTGGGTGTTCCCACCCGCCTGGCGGGTGCTCTCGGAGAAGCCGTTAGTCCTGGAAGATTGGACATGCCGCGTCACCAAGATCGTGCCCGCATCGGCCCCCAATAAGAATGACGGTTATTTTGAATTCGAGGTGGAGGGATCGAAAACCGGCAAGGACGGTACCGGCAGGAGCGATACGCGCTTCGTCTCCAATTCCGGGCGCGTGGTACTGGAACCGGAGTGGATGTTATACAACGGAACCGGCAAGGCATTCACCTGGAAGGTCATCCCCCAGTTCATCGATACCTACCGCGCTACCGCGGTCACTGACCCCTCCCGTGAAATTAGCACAACCCTGTTCCAGGGTCTGGCGCCGGGCAAGCACACGCTGGAGATTGTGCCGAACGGCGACGGGATTGTGCCCATCGCGGAGATTCGGGTACACCGGCCACCGTTGCAACAGACAGCACAATAACTCCGGGGCTGTTGTTCTGATACCGTGCCTGCCGTCAACGGGTGCTCCGCCTGGCGGCAGGCTGAACTGAATGAGTAGACAGCTTACGGAAAGGGAGGCGAATATGTCAACGATGCGTTGCAAAGTCACTCTCCTACTGCTGATTTCCTTATCCGCGGCAATCGCTGTTCCAGTATTGGCCTACGATCGTGTTGTCCAGGTGTACAATATTCCGAAACTGGCCAATATCACGATCGACGGCCAGGCCGACGACTGGCAGGACGATGGTTTTCAGGTCAACACGCTGCCCCTGATGGGATGCGGTATGCGCTCGGTGGACAATTTTGACGTACAATTGCGATTGGGCTGGAACGAGCGCGGCCTGCTGGCGCTGATCACCGTCAGGGATGACATCGGATACGAGCATGAACAAATCATCGCGATGTACCGCAATGACAGCGTCCAACTGTATCTGGCTGACAAGCGCGGCGGCGCGAATATGATCGCACCGACCATCGGCCCCGGGATGGACCCCCGCTTTCCCGATATCCGCGTTTCGACCACTGATTGCCGGAAGACCGAGGCATTGCGAAAGACACCGCCGGTGATTGAAGCTGCCCGTGAAAAAATTCCGGGGGGATACCGGATGGAAGTTTGCCTGCCGTGGGATAATCTCGGACTTGAGCCGAAATCGGGCATGGAGTGCGGCTTTAATCTGTATGTCAATGACTGCGATCAACGGTATGGCGACCTGAATGTTGCCTGGTGGTATCCGCAACCCTTTTCAATTTTGAACACCACCGCGATGCAGAGCTTGCGCCTTGCGGAAAAAGCAAGCGATCCGGTCGATGTCGCCGCCTGGATGGCTTATGCCTCCGATAAACCGGGGAACTTGCGCGTACAACTGGCGGCGCCGGCGCGATACGCCGGTAAGAAGGCAACGGTGCAGGCGCAAGGTCCGATCGGCGCCGGAACGTTTGAGCTGCGGGATGGGCGGGCGGTCGCAACGATTTATGTCCCCACGCGCACTCTGGCGCAACGGCCCAGGGATGTGCTGACCCGCATCCTGGTCGATAATATACAGGTCGGCACACTCGACCAGCAGATGCTGCTGCCGGAAGCCGGTTCGCTGCTGCCTTTCATCAAGCTGGGAGCGAAGATCCCGCGTACGATGCAATTACTGGCCACCAGCACGCCGGAGAAGCGCCACAAAGTGAGGATCCTGTTTTACGGGCAATCCATCACCGCGCAGTCATGGTGGTGGACCGTTGCACGCGAGTTGCGGGAGCGCTTCCCATACGCCGATATCACGGTGATGAATCCGGCTATCGGCGGATACCAGGTGCCCATGCTGCTGCGTACGGCAGAAGCTGACGTCTATCCGCAATATCCTGATCTGATTATTTTCGATGCCTACTACGGCTTCGAAGGCACCCTCGAACAGTTGGTGAAAAATATCCGCTCTCGCACTACGGCTGAAGTAATGCTCCAGACTCACCACCTTACCACGCATGGGATGACCCGCATTGCCGACAATTTGACGGTGCGAGAGCTGGCTGAAAAATACGGATGCGAGCTGATCGATGTCAGCGATCAGTGGACTGAGTTCATGTTCGCCAATGGCATCAACGGCAATGATCTGCTCACTGACGGACCGCACTTGAGCGAACCGGCACTTGAGTTGATGCCGCAGATTGTCAATCAACATTTCCAATATAATCCCGCTTTTAACAATCCCTGGTCGAGCACGGTTACTGCCGTCACTCCCAGGCCGGACAGAACAGGCCGCATCAAGCTGAACTTTGATGGTAATCGCGTTGATCTGGTCGCCGCAACGCCTGCCGCCGGCATGAAGCTCGGTTCAGCCCGTATTCTCATCGACGGCAAGCAGCCCCGGACATTCCCGGAGCTGTATACCGTCAGCCGCGTCGGCTCCAGTGATAAAAACTACTGGACCGTGCCGTTCATCTACCGTGTCTCCGCTGCGAAACCGCTCATTGCGGAAGAGTGGACGCTGCGCATCACGAAGACGCATACCGGAGTGAAGCTGGAAGACAACTTTCTCGAATTCGAAGTCGAGGGATCGAAGACCGGAAAAGATGGCACCGGGACTAACAAGTCGCGCTTTGTCTCCAACTCGGGACGTGTGGTGATCGAGCCGCAGGACTGGTATAGCTCGCAGTGCACCGAAGGTGTGGCATTCACCTGGAAAGCCATTCCGCAGTTCATCGATGTCTATCGCGCCCCTGCGATCCCCGATCCATCACGCGAATATATCACAACGTTGTTCCAGGGTCTGGCGCCGGGCAAGCACACGCTGGAGATCGTGCCGAACGGCGACGGAGCCATGCCCATCGCGGAGATTCGGGTGCACAGGCCGCCGCTGGCACAAAACGCGCCGTAACCGCGGCGTGCGACACTTCGAGAATTCAGGGAACGTATGGGGAGAATCTCGAGCCTTGTTCGAGTAGTATTGTGTATGCTGGCCGCCTGCTGTCTCCACGGCGTCGCTTTCGGCGCCGATTCCTCCGGCAGGCGGCCAAACTGGATACCTGCCATTAAACGCAACGCCAGGGAGCTTGCAGTGAAAATTTCTACCGGTCAAAAAGTGCCCGTCATTGCGAAGGCGGAATTGCTCGTGGCGGGTTCCAGCGTCGATGCCTGCTTCCTCGCGCTGCGCGCCGCCCGCGACGGTAAATCCGTGGTGCTCGTCTCCAGCGACACCTCGTTGCCGCGAGAGATCGCCATCGCGCTGCGGCCCTGGTTCACCAGGGAAAATCTCGACCGCTTGCCGGACGATGTCCGTGCGTATTTCACAGAGTGCATCGGCGTGGACAACCTGGAGAAATTAGCACCCGGTCAGACGTCCGCATTCGATATGATGAAAATCACCGGGGTAATGGAAGATCGGCTGCTGGACGCCGGGGTCAGGTTCTACTATGACCTTGATCCGTGCGGTGTGCGGCTGCAGAATCGGCGGATACATGATGTCATCTTCGGGTGTAAAGGCGGCCTGGTCGCGGTCGAAGCCGGCATGGTCATCGATTGCACGCCGGACGCGCGCATCGCGACCCTCTCCGGCGTTGAACTGGCCACGCGGGCGTCGGCGAAGCACGGGGTGATTGTCCGTTACAGCATGTATTGCCAGCACCTGCCCACCGAGTCCTCGGTTACGGTCCAGGGGATTCCGGAGCTTGTGGATCACCGTATCCTGGTGCACGGCGACTTTATTGAATTCAAAATGCGGCTGCCGTTCAGAGACAGGCCGTTCGATGAATCCAACTACGATCTGGAGGCCCGCCGCGTGGCGGCCGCTGCCGCGGTGAAGCTGAAGCAATCCGGCGAATGGAATACGACCTTCGCGCGAGGCGGCGACGTCCTCCTCGTCGATCCGATCCGGCGCATGGCGAGTCGGTCCGTCGACAAAAAACTCTCCCTTGCTGCCTGCCGGCCAATCAATATCGACAACCTGCTCGTCTGCAATACGGCAGTCGACGTTGATGACGCCACCGCCCGAACGCTGGTCGAGCCGTTGACCGGTTTTTCCTTTCTCAATATCGCCACGCCCATTCCCTGGCAGGACGCAATCGCCGGGGAAGCTCCTGACGCTTCGAGCGTGCGGCTATCAACCGCTGTGCCCGGAAAAGCTGCCGGCTCACCTTCGCAGCGCGCCCGGTTTACCGAGCTCTCCCCCATCTATCGCACGAACGATGATATTGCCATCGACGGGCTGTCGCTGCCGGTGATCGGCGATTGCGATGTGCTGGTCGTCGGGGCCGGTACCAGCGGCATGCCGGCCGCCATGACCGCCGCGCGGAGCGGCGCGGATACGGTGGTGATCGAGAAATACGGCGACGTGGGCGGCACGCATACGATTGGCGGCGTCTCCGAGTTCTGGTACGGCAGGAAAACGCGCTTTGTGGATGAAATCGAAGCGGCCACGCGCGACATGGCGGAGCGGGCCGGCATGCCGGAATGCATGGGCATGCTGGATATCCTGATGAACGCCGGCGCTAAACTCCTGCCGCACTGCCTGGCCGTCGGCGCCGTGCTGGACAACCGCACGGTCCGGGGGGTGGTGATCACCACGCCGAACGGACTGGCGGTCGTCACCGGAAAACGGATCATCGACGCCACCGGCGACGGCGATGTCGCCGTGCGCGCCGGCGCGCGGACGGAATACGGCGTTCGGCGCGATGCCATGACGCTGTGGTATTCGTTCGCCCAGTATGATGGCGCGATCCCGGAAGCCCGTCGGCATTTTGCCTATGTGGTGGACCCCCGCGATCCGTGCGACATGACCCGCGCGATCATCGAAGGCCGCCGGTTTCAGACGACGCGGTGGGACTGGAAAGGACAGGACCTTTTCCCCCAGTATTACCTGACGCCGCGCGAGACGCGCCGCATTAACGGCGGATACCGGGTGACGGCCGAGGATATCCTGGCGGAACGCCGCTTCAAGGATGTGATTACCGTGTGTTCGTCGCCCTTCGACATCAAGGGCATCTCCGACAGCGACCTGATGCTCAGCGGCTACGTGAGCTGGTCGGAGCCTTACCGGGTATTCGACGTGCAGATCCCCTACCGCGCCATCATCCCGGTCGATCTCGACAACATCCTGGTAGTCGGCAAGGCGTATTCCAGCAGCCATGACGCCATGTCGCTCGCGCGCATGCAGAAAGACATGATGGCCATGGGCGGCGCCGCGGGGGTGATCGCCGCCGGCAGCGCCCGCGGCAAGACACCGCTTCGAGACGTCGATATCGCTCCGGTGCAGCAGCGGCTGGTCGAACTCGGTATTTTGACCGACGCGGACCTGCAATCCATACAGGGCATCGGTCCAGGCGGCTTGCCGGAGCTTGGCGAACAGGCACTCCGGCAAATGGTGCAGCAGAATTTTTACGGGAAGAACGAGGACTTGAGCGCGCAGGTCAAGGTGTTTATCCGCCCGCAGGAGTCGCTTCCGCTGCTGCGGCAGGCGTTTGCCAACGCCGACGGTCCGGCGAAAGTCGAATATGCCCGCGCGCTGTGCTACCTCGGCGACACGAGCGGCGCGGACGTGCTGGTTGCGGAGATCGAGCGGCTCATCGCCGGGAAGCGACTGCCCGGTCTGACCCGGTTTCCACCGGATTTCACCCTCCCGCACCAACTGCCTGACGGCGGCTATGAGCCGGATCCGACATATTACCTCAATACGCTCTCCCGGCTTGGAGACAAGCGCATCATACCAATGATGACGGAAATCGCCCGGAAGGTCGATCCGGAACCCCATGTGCCGGGGCCGACATTCAGCTATATCTTCAGCCTGTGCTACGCGGCCGAACGCCTGGCCGATCCCGCCTGCCTGGAGGCGCTGCACATACTGGAGGCGCGACCGGGCGTGCTGGGAGATGCGGAACCGGACCGCGAAGCATCCCTGGCCTGGGTGCAAGCGGATGAAGCCGCAACCACACCACGACAGGGCGTGTCCTGGACATCAACCGCGGCATCCCTCGGCACAAAGGTGCTACGCATCGATTCGGGCACGGACCAGACCGCGGTGGGCGCCTGGGCGTTCGCAGTTGAAAAGGCCGGCGAGGTGAAATACCTGGCCTTGTGTTACGCGACGCCGCAGGATACCGTGAAAATACAACTGTCGCTGAACGGTACACCGCTTGCCGGGCAGATGCTGCGGCCGTCCGGCGGGTGGGGTGGTTCCGCCAATGAATGGTGCTGGGCGTATGCGCCCGTCAATAGCACACTGGAGCCGGGGAAACACGAGCTCGAGCTGACAATCACCGGCGGCAAGGTATTGGTGGATTGCCTGGCGGTGTTGCCGGGAAAACCCGGCGCCAGCCTTCGTCCCATGGGCACCGACCCGCGCCAGGTCGCCCTCGGCGCGCAGAGCATCCGGGACGACCGGTATGCCTACCTGGAGTTGTGCGTCGGGCGCGCCATGGCCCGCTGCGGCGCCCGCGAAGGGTATGCACTGCTGATCGCCTATCTGCAGGATATCCGCGGCTCGCTGGCCCGGAGCGCGCACGAGGAGCTTGTAAACCTGTCGGGGCAGGACTTTAGCTATGATACGGCGGCCTGGCGGAAATGGCTGGCAACCGCGAAGCATGCCCCCATCCCGTATCGACCGGACGCATATCACGGTGATGACTGACTCTCTCCCCGTGTGGAAAATCCGTAGCCGCGGGTCTTTACGCCCGCGGCTGGTAACCGTCACGCTCAGCGGCGGTGACGGCATCGTGCTGAAGCAGAGTCTGATGGATGGCCGGCCCACCGCGGACGCTGCCGCCTTCGCCAGCTTCAGCGTGCCGCTGGCGCCGCGCGAAGTGGTGCTGCTGCACATCGAACCGGTGAAACCGTGAGACAATGCGACGGCAGGATGGCCACAACAAGAATAACCTCGAATACAATGAAAGGAGATGATGATGGTTACACGCCTTCTCGGTATGAAAATGCATCTATACGGGCTGGCGGTTTGTCTGGCTGTCGCGACATCCGTGGCAAACGCTTCTTCCCCGAGTTACTACTGCTACAGGACCAACAAGCCGATCGCCATCGACGGCATGCTGGACGAGCAGGCGTGGAAAGCGGTTCCCGGTATTGCATTTTACGATTCGATGCTGGGAACTCCGCCGGCCGGCCGGTCCGTGGCGAAAATGCTGTGGAATAACCAATACCTGTATATCGGCTTCGAACTTGGAGATGAAGACACGGACGCCGCCTCCCGGGGCGCCGACGCCAATGGGCCGGCGATGAGCCGCGACCAGTTCGTCAAGGTGCTGATCGATCCCGATTCCGACGGCCAGAACTACCAGGAGTTCCGAATCAGCCCTCTTCACGACGTCTCCCAGCGATGGTTCGCCCGGCAAGGGACGGACCAGGCCAGGGGCGACCAGGATGCGGTGCCCGCGGTTGTTCACACCGATTGGATCTGCAAAGGACTGAAGAGCGCCGTGCATGCGGGTGGAACGCGGGGCAAGGCGGGAGACGCCGGCGCGGACTGGTCCGTAGAGATTGCCGTTCCCTGGACATCCCTGAAGCGTTTCAGCAAAGGCGCGTGCCCTCCGGCGGCCGGGAACGTCTGGCGGGCGCACCTGAGCCGCATCCGCAGCAAAGGGACGGACGCGGATCCTGTGCGCTGGACCTGGCCGGTGATGGGGACGGCGGATGACGGCCTACCGGAGCAATGGGGATATGTGATCTTCTCCGGCGACCCGGCCGTCAGGAAGGCAGCGCCGCCCCTGCCTTCGCCCGGCGCGGAGCCGTTCGATTTGAAGCTTGTGTGGGTGTGGTCGCTCGAGAACAAGCCGACGGCTGAGATCGCCGGGCTTGCCAGGTCGCTGGGGTGCAATGCGCTGGGATGGATGCTGCCGGACAGGACGGACCTTGTCGACGAATGCCACAAGGCCGGAATGAAAGTCTTCGGGGTCGTGTATTTCCCCTCCGATCCAACCGACAAGCAGTTCGGCCAGGTGCTCCTCCCCGGCGAGGAGGAATGGGCGCGGAAGCTGCAGGAAGGCCCATTGAAGGGACTGGGGCAGGGCGGCGGAGAGCCGGTCATCGGCGGTGAAATTGAGAACCAGGAGTTCTGGTGCCTGGACAGACCGGAAGCGATGGAGTATGCCAAACGGCGCATCGACCAGTTCATCGCCGGCGGGTACGACGGCATTGCCTTCGACTCCATCGGCTATAAGAACGGCTACGCATGCTTCTGTCCCGTTTCCGTGGCCAGGCAGGAGGCGTATGCCGCGGCGCACCCCGGATTGTCCAGGCGGCAGGCGCTCTACCAGTATTCCGGGCAATGCCTCGTGACGTTTCTCACCGCGCTTGACGAGTATGCCAGGGCGCGCAAGCCGGGCATCACGACGACCTGCCATATCTGGCCGGACTTCGCCCCCGATCCCCTGTATGGGAACAAGATCCCGGTCGATTACTGCGGGCAGACAGTGACGTGGTTCTTCCCGCCGATCTGGGCAGATGACAAAATCGAACGCTACATCTACGAGATCGGAACGAACGGCGGCCGTTATCACCGCGGAAGCCAGGGCGCGCCCTTCCTGGGCCTCTGGTACCCCTCGGGCAAACGTCCGCCGGAACAGGTTACGGAATTCATTCGCCTCGTGAAGAAGTCCGGCGCGCGGGGCATACACCTTTGCGAGTTGAGTTCCATCCTTTCGGATCCGGCAGTCGCGCAGGCCGTCAGCGAGGAACTGGGCGGAAATGTCCCGGGGAAGTAAGAACGAGCGATATTCGTGCCATGGATTGGCAGGCGATGATTTCGCGAATAGGGACGCGCACACTCCGGCTCGTCACCCAGGAAAACAGGACGAAGAGGAAGGCATCGCCAGGATCGGCGGAATTTACGTATCAAGCAGAAAAGAGAACAGGGCCGGCACGATTATAAGGTCGGGAACCGGCACATTGCCGTAGCCGGCAATGCAGATTCACACGCGGAGGTATTACATGCAGGTATGTCGTGAAACGAAAATCGGGGGTCGATTTTCGTGCTGGGTATTTGTTGTTTCCCTTGTCGTCGGCCTTCTCATAGCCGGCTCGCCCGTCCTGGCGGCGACCAATATTTGGCGGGGCGGCGCGGCAGCGGGTCCGACGAATTGGGACAGCGCGGAAAACTGGTCAACCGGGAAGGCGCCGGCCGCCGGCGACGGTCAGGACATTTCCATTCCCGGCGGAGTGACGGCCTATCCCACACTGGAACAGGACGCCGCGGTGGGCGGCGGCCTGGCCATGGCAGCCGGATCCTCGCTGTCCCTGAACAGCCACAACCTGACAGTGGCCGGAGACCTGAAGCTTGCCGGCGGCAGCATGGACGTCACCAAGGCCACGCTGACAGTCGGCGGTTCGCTGATCGCCGCCGGCGCCAAATCCGTAAACATGCGGACCGACAAGGACTCGACCATCATCTTCACTTCGTCCCGACCGGCCACGTTGGACACAGGCGGGTCGAGCGCCTCGCCCCTGGACGGGCTGGCCCTGCAGAACATTGTGGTGGACAAACCCGGGGGGAGCCTGCTGCTCAGCAACCGCATTGTGGTAGTGAACGGCACGTTGAAGGTCAAGAACGGCCGGTTGGAGCCCCGAGACGGCGGCGCGGTCTGGATGGGAGTCGCGCAGGCCGGCGGGAAGGTTCTTGACGTGGCGCTGGCCATCACGAGCGTCATCACCCCGGAGATGACGCCCGATGTGACAGCCACAGCCGTGGATGCCAAGAATCGCTCCCTGGTCGTCGAGCATCCCGCGATCGGCCCCGCCCTGCCGAATACCACCAGGCTGACCAATATCGACCGCTTTGCCGCCATCCGCAGCGTCCCCTATACCGCCATGGTCCGCTGCCTGGTGGATCCGGACCCGAACCTGCGGACCATGGTCATGCCTGAACAGGGCGCGCCTTACAAAGGCAACCGCTACGAGTTCCATTTTACCCAGCCTCATTCCATCGCCCGCATCCGCTGGGCGAACGTGAACGGACCCTGGGCGCTGCTGGCCGACACCACGGGGAACGGCCATTATGACCGCCTGCTCCGCATGGATCTGCAAGGGACGCTGTCCAATCCCGGCGGCGTGTGGCGCGGCCGGGCCTGGGCAACCAATAACTTCTGGCCGCCGGTCAAGGCCTACGGCATCGCGATCGTCAATCCCTCCAAAACGATGGATATCTACGATTTTCAGATCCTGTGCCCGGCCGGCAAAGTCGCGGTGGGGACGGACCCCAAGCTCGCGCCGGGCGTGGCGGAACTGCAGGGTGGAGCCGTCCTGCCGCTGCCCGTGCCCACGCCCGCGCAGCAATTTTTCCAGGGCTTCCACATCGAGCCCTGGATTTTCAATGCCAATGGCTGGGTGACGATGGACAAAGCCAGGCGGCCGCCGCTGACGGAATACAAGCCGTTCGTCGATTTCATCGCCCAGATGAAAAAGTATCACGCCAACACACTCAACATGTGGCCACCCAAGACCTTCGGCCCCGCGCGCGGCAAAGGAACCTATGAGCTGGATCTGCTCTGGCCGAGCCAATACGACAAGTGGTCGATTTCCGAGGACGCGCTGAAAGAGATCGCCGATGCCTTCCGCGCCAACGGCATCCGGCTCTTCACGATGGACCGGGTCGTTTATCCGAAGCCCCTCGAGGAATTCCCAAAGACGGACACCCGCGACGAACCGGCGCCCTACATCTCGCGCGCCAGCCGCGAATTCCTGAAGGGATTCGTGCTCGAGCAGGTGAAGCAAGGGGTTGACGGCGTGGGCATCGGCTATGACGAGCAGCAGGGGGTTCATGTCAATCCCGCCAATGCGGACGACGTCACGAAGCAGGCGTTCCGCGCCCGCTTCGGCATCGACCCGCCGACGGGGATTGAAGACAGCGCCGCCTACCGCCGATGGGTGCTCTTCGGTTATGAGCAGTTCGCCTCCTATCTGGGCGACGCAGCCGCCGCCGCCAAAGCCGCCAACCCGAAGATTTTGACCGAAAGCCCCGTGCACGTCTGCCTGGGCAACCTGTGGAACCGCCGCATCGACGTGGCGATTGCCGAGGACATCGTGGGCCACATGGCGGACATCGACTTTGTGCGGGCGTACTCGTATGAGGACAACGCCAACCTCTACCACTACATCGCCGCCACCATGGCAGAGCGCATGGCCGGCGCCAATCCGGGCAAGGGTCCCGGCATGGGTTCGAAAACACTCCTCAACGCGCCGTGGGCCGACGACCCGAACACCGCTCCCGGCTATTTTCTCGAAGATACCCCCGAATCCATGTACGGGCCTCCGCTCTCCGCGATCATGCACGGCGGCGGATTGCCGCTGTACTGGCGCTACGACCACATCAATTATGGCGGGTATGACAAGTATGTGGAACAGGCCTATGCCATGCTGGATACGATGGCGGCCTGGGGGGCGAAGGACGCGCAGGTGCCGGGCCGGATCGTGGTGTTGAAGTCGCGAGCCTCGGAAGACTGGTGGCAGGTGCGGCAGCGCTATAATCCCGCGGGCAATCCGCTGGATCAGACCCGCGGCTTTCTCTACGAGAAATGGCTGATGGAATTCCTTCTCTCCCGCGGCTACCCGTTCCGGACCTATTACCTGGATCAGCCGAAGGATTTCACGCAGGACATCGCGAAGGCGAACCTGATCATTCTCCCCTTTGCGTACAGCGTGAGCGATGAAGCGGTTGCGGCGATCGAGAATGCCGTGCAGCACGGCGCCAAACTGCTCCTCTTCGATCGCCAGGGTGAAACCGACGAAATGGGCGATCTCCGCCGGCAGCCGGCGTTCACCGGCCTGGTGACATCCGGCAAGGCCGTCTTCATCGGCGACGACATGACGGCGATCGGACAGTACCCCGCGACCCAGGATAAGACGCGCGCGCTGGTCGATCGTCTGCTTGGCAACAATAAGCCGATCTACTTTCAGCCTTACGGGAACGACGTGGAATTCGCCTGCCTGGAGCGCGGCGATCGGGAGAAGTTCCTGTTGCTTAACAACTATACCGACCGGAATGTGACGGTCGATGCCGGCGTGAATATGCCGGCAGGCCAGTATCAGGTGATGCAGCGCGACCTGACCGAGGTTCGGCAGGCCATCCTGCGTGGCCGCGATGCGGTTACCGCCGCCGATCTCGCGAAGTTCCGCGTGTCGCTGGCGCCCTGGGAAGTGAAGGTGCTATACATTCGGCCGAACCAATAGGAATACAAGGACATGTTATCTGAGGTAATTACACAACCGGTCCTTCCAGGCGTAGCGATCGGTTGTGTAATTACCTCGTGATGTATTTCCTGGAAATACGCCTGGATGATTCACGAACCGCCTGTAACCGCATCCCCTGATGGGTGCGCGTGCGGTTCTGGTAGTATCGCAATCGATAGAGGCATCACATGGGCATAACGGTAAAGGTGGTTCCCCACCAGGGCAGGACGGCGATTGCCGTGGACGGGCAGGTGATTCCCGGTATGTCGTATTTCACCTATATGCTGCATTCCGGCGAATTCAAGCGCAACGTGCTGCAGGAGATGGTGGAATCCGGCACGAAGATTTACTTTGCGCTGTGGCAGACCTGGCGCCCGCGCAACCGGGCGGTGCCCTGGGCGGAGGACGGCGCCCTCGATCTCGCCCCGCTGGATGAATACATGGCGGCCATCGCCAATTTCAGCGCGGACGTGTGGTTCATCCCGCGACTGTATTTTTCGACGCCGGATTGGTGGGCCAGGCGCTACCCGCGGGAACTGACGCGCTATGCCGATGGGGAAATCACCGCGAACCAGGTGAACGGCGAGGACGACCTCGGCATGGCATCCATGGCTTCGCGCCAGTGGCGGGACGACTGCGCGGCGGTGCTGCGGCGGATCATCCGTCACGTGGAAGACGGACCATACGGTGATCGCGTGCTGGGCTATATGATCAATTCCGCCGGGACGGAGGAATGGGTCTACTGGGGCGCGCAGCAGGGGCGATTGCCGGATTATAGCCCGGTCGCACAGGAGGCGTTCCGCCAGTGGCTGCGGGAGAAATATGGCGATGAAGGCACGCTGGCGAATGCCTGGAACACGCCGGGTCTGACCTTCGCGGATGTGCAGGCGCCGTCCGAAGCGGAACGGCGCCGTTGCAATCCTCTGCAGGTGCGCGACCCGCAGGTGGACCGCCCGTCGATCGATTTCGAGATTTTCCTGTCCGACCTGTGCGCGGACAACCTGCTGGAATGGTGCCGCGCGGCGAAGGAGGAAACGGGCGGCAACCGGCTGACCGGCGCCTTTTACGGCTACCTGCTCTGGCAATCGGGTTTCGCCAGCAGCGTGGTCAATAATGGGCACCTGGCGCTGCAGAAACTGCTCAAGGCGCCGGAGATCGATTTCGTCACCGGCATTACCAGTTACGACAATCGCGAACTCGGCGGACCGGGCAGCTTCATGCTGCCGGTGGAAAGCGTGCAGGCGGCAGGCAAGCTCGTGCTCAACGAGGTGGATGTGCGCACGCACCTGACGTATGGAAGTCAGCACAATCCGGGAGATACGAAGGTGCCGTCGAATGCCGCAGATTCGGTCGCCGTCTATCGGCGGGAATTCGCCCACCACCTCATCCACGGCGCGGCGTGGTGGAACTTCGACATGGGCGGCGGCTGGTATTCCTGCCCGGAGATGCAGGAGGATTTCCGCCGCCAGAGCGCCATCGCGCAGGACGCCCTGGCGTGGGATATGTCCTCCGTGTCGGAGGTGGCCGGCATCATTAGCGGCGAAGGCCTGGCCTACGGGCGCTTCTACACCATGCAGGACGCGCTGATCCAGCGTGAGTGGGCCGATCTGCACTGCGATCACTGCACCGCTCCCCTGTATTCGGCGGGGGCGCCGATCGACTGGCTGATGACCGACGACCTGGGACGCGAAGCGATGAAGCGCTACCGGGTGCTGTACCTGTATACGCCCGCGTATTTGAGCGAACAGCAGCGGCGCTGGCTGGACGCGCTGAAGGGCGACGGCCGCACGCTCGTCTTCATCGGTCACCCCGGCCTGCTCACCGACCGCCGGCGGTCCGTGGAGGACGTGGAAAGCGCGACCGGTATCCGCTTCCGCCTGCATGAGACGCGGGAGCCTTTGCACATCGACGTCCGCGACTACACGCATCCGATCACGCAGGAATGCGAGGCGGCCGTCACGCTGGGCACCGGCGCTGTGATCGGGCCCTGCCTGGAAGTGGCTGACCCTGACGCCCGGGTACTCGGTGTTTGGCGGCAATCGGGCCTGCCCGCCTTTGCCGTCAAGGATTTCGGCAGTTGGCGCTCGGTCTTCTGCGCCTCGCCGATCAATGACAGCCGGGTGTTCCGGGGTCTTGTCCATCATGCCGGCTGCCATCTCTGGGTCGAGCCGGGACGCATCTGCTTCGCCAACCGCAGCCTGCTGGCGGTGCATTTTCTGAACTTCTCGCAGCCGATTCGCATCCATCTGCCCGCGCCGATGGATGTCACCGACCTGTTCAGCGGCGAGGAAGTGGCGAAAAACGCCCGCCATTTCCTCATCCAGCGCACGCGCCGAAATGTGACCCTGCTGTATCGATTACAGGCAAAGTAATCACTCTCTGTGGAGGCAGACCATGAATTCCTATACGCTCGCGCCGCGTGAACTGCCCCTGGACGACGCCTGGGATGTAATCGTGGTCGGCGGTGGACCGGCCGGCTGCGCGGCGGCGGCCGCCGCCGCGCGCGAAGGCGCCCGCACGCTGCTGCTGGAAGCCACCGGCTGCCTGGGCGGCATGGGCACCGCGGGGCTGGTGCCCTACTGGATGACCTGGGGCGACGGCAAGAAGCCGGTCATCCGCGGGCTGGCTGAGCGCGTCTATACCGCCTGTCTCAACGGTATGCCGCACGCCAGCAAACAGGAGCATAGCGGGCCGATCGATGCCGAGCTGCTCAAGCGCATTTATGACGATCTGGTCACCGAAGCCGGCGCGCGGGTACTCTTCAACACTCAGCTTGCTGCCGTTGACGCGCAGAATGGCCAGGTCGATGTGATTATCGCCGCCAACAAGGCCGGAATGACCGCCTACCGCGCGAAAACTTACGTCGATTGCACCGGCGACGCCGATCTGGCGGCCTGGGCGGGCGCGCCTTTCGTACAGGGTGATCCGGCAACCGGGGAGCTGATGCCCGTCACGCACTGCTTTGTGCTCACCAATGTTGACGATTATGCCTATACGTATGGCCGCCGGCTGTGGCCGGATGTGATTACCGCCATCGTCAACTCCGGCAAATATCCGGAGATCGCCAGCCGGCATTCCTGCAACGATCCCGTCGGACCGGGCACCATCGGCTTCAATGCCGGCCATCAATGGGACGTGGACAATACCCGCCCGGAAACCGCCTCCGCCGCGCTCATCCAGGGGCGGAAGATCGCGAAGGCGTACCGGGACGCGCTGGCCGAATACCTGCCTGCCGCCTTCGCCAATGCCTTCCTGGTCAACACCGCCTCGCTGCTGGGCATACGCGAAGGCAGGCGCATTATCGGCGACTATTGCCTGACCACCGAGGACTATTTCGCACGGCGATCATTTAACGATGAGATCTGCCGCAACCATTACCCCATCGACATCCACACCGCCAAGCATGAGGTGGCGGCGGACAAACAGGGGCAATTCTCCGTGATGGACCGTTACGAGCATTTCAGGCCCGGCGAATCGCACGGCATCCCCTACCGCTGCCTCTGCCCGCGGGGGCTCCGCAACGTGCTGGTCGCGGGCCGCTCCGTTTCCTGCGAGCGCCCGGTACAGGCCGCCATCCGCATCATGCCCGTCTGCCTGGGCATGGGCGAAGCGGCCGGCCTGGCTGCCGCCCTGGCCGCCCGCGAAACGACCGATGTGCATTCCGTGGATACCGCTCATCTCCGCCTTCGCTTGCGCGAGGAAGGCGCCTACCTGCCGGAAGCGATGCCGGCGCTGGAAGGGTAATCATAATGCTAAAAGCCGGCCTGTTATCGAGTCGTGAACGCGTGTTGCTGGCCCTCCAGCATCGGGAAACGGACCGCATCCCCCTGGCCATGGTCTGCTCGGGGATCAACAAGCCGGCGCGCAGCGCGTATGACGCCTATCTCCAGCGTGAATGCGGCTGCAGCCTGGAAACATATCTGGACGCCATCCTGGATATCCGCAGCGTGGACCCCCGGTATATCGGACCGGCACTCATGCCGGATGAAGACATCTGGGGAGTGCGGCGGCGTCCCATCCAGGCCGGCGCCGGAGTTTATGATGAGATCGCGCATTACCCGTTGGCCGGCGCAACGACCGCGGGCGATATCGCGAATCATCGCTGGCCCAGCACGGCCTGGTTCGACTACGCTGTGATCTCGGAGCGCATCCAGGCCGCCAACCGGGACGGCGACCATTGCATCATGGTGGCGAACGGCAATATCTTCGAAACCACCTGGTACATGCGCGGGTTCGAGCAGGTTTTCCTGGATATGCTGACCGCGCCGGAGTTGATGCACGAGATCATGGAGCGCGTGACGCAATTCTACCTGGCGCATTTTTCCCGCATCCTCGCGGCGGCCCGCGGCGGGGTGGACCTGGTCTTCACCGCCGACGATATCGCCGGGCAGCGCGGCTTGCTCATGTCGCCGGCGATGTGGGAAACGTTCATCAAACCTTATCACCAGCGGCTGAACGCCGTCATCCATTCCTACGGGGCGAAAGTCATTTATCATACCGACGGCGGCATGATGGAAGCCGCCGGCGGGCTGGTCGACATGGGCATCGATGTGCTGCAGGCGCTGCAGTTCGATGCCGACGGCATGGATCCGGCGGCGCTGAAGTCGCAATATGGCGAGAAGTTGTGTTTCCAGGGTGGCGTCAGCGTGCAGCATACCCTCCCCTTCGGCACGCCGGACGACGTGCGCGCGGAGGTGGAACACCTGATTACCGTGCTGGGCCGGGAGGGTGGCTACATCCTCGGCCCCTCGCATGCCATTCAGGCGGGCACCCCGGTGGCAAATATCCATACCCTCTGGGAGACTGCCCTGACATTCTATCCGTTTTAATTACCGCAAACCCGGAGAGAAAATTACAATGCAATTCACCACCATCAATCACGAGCGGCGCACCATTTATCATTCACCGCAAACACCGGGCTTCACCTGCTGGGTGGGGCTCTGGATGATGCCGGATCGGAGCGTGATGCTCCAGTTTGCACAGGCCACGGGACCGACGGCGGGCTGGAGGCCGCGAGCGGCTGCGCGCGTCCGCGACTGTTATTCTGTTCCGAACGACGGCTATGACATGACCGGCCTCGCGCAGGAGAATGTCTATCTGCGCTCGGTCGATCATGGCCGAAGCTGGACCCGCGTGAGCAGCGATCCGTTCGCCTCTGTTGGCAATGGCTGCGTCAACGGGGGAACGGCGATCGATCATGGTCACGTCTTACGCTCGGTATGGGGGCAATGCCTGCCCTTTTGGGACGTCCCGCAGAACGGCTACCTCCAGCGGTCAACCGACGGCGCGCGGACCTGGAGCCCGCCGGAGCCGCTATGCGCGGACGATCGGATGCTGGCCTGGCCGAAGCGTCTGCGCATGCTATCGGACGGCAGGATTGTCGTCACGGGCGGCATATCGCGCCATGACGGAGATGAGTGGAAGTGGATGGACGCCTGCGAAACCATACGTCCGTGCCTGTGGATCAGCGAGGATGGAGAAGGCCGGCATTGGTCCCCCCCGCTTCCCCTGCTGGACGAGGGTTCAGCAGCATATGCGGAGGCACTTGCGGAAGGATTTACGGAAGAAGTCGATGTGGCCGAATTGAAAAACGGAGATCTGCTGGCGATGTACCGCACGAACGCGAGGCATGCGTCGTGCCTGCTGAGGAGGCAGGAGAACACCTGGGAATCGGTGCAAGACGTATCAACCGCGTCATTTCCGCAAAGCGGCCATCCCGAGCTGCTGGCCGTGCGGGAAGGCGCAGTGCTCTATGTTTCGCATGCCGGCACCTGGTGGACGGCGGACGACGCGCACTGGACCTCGCTCTCCGGCGTGCCCGGCTCAGGATATTATCCGCGATCGGTGCAACTGGATGACGGCACCATCATGGTTATCGGCCATATAGGCTACGATGACGCCTACGGGAGCACGGACCAATCGGTTGTTATGGATACCTACCGGCTCAATATAGAATAGTGAGAAGAATAATGACATCGCGCGAGCGCGTAAAACGCGCCATCCATTTTCAGCACCCGGATCGCATCCCCCATTATCTGCCCGACGGGCTGGAGAATGACCTGCTCTGGTTATGGCCGGAGCGGCCGGCGGACCGGCAATCATGGACGCCGCTGCCCGATGGCCGGCAGCGCCGGGTCGATGCCTGGGGGGTGACCTGGGAGACGCTGGACGACGGCAGTATGGGCGAAGCGGTGGACTGGCCGCTGGCCGATATCGACCGCAGCGCGACTTACGCATTTCCCGACATGCACAACCCCGTCTATTTCGAGGCCGTGCGCGAAGCCATTGCAGCCAACCGGACCAGCGAGAATCCGAAATATTGCCTGGGAGTAATGCCGTATTCCTCGCTGCATGAAGGCACGCATAACCTGATGGGGCTGGAAAATCTCTTTACGGCCTATTACGAGCAGCCTGAGGCTTTACACGCCTGGCTGGACCGGTTGGCGGAACAACAGCGGGAGTCCATCCGCATCCTCGCCAATCATGGCTGCGACGGCGTGATGGGATATGACGATTGGGGGCTGCAGGACCGCCTGATGGTCAACCCGAATAGCATCGCGGGATATTTCCTGCCGCGTTACCGGCAGAACTGGGCGCTGGCGCATGAATTGGG
>Ga0172369_10003260_pt1 | contig 21519 bp, 17 predicted proteins | sample LakKiv25m_FD_114539 | JGI IMG/M metagenome (GOLD analysis project Ga0172369, IMG submission 114539) | Freshwater microbial communities from Kabuno Bay, South-Kivu, Congo - kab_022012_11.25m | ecosystem: Environmental > Aquatic > Freshwater > Lake | place: Democratic Republic of the Congo...
GATGCTGACGTAATCACCGAACACCTCGCGCGTTTTCTCCTCCGTGGCGATGAGGGGGGTGCCGGTGAAGCCGATAAAGGCGGCATTGGGCAGCGCGTTGCGCATATTCAGCGCCAGCGTGTCGTATTGGGTGCGGTGCGCTTCATCGGTGATGACGATGATATCCGAGCGTTCGGAGAGAGTCGGGTAGCGCGTGCCCGGCGGGCAGTGGAACTTGTGGATCAGGCTGAACACCATGCGGTGGTCTTCCCGCAGCAACTGCTGCAGGTGCTCCCCGCTCCGCGCCTGGGTATGCGGCTCGGTGACGGCGCCGGCGCCGGCGAAGTTCTTATAAATCTGGTCATCCAGCTCCTGGCGGTCGGTGACGATGAGGAAGGTCCAGTTGCCGGGCATTCCGCGGAGGATTTTTTGCGAAAAGAAGACCATGCTGTAGCTTTTGCCGCTGCCCTGCGTGTGCCAGAAGACACCGAGCCGTCCCTGATTGCGGCGAATGTCCCGCACGGCGGCGATGGCGTTATTTACGCCCAGGTACTGGTGGTTTTTCGCGATCAGCTTCACCAGCGGGCCGTTGGCATCGGTGAAGAGAGTGAAGTTTTCCACGATGTCCAGCAGGCGCGCCTTTTCACACGTACCGCGGATCATCGTCTCCAGCGAAATGATGCCCTTTTCCCCTTCGCTGGTGATCTTCTTCCACTCGGCAAAATGCTCCCACTCGGCGGACAGGCTGCCCACCACGCTCTGGCTGCCGTTGGAGAGGATGACAAGGGCGTTATAGCGGAAGAGTTGGGGAATGGCGTATTTGTAATCTCTGAGGTTATGCTGGTAGGCATGCTCCAGCTTTTTATGCGCCGCCTTCAGCTCGAAGAGGAGGAGGGGAAGACCGTTGACGAAGCCGACTAAATCCGGGCGGCAAGTATACATTTCGCCGGCGATCCAGAATTGCGAGGCGAGGAAGTAATCGTTGTTTTCGGGGTCCTCCCAATCGATGACGCGCACCGTCTCCACCTGCTGCGTGCCGGCGTCATCCAGCCAGGCGACCTTCACCCCATCCTTCAACAGGCGATAAAACTCTTTATTCGCCGCCACCGGCTGCAGCGCGCCGCGGTCGCGCGTCAACTCTTCCACCGCCAGCCCGATCGCCTCCGCCGGCAGCGCCGGGTTCAGCCGCGCCAGCGCGGGCCGCAGCCGGCTGATTAGCACCACCTCCTCCTTCGTCTCCCGCCTCAGCGTCCCGCGCGGCCCGAAGGTTTCATGGTAACAGTTCGCCGTCTCCCAACCCAACTCCCCAAACAGCTTAATCGCCGGCTGCTCGATGAGGGCGTCTTCGCTGAAATTTAGATCTGATGCCATCAGTATTACTCGCTTGTTCAAAGTATGGAAGGATCAACTATCCACACATCCAAACAGTTGCAGTCTCATAAATAATTATACTTTACTACTCAAAGAACCAAACAGTCCACGGATCATTTCCTCTTCGTTTCTACTTTGCAGCGCATGAGATGGTCTTCCTAGTCCGCTGGGAGAGTATTCATAATCGACTTCCTGACGGCGCTGGATGAGCTTTTTGCGGATTTCCAGCTCGGAGCCGCGGGCATCGGCGGCGGAGTTGGCCATGACGAAGCCGGCGCGGCCCACCGGGTTGAGGGCGGCGTAGAATTCCTGTATCCAGATATAGTTGCCGATGTCGGTAGTAGGCAGGCCCAGCGCATAGCGGGTGTCGTCCTTGATCTTTTCCTTATCGATGCCGCTGACATTGAAAGGTGGATTGGCGAGCACGAAATCGAAGCGGCCCACGCAGCCGTGCACGTTTTCGTAATAGGTATTCGCCTGGCGGATATCGCCGGAGAGGCCGTGCACCGCCAGGTTCATTTTGCACAGGCGCACCGTCTCGGCGACCTTCTCCTGGCCGTAGATGCTGATCTCCGCGCCGGGGTTGCGGCGGTGGTTCTCCACGAAACGGGCGCTCTGCACGAACATGCCGCCCGAGCCGCAGGCGGGGTCGAGGATATAGCCGCGGAACGGCTCCAGAATCTCCACAATGAGCTTGACGATGGAGGTGGGAGTGAAGAATTCGCCGCCCTTCTGTCCCTCGCTCATGGCGAACTTGCCGAGGAAATACTCGTAAATCTTCCCGAAGGCGTCACCTTCGATCTCCATCGGGATGGCAGCGAAGTTTTTCAGCAGCGCGACCAGCGTATCGTTGTCAATGCGATTGTAGGTTTTCGGCAGCACGTCACGCAGGTCTTCATTCTCCGCCTCGATGGCCTTCATGGCGTCGTTGACGGCCTTGCCGATATCCGTGCCTTCCGGCAACTTCAGCAGGGAGGCATAGCGCGCCGACTCCGGCAGATAGAGCACGCCGCGCGCCTGGTAATCCGCCTTGCCGATCCCGCGGCGGCTGCCGACCTGCGCATGGGCTACCAGCTCTTTTTCCGCTCGGGAGAATTTCGCGTCGGCAAAGCGGAGAAAAATCAGTCCCAGCACCGGGATGGAGTATTCCGATGACTTGAGCTCGGAGTTCGCGCGGAGGGCGTCGGCGGAATCCCAGAGCCGCTTTTCAAGATCGGTGTGGTTGGCGGGCATGTTTCAGTATCCTACCTTTCGTTTTACTGTTCCCCGTCAACCGGTTGTATTCCTGCTGACTGATTAATGGGAGAGATGGGAGGGATGGGTGAGGGGGTGAGGGGGTGAAACGATGAAACGAGGAAACGGGGTGGGGACACGACACCGGTTCCCCACGGTTTGCACGGGGGATTCACGATAACGGGTTCCCCACGGTTTGCACCGTGGGTTATCGATGTGCCGCCGCTGCCGCGGCTGGGGGGTATACAACAACGGTTTTCCACGGTTTGCACCGTGGGATTCACGATAACGGGTTCCCCACGGTTTGCACCGTGGATTTGCGATAACGGGTTCCCCACGGTTTGCACCGTGGATTTCACGATAACGGGTTCCCCACGGTTTACACCGTGGGCTATCGATGTGGCGCCGCTGCCGCGGCTGGGGGGGTGGGTATACGACAACGGTTCCCCACGGTTTGCAACGTGGATTTGCGATAACGGGTTCCCCACGGTTTGCACCGTGGGCTATCGATGTGTCGCCGCTGCCGCGGCTGGGCGGGTGGGTATACGACAACGGTTTTCCACGGTTTGCACCGTGGATTTGCGACAACGGTTCCCCACGGTTTGCACCGTGGATTTGCGATAACGGGTTCCCCACGGTTTACACCGTGGGCTATCGATGTGGCGCCGCTGCCGCGGCTGGGGTTATGGCAACCCGTTTCAATCCCACAAAAACCGCGGATCGTATTCCACGTCATAGTCGTGCAGCAGTCGCAGGTATTCATCCTGATATGTCACGATCCGGTGATGCGATAACTGGTTCTTGATGTATTCGATGACCGTTTCCCGTTCCGAGCGGCCAATGGAGAAGGCGCCGTAGCCGGTCTGCCAGGCGAATTCGGGCAGCAAGCCTTCTTCGGTTATCCAGCGCGATGAATTGGCCTTCACCGTCCGTACCGCATCGGAGATTGCCAATGAGGCGGGGAGGGAGGCGAGGACATGGGCATGATCCGGACGGCCATCAATTATAATTGTTTTTCCGTGTATTTCGCGAATGATGCCGTTCATATAGGCGAAGACACGGTTGCGAATCCGATCATCCAAGAGCGGCAGCCGGTATTTGGTGCTGAATACGATATGCGTTAACAAACAGGTATGGGTGTGGGCCATGATAATATCCTTCCCACCGGGTGCCCACGGTTTACATCTACGGCGACGCCTTTTGCTGAAATTCGATGCCCATCGGCTCGTGTGCGAGGTTGCGGGCGTAGTCGAGGGAGCGGGTTTTCAGGTCGGCGGGGTGGTAGAGGCGGCCGGCGCGGACGGTGGCGACGATGTCGGGATGGGCGGTCAGGGAGGAGGTGGGATCGCCGGCCACCAGCACGAAATCCGCGGCGAATCCGGGGCGCAGGCGGCCGCGGTCGGGGAGGCGCAGGCGGTGCGCGGCGTTGGCGGTGGCGGCGCGGAGCACGTCGGTTGTTTTCATGCCGCAGGCCGCCAGCAGCTCCATTTCGCGCCAGAGGCTCTGACCGGGGAGGAGCAGGCCCCAGGGCTCGTCGGTGCCGGTGAGGATGGGGACGTTTCGCTCGATGAGCAGCGCGAGGAAGGCGTGGGCGTTGCGGCAGGCGCGGCCCCAGACCTCCGCGGCGGCGGGATCGTAGTGCTGGCCGGGCACCGCCTGCAGCCAGGCCAGATTTTGCGCGGGCAGGTAGGGCGCTTCCGCGGGCTCGGGGTGACCCACGCGGCGCATGGTCCATGAGAAATCCCAGAAGAACAGGGTGGGGGTGGTGATGATGCCGGCGGCGGCGATGCGGTCGGCCAGGTGGGGCAGGCGGGCGCTTTCCAGCGGAAAATCTTCATGGCCCCAGACCCCCAACCAACCGTGCGGGCGTCCGGGCCAGAGCGCGTCCAGCAGGCCGTCGAGGTGGAAAAACTCCTCTACGCCGGCATCGAGAGCGCCCGGCACGTCGAAGCAGTGCATCATCACCGGCAGGTCGGCCTTGCGCGCCGCCGCGACCATGGCGGGCAGCCACGCCGACGCCAGCCCGACGTAGAGCTTGATGCCGTTCACCCCCAACGCCGCCGTTTCCGCCACCGCCCGGCACGCGGAAGCCTCATCCGTGCACGGACGGCACATGCCCCAGGAAGGATTGGGCCCGTCCAGGATCGGACCCACGCAGGCGATGTATGGCCACGGATGATCCTGCGCCTCCGCCTGCCGCGCCAGGATCCAGGCGGGATAATTCCCCACGTCGCGCACCGTCGTCACGCCGTAGGCCAGGTAGAGCGGTCCCTGCCAGGCGCCGAAGTGCACGTGCACGTCCAGCAAACCCGGCAGCACCGTGCCTCCCGGCGCCGTCACCACCGGCAGCTCCGGCGGTACTTCGCCGACCGGCACCACCGCGGCGATCCGCGCGCCGTCGATGATCAGCGCCATGTCGTCGCGCACCGCTTCGCCGTCGAACAGCCGCGCGCCGTAACACGCCCATCGCCCGTCAAACTGCCTGCCGTCTTCCACGTTAGCCACCTCACGCTACACTGTAGCATCCGGGCGGGGGAGGCGTAAAGGCGGTAGCGGGAGAAGGTTTGAGTTTTGAGTTTTGAGTTTTGAGTAATCTTACTCCGTTGAGTCTGCTAATGATGTAAAGGGTTGGTCGGCTAGATCGTCTTCGGTTCGTCGGTCAGGAAGGCGGGGGGAGGGGGACCGCTGCCGCGGAGGCGGCAAAGGTTGCCGTCGGGGCCGGAGATCAGCTCCTCGATGCGCGCCATGACTTCGGCTTGCCGGCCGTTGCGGGCGAGGTAGCGGATGGGGAAGTCCTCGTCGAGAATCTCGGCGTCGATGAGGTAGTTCAGCACCTCTTCCTGTTCGATGCCGAGGTCGACGAACCACTCGCCGCCGCGCCCGCTTTTGCCGGGATGCATCAGCGGCAGGATGTCGTCGCCGTTTTGCGAACGATCGAGGACCAGGATATCGTTGTCCAGGGTGATCATAGGGTCTCCGTATGATGTAACCGCAGATTATGCAGATTATACAGATTATTCAGAGTCAGAGTCTGAAATTTTAAGGAACAGCGGGTGGCTGCATCGTGCACGACAACGGAGTTGCAGATCGGATGGGGTGGAAGGTGACTCTTACGCCGACTTGGGGAGCCCCAACGCTTCTTTCAATGCCGACTGCAGCACTTGCGAGAAGTTGACATGTTGCTGGTCAGCCAACTGCTTCAACCACCTGGGCATGGTCACCGTCGTTTTCACCGCCTGACTTTCACGCCCTTGCCGAGCGAGCAGCATATTGGCGCGAATCAACACCACGGCCTGGTTGGGTTCGGCATGCAGCGCATGCACCGGCGTTGGGGTGGGAATCGCGTCACCGTCCTCTTCGAGGATACTCAACTGGCCTTCCAGGGCGTCCTGCGCCATGCGAAAGGCTTCTTCCGCGGTCTCACCGCAGGTGACACATCCCGGCAGGTCGGGAAATTCGACGGCAACCCCGTCATCTTCGTAGGTGAAAATAGCGGGATAAATATAGAAATCCTGCATGTCGAGACCTCCGGATCAGCGCAACTGTGCTTGCTTGAGAATCGAATGCACAGTTCCCCTTGGTAAAGATTTCTTCGGATGCGGGATGGTAACGATGCCGGTTTTGACCGGATGCTTGAAGTGGTAATGGCTACCCACAACTTTACGCAAGTACCATCCGTCCGCTTCGATCATTTTAATCAGATCAGTCGAACTGTAATCCATCGTATTATCCGAAGATATGCAAATATTGACACATATTATAGTATGTGTCAATATGATTTATGCCGTTGCGAGAATAACCAGGGGAGCAACTCCCGTTCCCGCAGCACTTTCCCCAGGCAGGTATGGAAGGTGTGGCGATACTCCGTGTAGCGCACCGGGCAGCCGGCGTTGCGCAGGGCAGCGACCATCTCGCGCGATTCGCGGACGGGCACGCGGCTATCCCATCCGCCGTGGAAGACCCAGATCGACGTGCGGCGCAGGCGCAGGGCGGTCCACGGCGACGAAAAACCGGCCACCGGGACAGCGGCGGCGAAGATATCCGGGTGGCGCGTGATCAGATCCCACACGCCCGACGCGCCCATGGAGAAGCCGATCAGGTAGATCCGCGCGGGATCGATGGGGTATTGCTGCTCCAGCGCGCGGATGAGTGATCGGGTCATGCCCAGCGGCAGGCTTTCCGCTTCAAAAACATGGCGGCAGTCGCCCACCACGTTATGCCCGGCCCAGTCATAGGTCGGCGCGCACTGCGGCACCAGCACGTAGCAGGGGTAGGCACGGCGATTTTGCGGACGCAGGAAGAAGCCGCCGATTTTCGCGAGCGGTCGGCGGTTGTCCGTCCCGATTTCGCCGGAGCCATGGAGGAAGACGACCAGCGGGTAGCGCTGCCCGGGGATGACGCGCGCCGGCGTCAACAGGCGATAGGGCAGAATGACGCCGTCTTCGGTCATGCGGTGCGCGCTGAAGTACCGTTCGGGATCAGGCGACAGGAGGCGAATGAGTCCGAGCACGGCGGCAGGAATAAGCGCCAGCGATAATGCCAGCAGCACGATCTGCACCCGGCGAGAGAGACGGCCTATTCGTAGCAATATGCGGGAGCGCATAGGTTTTCCATTCTTTGGACTACAGGCAGATATACACAAATTTTTCGCCTGACGGCTATTACCGCAGGAAGCGCCCACCGCAGATGTCGATCAGCGCGCCGTTGATGAAGGAGGCGGCGTCGCTCGCGAGGAAGGCGATGGTTTCCGCCACCTCCTCCGCCGTGCCGTTGCGGCCCAGCGGGGTTTCCTTCGCGTATTGCGTCATGCGCTCGGGGGTGCTGTAGCGCTCGTGGTGGGGGGTTTCGATGACGCCGGGCATCACCGCGTTCACGCGCACCGCGGGGGCCAGCTCGCGGGCGAGGGTGCGGGTCAGCACCTGCAGGCCGCCCTTCGCCACGGCATACGCGCCGGCGCCGTTCGCGCCGCCCGTCTGGATGGAGAGCGACAGGTTGTTCACGATGGCGGCATTGTTGCCGGCCGCGCGCAGGTGGGGGATGGCGGCGCGCGTGACCAGGAAAGCGCTGGTCAGGCAGGTGTCCAGCACCGCGCGCCAGAGCTCCAGCGAGCAGTCCTCGATGCGCGACCGCTCGACCGGGGAGCCGGCGTTGTTCACCAGGATGTCCAGCCGACCCGCCTGCGCGAGTAACTGTTCCACGATGGCGGCTGCCGGCGCTTCCTGCACCAGGTCGGCCTGCAGCAGCATGCCGTCGCCGCCGCGGGCGCGGATGCCGGCCAGCGTTTCTTCCGCCCCCGCCGCGCTGGAACGAAAGTGGATGCCCACGAAGGCGCCGCGCGCCGCCAGCGCTTTCGCCGTCGCACGCCCGATGCCCACGCCGGCGCCGGTCACCAGCGCCACTTTGCCTGCCATGTCGTTTGCCATTTATAATGCCTCTTGATAGGTATCGGGTGTCGGGTGTCGGGGGGGATCAGCCACTATTCCACCCTCCAGGGTTATTCCGCGGTGAACATCACCTTGAAATACGGTTCCTGCCCACACTCGATCAGGTCAAAGGCCGTTGCCACATCGGCGAGGGTGAAGGTGTGGGTAATCATGCCTTTTGTGCGCAGGCGGCCATCAGCGAAGGCGGCGAGGGCGTCCTCGTAATCCTGCCGCACATACATCGAGGTGCCGATGACGGTCAGCTCGTGCTCGGTCAGGTCGGGCAGGTGCGGGATGCGGTAGTCGGCTTTCAGCACGCCCACCGCCAGGATGCGACTGCCGCGCGGGGCGACGGCAAGCAACTGGTCGAACACCTCGCCGGCGCCGCCCACGCAGTCAACGTAGACATTGGGGCGGTCCGTCAAACCTTTCATGTCCGCGGCCAGCGGCGACGCCAGGGTGTGCAAGGTCGCATCGGCGCCCAGTTCCCGCGCCAATTCCAGCCGCACGGCGTCGAGATCAGCGATGGCGACGGTCTCCGCGCCGAGCGCCTTCGCGCACTGCATGGTGAAGATGCCGATCGGTCCGGCGCCGGCCACCAGCACGCGGTCGCCGGGGCCGATGCCTGCGCGGCGGACGGCGTGAAAGCCCACCGCCGCCGGCTCGAGCATCGCCGCGTCATCCCAGGACATGCCGTCCGGGATGGGCAGCGCCATATTCGCCGGCACCGTCACATATTCCGCGTGCGCGCCCGGGGCCTGGCAGCCGATGACGCGCAGGGAATCGCACAGGTTATACGCGCCCCGCGCGCAGGCGCCGCACGTGCCGCAGCCGAGGTGCGGGATCACCGTCACGCGCGTGCCCACCGCCGGTCCTTCGTCACTTCCGCGCGCCGCCACCTCGCCGGAGAACTCGTGCCCGAGCACGATGGGGCAGGAGATATACGGATGCCGTCCGTGAAAGGCCGAGATGTCCGACCCGCACACGCCCACGCGCGCCACCCTGATCAGCACCTCATCGGGTCCCGGTTGCGGACGCTCGACTTCTTCGCGAACGAAGCGCCCGGGTTCCACCAGTTTTGTTTGCCACATGCGGTTGGACATGATCCCCTCCTTTACGATTGAGGATATTAATACTCCGGTAAACATAGAGAATCCTGTTCCGAATGAGTGTTGTTTGTAGTCAGCCACGCAGTGTCGGTAGGCTTTCCTAGATATGGACGCCACTTCGCTTTGCTGCGTGGCTTACTACAAACAACTATCTATCGAGAAGCTAACCTGTTATCACCCCACCGCAGACCACATCGTCCCCATCGTAGCAGACCAGCGCCTGGCCGGGGGTGACGGCGCGCTGGGGGGCGGCGAAGGTGACGTGCAATTGACCGTCCACGAGCTGCGCCACGGCCGGCTGGGCGGTCATTTTGTAGCGGAGCATGGCGGTGACGGGCTGGGGGTCGCGCAAGGCGCCGGCGTCGAATTTGCCGAAGGCGATGTCGCCGGCGACCACCGTGCGCTGCAGCAAATCTTCTCCCGTACCGACGATTACCTCGTTTACCGCGGCGTCCAGGGCGATCACGTAGCGCGGTTCGTTGCAGGCGATGTGCAAGCGGCGGCGCTGGCCGATGGTGTAGAAGGCCACGCCTTCATGCGCGCCGACCACGCGGCCCGAGGTGTCGCGGATGGCGCCGGGGTGGACGACATCGGGGGCGTGTTCGCGCAGGAAGCGGCCGTAGTCGTTGTCCGGCACGAAGCAGATGTCCTGGCTTTCCGGCTTCTGCGCCACACGCATGCCGAGCTCCGCGGCGATTTCGCGTGTGCGGGCTTTCGTCAGTTCACCCAGCGGCAGCAGGGTGGCGGCAAGCTGCTGCTGCGTCAGATCGTAGAGGGCGTAGGACTGGTCCTTGGCGGGATCGACGCCGCGGCGGATGCACCATCTCGCGCGTCCCGATCTGATCGGGACGCGCTCCGGCGGCGGGATGACCTGCGCGTAATGGCCGGTGGCCACGTGGGTGGCGCCCAGCGCGCGGGCGCGGGCGAGCAGCACGTCGAACTTGATCCATCGATTACAGCGGATGCAGGGGTTGGGCGTGCGGCCCGCGCGATATTCCGCGATGAAGTGGTCGATGACGGCGCAGCGGAACTCCTCCTGCAGGTTCAGCACGTAGTGCGGGATGCCCAGCGCGTGCGCCACCCGCCGCGCGTCCGCCGCCGCGGAGAGGGCGCAGCAGGCGCGCTCGTTGGCGTCGCCCTGGTCGGGCCAGATCTGCATGGTGATGCCGATGACCTCGTGCCCCTGCCGTTGCAGCAGCGCCGCGGCCACCGAGCTGTCCACCCCGCCGGACATCGCGCAAACGACGCGTGTTGGGTGCATTTCGGGTTCGGTCATTACACCTTATTATAGCAGAATGCCGGTCGTTGGCGCGGAGGGTGAGACTGAAGAGATATCACCGGCGTTGGAGCCCTCTCGAGGGGAGTGTGCTCCGCACGCCGTCCCGGTATTTGTGCGCGCCGTCCCTTCACGCGGAAATCCTGTTCCCCTCCTGACCGCCGCTCCCCTCGAGAGGCTACCATCCCTTAGTACGGATGAGCAGGGCAATATGTTACACAGGCCGTGAAAAAAATTGCATAAATCCGCAACCAAGGGTACAGTCACGCATTTTCCGTTTAACTACGGAGGGGCACAGGTTTGGTATTACGGGAAGAAATTCGGGAGCGGTGTCTGGAAACAGGGGAAAATACGAGACAATCCCCCTTGGGCAGAAAAAACCCGCGGGGATACAGGCTGTACCCCCGCGGGTTCGGGTTGGACGCCGGCGGCGTCATGCCGTAGCGGCGATCGTTTCGGGCTCGGTTTCGCCCTGGTCGCGGTAGAGGATCGCCTTCACCTCGTCGCTGGAGAGGCTTTCCTTTTCACGCAGGCGGACGACGATCTCCTTCGCCTGTTCGGTATGCTTGCGCAGGATGTTCATTGCCCGCTGGTAGCATTCGTCTACAATGCGATGCACTTCGTCGTCGATGCGCTGCGCGGTCTTCTCCGAGTAGTCGCGATCTTCCATGATGTCGCGACCCAGGAAGACCTGCGATCCGCCTTGCCGTTTGCCCAGCACGCGCGGGCCAAGGGACTCGCTCATGCCGAAGTCCATCACCATCGCGCGCGCCAAATGCGTGGCTCGCTCCAGGTCGTTGTGCGCGCCGGTGGTGATTTCGTTGAACGCCAGCTCTTCCGCGGCGCGGCCACCGAGCAGCACGGTGATGTCGTCCATCAACTCGGTGCGCGAGGTCAGGTACTTATCCTCCTCCGGCAGGCTGAGGGTGTAGCCCAGGGCCTGGCCGCGCGGCAGAATAGAGACCTTGTGCAGCGGATCCGCATTCGGCAGCAATTCCGCCAGCAACGCGTGGCCGATCTCATGGTAGGCGATGATCGTCTTCTCCTTATCGGAGATGAGCCGGCTCTTGCGCTCCGGTCCGGCAATCACGCGGTCGATGGCGCTTTCCATGTCGCGCATCTCGATGCGCAGCTTGCCTTCGCGCGCTGCCAGCAGCGCCGCTTCGTTGAGCATGTTGGCCAGGTCGGCGCCGGAGAAGCCCGGCGTCCGGCGGGCCAGCACATCCAGCGAGACGTCGTCCGACACCGGCTTGCCCTTGGCATGCACTTCCAGGATCGCCTGGCGTCCCTTCACGTCGGCATGGTCCACCGTCACGCGCCGGTCGAAACGGCCCGGGCGCAGCAGCGCCGGATCGAGCACGTCGGGCCGGTTGGTGGCGGCGATCAGGATCACGCCGCTGTTGGCGTCGAAACCGTCCATCTCCACCAGCAACTGGTTCAAGGTCTGTTCGCGCTCGTCGTGCCCGCCGCCGAATCCGGCAAAGCGCTGGCGACCGACCGCGTCGATCTCATCGATGAAGATGATGCACGGTTTATGCGCCTTCGCCTGCTCGAACAGGTCACGCACGCGGGAGGCGCCCACGCCTACGAACATCTCCACGAAGTCCGATCCACTGATATGGAAGAACGGCACACCCGCCTCGCCGGCCACCGCGCGGGCGAGCAGCGTCTTACCGGAACCCGGAGGCCCCAGCAGCAGCACGCCTTTCGGAATACGCGCGCCCAGCGCCGAATACTTCTTCGGGTTTTTCAGGAAGTCGACGATTTCGACCAACTCCTGCTTGGCCTCCTCCACGCCCGCGACGTCATCGAAGGTGACGCGCAACGACGCGCTGTTCATGCGTTTGGCGCGGCTGCGGCCAAAGGACATTGCCTGGTTGCCGCCGCTCTGCGCCTGGCGCATGATGAAGACCCAGAAGCCGATGAAGAGCGCCATCATGAGGACGATGCTCAGCGCATTCCACAGTGCGGTCTCGGAAATCTTGCCCTGCTTGACGTTGAAGTCCAGGGTGAGCTTATCCGGATTCGCCTGCAGCTTTCCACGCGCGCTCTGGAGCTCGTTCATCAGCGATTGCTGGTCGCTGACCCAGTGGGCGATGTAGTGCTCTTCACCCTTCGGACCCGGTGTGCGCAAGATGCCGGTCAACTGTGTGCCCTGAATATCCACGCTTTTAATGCTACCCTGCTCCACCTGGGTAATGAATTGCGACGTGGATAACTCTGCTGTACCGCCGCTTTTCTGGCTGGTCTGGAACAGATAGAATCCCAGCACCAGCACGCCGAGCAACACCAGCACATGTTTATAATACTTCGCCAATACGCGTCCTCCTCATCACATCGGGGAATCTCCCCACGGCGAGATATTATATCATATCATTTGAAATAGGAACACCCGTTCTCCGATTAACTTCAATATGATATTTCGCCCGCCCTCTCTCCCGGAAGAAACGATGAAGCGATGAAGCCTTGTGACGATGGGGTCGAACACCATTTGTTGCCGCCCTATTGTTCTCCGATTTTCTTCATCTCGTTCGCCGTCATCGTTGCATCAGTTCACCGTTTCATTTCCTCATTCCTTCACAATATCATCGTTTCATCGCTTCACCGCTTTGTATATTCCCGGAAATCGGGCGCTTTAAGACTGATCACGGACTACCGGTGCGCGCCGGGACCGCGGTGTATATTACGCGGCATGCCCCGGCAAGTCTACGGCGCCGGATGGGAGGGTGACGCCGATCCACGCTTCCACCTCTTCATTCTCGCCGATGGTAAGAATGACGCGGCCTGTATTCGAGCGGAACAAGGCATAATCCATCCGCCCCTTCGAGCGGGTCCCGCCGCGCAGACGCCGCACCCGGTGCGCCGCGCCGCGCACCACCGGGGTGAATAATTCGCGCTCGTGGACGAATCCGCTGCGCAGCGGCGTCAGCCAGTCCTGCTCCAGGCGTTGCATCAGCATCAGGTGCGGCTCGGATTGCACCGCCAGCAACCAGCGCTCGTGCGCCGGACTGGCGCCCACGAGGCGCACCAGGTCAAGACGGAAATCCACCTCGTGAAAGGAGGAACTCTCCTCCACGTTGTATGATTGCCCACCGAGTATTACCGTTGTTCCAGGCGCCAGATCGAGTATCATCACGGTCCTATCGTAATAGTGATTAATGACCTGCGTTCCAGTTCAACGCAAGCCTTTCCTAGCTTTACGCATTTTAGCGTATAAACAGCAGATTAGTCACTAACCACAAAACACTAATCACATCCTATTGTATCACGTCTCTCCTTTGCGCGGGGGATAGTCTTCCACGTCCTGATATTGAGGCGAATGGGGATGGGCGCCGGTTGCGCGCGGTTCAACCAGTTTCGCGGACAGAAAATATGCATAGACCAGAAAGAGTGCCGCGATGAGAAAAATCCACCCGTAGCCGATCACGCGCAGCAGCAGTCCGCCGGCCATCGGCAGCACCACCGCGGGAAGGTTCAGGGCATTCGTGACGGCGATATACGCCGGACGATCGTGTTCCGGCGCCACATCCAGTAAAAAATTGGTGATCGCCATCCAGGTGCCGGTGCTCAGCGCGCCGAAGCCGAAAAAAGTGGGCGCGAAGGCCAGGTACACCCCCCATGCCGGCAGGTGGCCGGCGACCAGGCCGGCGCCCGCGGCCAATAACGGCACCAGCAGGTGAGTGAAGGACAGCACGCGCAGCACCAGGCGGCTGCCATACCGATCCGCCAGGTGACCCCACACGGCATTGCCGGCGATCAGGCCCGTTGTCTGGATGACGAGGAAAATCCCGATACCCAGCGCGCGTCCGCCCCCGGTCGCGCGTTGCAGCCACCCGGAGGCATCCAGGATATACAACGGCGCCGCCAGGAAGGCGAAGCCGAACAGACCTTGCAAGACGATCAGCAGGCGGAACTGCCCATTGGAGCGCAGTAAATTGGGGATATCCTTGACCAGCGCGCGCGTCGAATATCGCTCTTCGTCGGAGGGGCTGGGCGGCTCGCGCAGGAAGGCGACCGCCGTCGTGGAGATGACGATCACCACCAGCGCGGTGGCGAAGAGTATGCCGTAGCCGATCGGAAACGGCGTGCGTGGACTCCGCAGGATTATCCGCACCAGCAGGCCGGCGGTGATCCCCAGGATGCCCCCGATGATATGCATGAGGGCGAACAGCAGGCCGCGCCGGTTGGCGGGGACGGTTTTGCCTACCATATCGACCCAGGGCACGATGGAGAATCCTTCGCTGATCCAGAAGGCGAGGTAGGCGACGAGGATTGAGGTGACCGCGATGGCCGGCGTGCGAACGCCAAACAGCAGCACCAATGCCGGCCAGAGCAGCAGCAGGCGTCCGGGCAGGGCGACCCGGAAATAATAGGCTTTCCGCCGGCGTTGCCGGGAGACCAGGCTGGCGGAGATGAGCTGCGGCCACCCCTGACCGGCGTAGCGGATGCTGAGGAGCAGGCCGGCGAGAAACGGCGATCCCGACAGGGATTGCACCAGCACCGGCAGCACCGTGGTGCTGTCGATCAGCGAGGTGGCGAACATCCACAGCGACGTTTCCGCCGTCCACACTCGAAAGTTGACGCGATGCCGGCGCTCGGTGCGCGGTGAAGTCATGGGGTGGCGGTCGGCGGCGGCGCGGCGGGAGCGGTCTGGGCAGGCTCGGGCGCCGCGTTATACGTATAGGTGCGGATGACATGCGTCTCGCGGTCGTCCTGCCGGACGACGGTCTCGGCGCGCGAGATGACGCGGCGCTGCCGGTCGATCTGCAGGCGCAGGACGGTCTGGTCTTCCGGGAAGGTCAGCACCACTTCGATCTGCTGCGCGAGCGGCGCATCGCCGACGGGCTGTACCCCGAGGTAATCGATGTCGTCGGTCAGCAGCGCGTCACCGAGGAAGAGGCGGGCGACGGGATCGCTCTGCAGCTCGGGCACGGTCTCCACGGTGAGGGCGGCGCCGGTGTTCCGCTCGGTAGGCTCCTGCCCGGGCCGGGTAATGACCAGCTTATCCTTGCGCGTCGCGATGTCCAGCCCCACCACCCCCTCCGCGCTCACGTTCAGGATCAATTGCCGTGGACGGCGGAAATCGACCTTCCACACGAGCACCGGCGCGGGTTTGTCCGCGGGCGGAACGGTGACGACCTGCTGCTCCAGGGTGTAGGCGAGATGTTGGGTTTGCTGGTAGGCGCGCGACATTTCCTCCACCACGCGCGCCACTTGCTGCTCGCGCTCGGTATACACGCGGGGCGCGACGGTGAAATGCTCGACATGCTCCAGCAGCAGCCGGCAATTTTCGTCCTGCGGGGTGATGGTGACAACGCGGCTGTTCTGCGCATCGCCGGTAAACACCGTCACGGCGCCGGTTCCCTTGTCTGTCTCGCGACGGGCGTCCTTGCCCAGCGCCTTCAAGTAAAACGCGACGATCGTTTCCGCATGCTGCGTGGTGCTGAAGCGCGCGAAGGCGTAACGCAACAGGTCGCGGTTTTTCCGGTCGCGCAGGCGGTACACCCCGGAATTAAGCAACTGCCCGTCCTGCCAGACCGGCATGCCCAGGTCATCCTCCGCCACGCGGGCGCGGAAGAACTGCGTGACCGTACCGTAGGCATCGGTGTCGACGGTCTCTTTCTCGGTGGTCGCCGCAGGCGCGTCCTCCGCCCATACCGGCGCCCCGAGCACCGCCAGGCACAACGCGCAGACCAGCAGACCTGCCATCCGACGTGCGATCATCCGTTCACCTCTTCACCCCGCGCGGCAATCCGCGCACCGCCTGCATTGTTCGCTTCCGCCGCCCCCGTTCCTTTTTCACCCATCGCTGCCGGGGCGGAAAGGTCAGTCATCCACTACATATAATAACAGAAATCTACCCCGGACGGTCATGGAGGAATCGACACGCGGCCCCGCCGTTTGTCGCAAAAGAAGTCCGTCGTAACCAATTGTGCAGCAGAACGGAGCAGCGTTCGGTTATCCTTCCTGACACTGACTCCCCATATTTTCCAGGGAGATGAAGGAGAGGAATGGATAGCGAGATGATCGCTGTGTGAGTTCCTTTCCGCCGTCTACCCGGGAATGGGGGGAGAACGAGAAAGAGTGAGAGAAAGAGAGCTGCCCTGTGAACGGTGGCGTCTATTTTTCCTGCTTCTGTAACAAATTGCCTTGCTGATACGTATAATAGGTTGGTAATCCCATGATGGGAGGGACACATGATGGGAGGGACAGGATGGATGGACTGTCGGTGCGTTTTGAGCGGGAGACGGCCAACCCATTCTCGTCTCGGAGGGTCTGCAATGAATAAGACAGCACGCATCACCGGCATGTCTATATTTATTCTTGTCCTGTTGGCGATAATCACTTTGATGTTGTCATTTAGTATAAGACAACCAGCGCATGCGGCGAATTCGAGAATAAATATGCTATTGCTCACCCCCGCTGATATGCCGATAGATTGTATCTTATCTACATTTCGGATAGGCGAAAATGTGTCTCGTATTGTATTGGAATTCTATAAAGGTTCAGATAAGCTGGAGATGATGTTTGATGGGAAAATGCGTAAAAATGGTAATAATATAACCGCAGAGTCAACAATTATTATTGCTTATGCCATTGCTAAGTCACCAGAGGAGGCAATCGTTGCCGCACAAAGGCAAGCTAGAAGCAATGCGGAGATCATCCCTGAAATAGCACCGAAAAAAAATATTGCCGATCTTGTCGATAGAGCCTGGGGAAGGGGAGGCAGGTATATCTATGTGAAGGAGAACATTATCTGTGATATATTTATTTATCGAAGAGAAGGAATCGATGACCAATTAACAACCCTCATTGAATTAACGGCCAATAGAATTGCGAAATACCGTGAGGGTAAACCAACCCCAGTAACCTTTATTCCTCTGAGCTCGGATGAAGTACATCAGCCGATTCAAGCCACCTGGGATGAACAGGATATAGGAAACACTTTATGGGGGAAGCAGAGCCTGATTCTGGGCATCGTAAAAGAGGGAGTTCCACGAGAAATACCAGCGAAACAGATCGGCCGGACAAGAGACTACCAGGTCCCCTTGAAATACATCGCCGCCATCCTCGATCCGAAGGCGCGCGTGAAGATCAAAGGAAAAACGGCGGAGGTGACGCTGCTGGAGAAGGCCATCAGCCTGAGTGACGGCGATGCAACGGTGACGTGCGGCGGCAAGGCGATGAAAATCGCCGTGCCGGTTGTAATAACCAGAGGGCAAGTCATCGTTCCGCTGTCCATGTTCGCCGTGACAGTGGGCAAGCGGATCACCTGGACTCGGCAGGATGGGCGGACTATCGGCGAGTTTTGAATGCCGGAAGGTTTGCCTGTTCACGGCTAAATTCGGAGGCAGATGCGGAGGGGACAGTCCCTGCAGCGGCGCTGGTCTTCTTCAGCCGGGCATTAACGGCGGGGACAGTCCCCCCGGAAGCCCCAATATCCCAGGGAGATGGAGGAAAGGAACCCACACAGCGATCATCTCGCTATCCGTTCCTTTCTCCATACCCGTTCACGGGGGTCTATCTCGTGCTCGAAATACCTTTTCGTAGCCAAGCAAGCTCAGGATTCCTTGTCTCTGTGAAGCTTGCACCGGCGCGAGAAGGCTTTTTTGAGCATGAGCATGAGCATGAGCACGAGATTGATCCTCGTGAACGGGTATATTCCCCTCATGTACCAAGTTAACAGCGAAAGATCGATCGTCAGAACTGAAACACCACCATCGCGTGCATCAGCATCTCCGGCACGGTGACGCTGGCATAGCCGTCCTCGAGGGTGACGGGCAGTTTCTCGCCAGTGGGGGCCAGGTAGACTACGCGCGGGAGGCGGTCGGCGCGCAGCGACAAACCGATGTTGTGCAGCGGCCAGGCGTCGTCGATATACTCGATATCGCCCTGGCGGCGCTGCGGCTGGTAATTTACCAGGTGGGCGATCAGGCGGTCCTCCGCGGCTTGCGCGGTGAGGGAGATCTCCATAGCGCCAGGCGCATGCGCCTTCAGCAGCGGGTCGGGCAGCAGCAGGCGCAGGATGTTCCTGAACATCGTCTTGTAGGCCAGGTAATTATGCCGGCGGTAGCCGGAGAAGAGCGGCGCGGCGATGTAGATCACCCGCCCCTGTTGCACGGCCAGTGGCCGGTCGGTGGCTTTGTCCACCGGGGTCTGGCGGTGCGAGCAGAAATGCTCGGGGGTGCGGTTGAAGTAGCTGGCGCAGAGCGCGCCGCGGGTCGTGGCGTCCGGTCGCGGCTGCACGCCAGCCGCGCCGTCATACAGCACGTAGTCGAAGTCGGCGTCCGGCAGTCCTTCGCCGATCACCGCGCCGGGGCGCGCGTAGCACGGGTTGAAGGGGAACGGCTCCACGTAATCCACCGGCAACCCCGGGCAGCGGAAGGTCTTCGTGGCCGGGTCAAGGGTGGCTTCGTGGCTGACGATCAGGCTGCCGCCGTTTTGCAGGTACTGCGCCAGTTTGGCCTGCAGCGCGTCGTCAATCTGCCCGGTGTCGGGGAGGATGAGCACGCGGTATTGGCTCCAATCACCCTCCGGCAGCGCGACATCGAACTGCGCCTTCAGCTCCAGCAGCATGGCCGTCGCGCCTTCCGCGCCCGTGGTGGGCGCCAGTTCCATCGCCGGGTTCTCGGGCAGCAGCAGCACCGCCAGCTCCGCCACCGGCGCCGCGTTGCGGCACCACGGCTCGCGCGCCTCGACGTGGCGGAAGGTGTCGCCGATCATTGTATACACGGCCTTGTCCAGCCGCCCGCGCGGGTGCAGTTGATCGCCAACGTTCATTACCGCGCCGGCGGCCAGCAGCAGTCCGGCCTCGTATTCGAACTGCGCCGCGGTCTTCAGCCCGCCGAAATCCGCCCAGCCCTTATGAAAGCGCCCGGTCATCCCCTGCGTGGGGTGGCCCAGCGTGCGGGCGTAGCGGACGTGGAAGGGGAAGAACCCGTACCCCCAGCCGCCGGTGGGCAGCGACTCGATCTCCAGGTGGGTGAAGACGTCCAGCTCGCGCCCGATGGTGGGCGTCACGCGGCCATTGAAAAACAGCGTGGCGTTCGGCTTCAGCGCGCGCACGGCGGCGGCGATGCGTTTAGTGTATTCGCGCGTCAGCTCGTATTCCTTGCGCTGCACGGCGGCCGGGTCGTCGATGCGGCCGCCCGCCCGGCGAATCCGCTCCTGACAGGCGGGACACACGCAGTTGATGTAGTAGCACATGTCGAAGAAGAGGCCTTCGGGATTGTAAAGCTTGATCACCTCTTCCGCCTGCGCGATCAGGTAATCCACGTATTCGGGATGATTCATGCACAGGTTGTACCAGCCGGCGCCCTTCTCGTCCGCCCAGTGGTTCATCACCTCGCCGGCTTTCCAGCCGATCCACCCGGGGTGGGTTTCCGCCATGTACTGATCTACGCGCGCGCTGATATACACCGGGGTTACGATGCCGCGGCGCCGGCACGCCTCGATCTGCCCGCCGAGTAAATCCACCTTGAGCGAGGGGTGCGTCACGCCCACCTTTGTCGGGTAGTAGCTCATGCCGTGGTGGCACTTGCCAAACACCGTCACCCAGTTCACGCGGGCATCGGCCAGCGTGCGGGCGAACTCTTCGGCGTCGAAGTCGGCCCCCACGTCGGGAATGTGCGGTGAGGTATGGAAATCCAGGTGAATCTGGCGAAAGCGCTGGCGGCACAACTCGCCGGGCGCGATAGACGCCGGCTGCGCGGCGGAATGGGTCATGATCAGTCTCCTTCGGGTGACAGGTATTCTGGTAATTCGGTTCAGGCAGGGACTTCCCTGCCAATATCAGTCGAAATCATGCCATTTCGGCCGCAGCAGCACGACGAGGAACAGCAGCAGGCAGATTTCCCGCGCGTAGAGCCACTGGGTCGTGTCGTCGGTGTACTGCACGGTCTGCAGCATCATCCACAGCAGCGAGGCGACGACATACACGATCAGTCCCCAGAAACGGCAGCGGAGCAGGGCGAAGACGGCGGCAATGCGCGCCAGCGGCAGCAGGTTGGAGAACAGCGCGCTGGCAAGCAAGCTCGCCAGCGAGGGCATGTAGGTGAAGTCGTAATATCCGTAATCGCTGAAAATGCCGTAATACCAGGCCACCACCGCGTACAGGTTCACGACCAGGAGGATCCACAGGAAGACCGTCAGCGGCCAGCCGAGCAGCGGGGACGCGGTGAACACCTCCGCCAGCCGCCGGCGCAGCGTGCGGGGCCGCTGCGCCGCGACTTCGGCGAGCGGGCGGGGGTCGGCGGCGGCCACCGCTTCAGTCGTGAGCGTCCCCTTCCGGTCGAGCTCTTCCGCTAACGCGCCGAGCATGGTCTCCACATCTTCCAGCTTCACCGTGACGTGCTTCCCCGTCATAATCACCCTCGAACTTAATCGAACAAATCCGAACCGTGATTGACCTGATTGAAGGCTTACTTGATTATACTACATCTTCGGTCACACCGTCCTCCGGAACGCCCGGGTCGGTCTACCAACCCGGGCGTTCTATTCAGTAAAGATCACCGCTATGCTGCAGCGGCGATCTCTTCCTTCACCAGCGCCTTTACGCGCGGGAAAAGGATATTGTTCTCCAGGTGAATATGCTGGTGCACGTCGTTTTCCAGCGCCTGCAGGCCAGCGTAGAGCGCGCGATAGGTGTTGCACACGTCGTCAGGCATCTCAAAATCGTGGGTCACTTCGCGCAGCTGATGCAGGACAGCGCCGGCGCGCTCATGCTCTTCCTCCAGCTCGCGCACGGCGCGCAGCACCACATCGTCGATCTCGCCGGTGGACAGGCGGCAGATGGCCGGGAAGGTCACCTGCTCTTCCTTCTCCAGGTGCATCTCGAGTTCGGTCTTTAATGCAGCGTAAAGCTTGACCAGCGGCTCCAGCACGTCGGCGTGGTTCGGCCCGTGCACCCGCGCCACCACCGACAGGATGTATTCCAGCCGCGGCAGCTCGCGCTGCAGGAAGGTGTGGTGTTTCTCGATGATATAGTCCGTCAACGCATCGAACGGCGCATACTGCCAATCTTCGCCGGCCGGCTCGTCGCCGTATGTCTGCGCGATGGCCGCCTCCAGCACCGCGATCACTGTCTCCAGCGGCAGCCCGCGCCCCACCGCCGCTTCCGCCAGCGGCA